>Ga0105055_10012224_pt1 | contig 10478 bp, 7 predicted proteins | sample BON03_FD_78090 | JGI IMG/M metagenome (GOLD analysis project Ga0105055, IMG submission 78090) | Freshwater microbial communities from Lake Bonney liftoff mats and glacier meltwater in Antarctica - BON-03 | ecosystem: Environmental > Aquatic > Freshwater > Ice > Glacier meltwater | place: Lake... | reverse complement strand
TATATATGTGTGTGTACATTTATTTACATATACATGTCTATTTATTTATTTATTTATTGATATATATATCGGGTTAACCCATGTGTGCGTGGAGGGGGGGGGGGGTAGGTGTTGTTGTTGGCACTCATGGAAGAGGACATTGCCGTGTTCATTATACCGACCTATTTTCTTGTACAGATGGGTAACAAGGGCGCTCTGCTGCGGTTCGACTCTGACCTCGAGTACGTGGTCAAGCAGTTCGACGCCGTGCCGCACCCGACGCACATCCGGGCCATGCAGTACGCCGGCAGCATGGGCGGCCTCTTCGGCCTATGAGTGATACCTAGATGGGGTTTTGTTTTAGCGTTTTATTATTAATAACGGTCGAAACGGTCATTTGAAAAGTGTCGAGGCGTCTGTCCCTTCGCGCTTCATCAACAAAGCTGCACTAATGACTACTAATTGCTTTGCTGCTGCAACTCGTACTGAGCGGCGGTTTCAGTTTCGGCGTATCAATCGCCGGTCACAGCCGTATTTTTCTTATGTTCTGAATTGTTCCAGTTTAAATTGTTCGGTTTAACCGGGTTTAACCGAAGAAACAAGGCCTCGACACTTTTGCTTACTAGTTAAAATTGCATCTACGTATCACTCATAGATCTACCTGTTGAATACGCGGAGCGGGGAAGGAAATACGCTGCTCTATTCATATTTAGCCTGGTTTGTGAATGCATCTAGATATATTCCAGGGAGCACCCCGTAGGCTCCCAAAGCCACTTTCGGATCAGTTCCCTGTGCGTGTGTGCTCGTGTCCCCTTTGTATTATAAACCGTCTGTGAACACGTTAGCCTTGAACATGTAAGTATGCAGGCAGCATGGGCGGCCTGTTCAGCCTATAGACATACCCGTAATCTACAGAAGCGGTTTCAGAGATTTGGAATGTTGCGTCATTTATGCGCTGGGGTACCCACACATTTAGGGCAAGGGTTAGGTTTACTTCGGGTCGAGAGTTTACCCGGGGTTGATCCGAACCTCCCGTCTGGTCTTATTTTTGGATTCGATGGTGTTGAATACGCGGAGCGAAGAAGAAGATACGAGATTCTACTCATATTTAGCCAGGTTTGTGAAAAAATTCACCTTGAATATGTTTGGGATACAGGGTTTTAACCAGGTGGAACACGTGATTCGTATTCTGGTGGCTGCGTCACCGGAATACGTGAATACATATTCTACACGTAGGCCTATATACCGCCTCGGGAACCCGTCTTGTGGGGGGGGAGGGGGGGGCGTTAGGCGTATGAGCAGGCAGTCCCTAGTTTGCCTTCCTAATAAGTAAATTCTCGACGTGAGTAGAGGTGCACCATTTCACTAAATCATGGCGAATAACCGTTTTTTTTTATCTAATTGTTTTGGCCTAATTCATTTCGTTATTTAGCCGCCTTCAATGATAATGTCCCTTGGTTAACCCCCCTCCACGTTCGCCGGCGAGTTATTTTACAGTGAAACTAGGGCCTGCTCATACCAGGGCGGGCATTTTCCCACGATTCTTGACCCAAGCCGAATCACGCCCCCTGCGAAACGTTGCTGACTGCGACTGCAACTTACCGTGAAAAGACAACTCGTTGATTTAGCCGACGTTTTCACTTTTGTGCGCGTGCTTCCTTCTTTTCGGGTACACTAGACTAAAAGTCTTAATACCCCAGTTTTTTTTTTCGGACGGCCTGTTTTGATCAATCGTCCGGGTAACCTTCGGGTCAACCCGAGAAATAGAGAAGAAGCTCGCGCGAAATAATTCCTAAAAATCGGCGAGCTTTATTTTCGAGGTATTTCGCAGTCAACAACAGGGTTTCGAGTTGGTCTATGGTCGTGCTGCAGCCTCGGGCCTGGATTAGCCGCGGACCGTGGCCCTGCCGTCTCGGCAGTCTGCGCGGTGAAACTAACGTTGGACGGCGCGCACGATCCAGCCGAATAAGTGGTTTCTTTTGTGCTGGGACGTCCTATGGGGTGGGGCCTGTGAGCGCGTGGGGGGGGTAGAACTTGGAGGCATGTGTGTGCTGTGCAGGAAGGCGCTCTGCGATGCTTGCATGTGTGAGTGGTGCGTTGCTTTGGGTGTGTGGTCTTGTGCGTCTTGCGTCTTGCTTTATATTTATAAATGATACATATACATATATTTCGGAATAATTATAATTATGTATGTAATGTATATTTATATTATAATAATACTGTATATATATATATATATATGGAGATGGTGTTGTCTTCGTGTGTAGGAGAGGCCTGGGGGGCACGAATACCATTCTAGTTCTAGTTCTGGGTGATTGTGTGTGTGTGTGCAGCAGGGCACTGCTACAGTTACGACATTTATATAATAAAAAAACGAAACTACTAATAAAATCAAAATATATATGTATCTATATCTATATCTACAGTCATTGTCGGGCATTAAGAAATGTGTCCCCAGAGCCCAACGCGCCATTTCTTAGCGTTGCGTAGCCACTTCGCGGCGGCAACGCTCCATTTCTTATTAATCCGCGACCGTGCCCGCGTCCGTGTACATCTTTTTACTTTCTTATATTATGTAATATTATATATATAATATATATGCACGACATATATTCATGTTCATGCGACCGTATTCTGACCCAGCGCCAGCGCGCGACAAAAAAAACAAAAAAAGGGTGCACAAGCACAAGCACGAGCACGACAGGCACAAAGAGAAAGAGAAAGAGTGTTTTACTTATTGCAAGAGCTTGCTTGCAAGCTCTCTCTCCGCTCTCTCTGCTTGCGTGTACTGGGAAATACGGAATACGAATACGCTCTCGCCTTCGCACCCCGCCCGCCCCTGGCTGGCCCTAACTACATGGTCCACATGGAGCCATTTCTTAAATGCCTCCCGGCCCAGGCGTGCAAAGCGCAAAGCTTACCCTCGGCTGAGCTCCAACTCCAACGCATCATCTCTTAAAAAAATCTCCGAAAACCCAACGCGTCATTTCTTAATAATAGTGGGATTTCTTAATGCCCGACAATGACTGTATGAACTTGGACTTGGACGTCTATTATGCTATATAATGCTATTATATGACACACTATATATCCTATAATTATAATAGCTAGCCTATAGTACGTAGCCTAAAGGCCTTCTCTCGTAGTTCGTGGCAGTTCTAGACGGCCAAAAATCTACGACACGATGTACGATGTCCCTTCACGGCACGTCCCCCTGCTCTCCTCCAACATCAACACTATCACTATCACCAAGCAACGCAGCAGCACACATCACAACAGCAACAGTTAGTCGTAGTAACGACGCGGCCAAAAAAACGAAAACAAACGCGTTAATTATGTTTTACACGTTACACGCGACGGCGCACCTACACCCACACCCACACCCAGCACCTCAACGTGGGTAGTCGTAATCGTAACAGATGTTGTTGAAATACACTATTTTAACTATTTATATAATCTAAGATTTAATCTAATATATTATTTAAAAATATACAATATTATTATAAATATACGATTTTACTTGTACTTGTGACTTTTGTAAAACGAAATAGTCTCTCAACTCTCAGCCTCAGCCTCAGCTAACAAATGCTATAACATCAGCCACGCGCGCGCGCACCCGCGTGTCTGCTATATGGAATACACGCGTGTATGCTCTCTTGTCGCACGAGCCGCGATCAAACAGCAAACGCCCGAATCCAGCGTGGTTGGATCTATCCTCGTGCGGATGAGGCATTCCTCATCAGAAAGTCGTACGTGCCAAAGATGACCGCCTGCCCAATCCCAATCTTGATCGCACGCGGCAGGAGCCCGCGCGCTAGAACTCGAATCCCTTCCGTCGCCACGAGCGCCCGGAGCGTTACCCTCTCGGCGCCGCTGCTGGTCTGTACGCGCGTCTTGAGCACGTCGATTGGGTTGGTGAGCAGGACGGACGCGACACCGGTGACGCCGCCCGCGAGCGGTGCGAGCATGACCGAGGTGGCGCCGTCATTTCGTCGCTTGTACGTGGCACGGAGGCTGGCAACCACGCGCTCATAGATGGCAAAGCGTGTACCTGAAGGCAGGAGGGGCGTTCGTCGTGGCGCGGTGCCACTCCCTCGGTCGCTATGCGGGGTGGCGGCCGCTCTAGCTCATCTGCCGAAGTCTGATAGTTAGCTAGTCCGGTGTTGGACACATTAGGATTTGCTAGCCATCCAGGGTGACACAAACGCAGGAGCCGCAGCCTCAGCCCAGCTAGATGATCCGAATGAACAAGAACAAGAACCCCCGCCAGCAGACAGATACTTGAGTTTATTGTAGTGTGTTATTAGTTAGTTCTACATGCTGTGCGCAGGCGCAGTGCGCACCATTGGCGATGGCCTGGCGGAGCACAGTGGGACCGACTCCGACCCACAATCCAGCCACGCCCTGGTCACGAACAACGTGCGCGACACTGGCCAGAAGGTTGGAATGCTTCCGCTGCCCTGCGCTGGCGCTGATTTCAGCCTGCCGCAACATCTTGAGCCGTTCGGTCGGGGCGACCCAGATCAGGGCCTCGGCGACTCCGGCGAGGGTGCCTGCGAGGAGACGCGTGGCAGGCGGTCGCGTCAGACAAAGCTGCACAACAGTGCACCAGTCGCGACACGAAGACGCGCGCGCAGCGTCCGAGTCGGAGCCCGGCTCAGGTGCACTCCGGCCCTCGCGGATGGCTTGCAGGCGCATCGAACTCGCGGGGCCACAAATAAAGAGGAAGACAGTGCGAGGGCCAGCGCACCGGAGATGAATGGCTGGTTGGGCACCACCCGCTGGAGCTGGTCGTACACTGCGAACCGTATGCCGCTCTTCCCACACACCTGTAGCATCTGCGCCTGGACGCCGTAGTACAGCCCAGTGGGCCCCGCAGATGCGATCGTCTCGGCCATCGATTTTATGACGGACTGCGACGAGCCAGCGCCCGCGAGCTGCATCCGGTTTTTCGTTACTTCGAATGGCATGGTAATCATCACTTCCGCCGCGCCGGCCGCGGCGCCAGCAAGCGGGGCGCGGAGTCGGTCCACCATGCCGCGCGCGGGAGAACTCGATGATTTCACATGTGAACATAATTTCTATTAGCCCGAGTATAATATACGCTGTTCAAAAATAGACGTGCTACGTAAACGCAGTTCCAGCACGTCTATTTTTGAACAGCGTAAGTATAATACTATGAGCTGGTTGGTCCAGTTCGTGCGTGTCGGGTTAACCCATGGTACTGAGTACTGGGCTAGACAGAGTGTTCAAAAGAGTGTTTGTTGCGCATCGCGCATAGCGTGTTACGTTTGCGTGTTATACTGTATACCGCGCGTGCTGCTGTGCGGAGGAGTGTGCGAGTGCGCGTGCACCCCCCGCCTCGGCCTCGGCCTCGCCGTGAGAGCGTCGCCGCCTGTTGCAGACCCACGTCCACGTGCATATCGATATCATCGCATATCCCGCAGTTCTCTCCTCTCATATTCTCAACTGCTGTAGAGCACCCTAGAACTCGAAGTCATGCCCCGCGACACTTCGCCCAGGGTGAGGGCGCAGGTGCCCTGCGCCTCTGGCCTTTCAGAGAGCTCCAGACCGCTGGCGACGCGGTGGCGCCGAGCGGACGGCGACGGCGGACTGCGGCGCGCCCCGCACCTTCTTTGGAAAGATGGACGGCGCCAAATAAGCCGCAGCACAGCGCGTAGGCTAGGAGCAGAGCGGTGGACGCGTGCAGGAGCAGCGCAAAGCTGCCGCCGGAGCAATCGTTACAAAGCCGCCTACGAACCGAGAGGCCCGGGTAGGCAGTGCAATGGACGGACGTAGCATGTCCGCTCCAAGCAACCCGTCGATGCTGGGGCCGGGTCAACCCTCTTGCTTGTTTAAAAGCAAGGTCATGGTCATGGCGCAGGTTTCCAAGGCGTCGTTCACGCCGCCACCTTGGCGGCCTCGATCTCGAGCGGCTCGGAAAAGTCGTTGAAGCGCTGCACGGATAGGCTCTTCGCGTAGTCGAGCTTCCCCCCCTTGTAGACGTGCACGCACGGCATGAAGCGCACGTTGCACCTGTGGTGGCCAAGGGTGGGTGAGCGCGGGCCGGCCTTTGCTGCCTGCCCACTGTACCCTTACTCGACGAAGGGCGACAGAGTGTGGCAGGTGGCGCACCGTTCGCAGAAGGCCTTGTGGGCCGCGTAGTCCACCTCGTAAAAGTCGCAGCTGTCGGCGAGCTTGATGACGAGACGCTCGAAGCGAGGCTTAGTCGCCTTGCAGGACTTGCACCACCTCGCATAGAACTTAAGCACGACGAGGCGCGAGTCGCCAGCCTTCTCGAGCGCGGCCTCAAGCTCCTCCACGGTCCGCAATGGGCGGACCTCGGGCAAGGTCGACGCGCTCGGGTGAGGGCCCTCCGCCAACGCAGTCTCTAGATCGATGGCCTCCTGCCCGGGCTTCCTCTCGTTCGCCGGCCGAGGATCGCGTCCGTAACTTCGCACTTCCGCTGGGCTCGAACCCACGGTACCAGTGCGCCCCCGCCGCATGTCGACGGTTTTGCCCCCGGCGCTCTCCGCGCTTGCCTCGGCCACCAGGTCGCACTCAGCACCGACGCAGGCCTCCTCCCCCGAGGCGTCGCGCTCGGTCGAGACCATGGCGGGGTGGCCCCTGCACCACGCGCTGGTGGGCCGCAGTGACACGCACCCGGGCCGATATGACGCGCCCACTAGCCGGTGCGGACCCAGCAAGGCCAGGGCCCAGACGTGAGTTAGCATGTTCGGCGCCCAAAATTGCAGCGCGCTATTTTAGGTGATTTCATACCTTGGGGAGGGGGCTAAGCTGCACTAACGCTACACAGCGTCTGGCATGGGGCGTCGTGGACCGCTGCCCCAGTCGGTTGGAGGAACGGGCACACCCTTGTAGATTGTTTGCGCGTGCGCCAGTGGGCAAGTAGGGCTATGTTTCTTTGCTTCTGTGAACGCAAGCCATTTCACAGAGAACCCCTAATTTGTGTTAATTTTCACGGCAGACTCGCTGGCTGAAATGCTGCAGCTCCTCTTCTGGTCACTGACGCTAGCGCCGTGTGCGCGGCACGTACCGCAGCAGCTCGCCCGGCCAGCGTTGTCATGGCGTGCCGCTCGCATTACGGCGATGGTTGCGGATGAGGTCTTGGCCGAGAATCCAAAGGGTTTGTCGGGCCCGCTCATCACCTACGCTGGAATCTCGCCCGAGATGCGCATCCTCGTCGACGAGGCCTTCACGAAGCGCAATCGCGAACGCACGATGACCGACAAGGCCGCGTACGAGTCGATCGACAGCATGATCGAGGCGTATGTCGAAATTGGGGCCGAGCAGAGCTGGACGCGGTTGGATGCCGAGAGCGAGGTTGTTCGTTTTTTGCAGCGCCGCGCGCTCGTCAACGAGGGTGGGTTCACGGGAGCGCCGCAGGACTACGCCGCGCAGGTGATGCTTGTCCTGCTGCTTGGAACGGCCGGCTATTCCACTGCTTCTGGCGGCGCCGTGGCGTGGGAGAATCCATTCTTTTGACGCGATCACGCGATCACCGCCGCGCGCAGTGATGTTGAGAGTTGTGCAAGTCGCCGGCCGCGTGTGCGTTCAATCCATGCTCTGCAGGGCGGCGCGTTTGTTCTATACTCTATATATAGGGCGCTAGTTTTTGCATCGCCCCGTTGCTCTACTTCTTGTGCCTGCCCCGCCTGGCCAGCTGCTGACTCCTTTGTCCTGATTTGTCTGTCTTTTCCGTTTGCTGATGATACTGATTCCCAGTGCGGGAATCGTGTGTCAAGCAACCGCCTTGAGAAGCCACACACGGGCATGGAGAAGCTACATTCCAGCACCACCACGGGGGGCAGCAAACCCTATACCTGCACCTGCTGCACTGCACCTGTGCTGTATCGTCTGATCGTCTGTCGTCTGTGTATATATCTTTTATTATTTAATATCAATATCTAGATATGATAGATGATAGTACATAATGGCGTATATTCGTATTCAAATTCAATTGTATTCTTTGCGGTTTGCGATTCACGCACAATTCGCAATAAAAATAAACAGCGGGTTATTTGCTAACTTTATTCGCTGCTAATTGTGCGGTTGTTATCTTTATTTTTATATAATTGATGATTGTTATATTAAGATTAAGTTATATATATATATAATTGTTTTAGTCTTTGAGTTAATTGTAGTTGTATATAATATTATATAGTTATAGTTGGGCCAGGGATAGGTAGTATTGTCAATTATTATTAGATTTTAGAATTAGAATGTAGAATGAGAGAAAACGTAATTATATGTGGTGTGGCGGGGTTTTAGATATTTTAAAAAGCCGTAGTCGTAGTCTATTTATATATATATATCATATAGCCATAGTACTCGTAAACGGAAACTAGGTAAACAATAACAACAGGCAATAGGCAAGCAATCAATAGCGTGTGCTTCAATAGCAGTATTCAATTCAATTTCAAATTGTCAATATCAATAACTTTTTATTTTGCTGCTAATTGAAAAACTCATTCTCATTCTCAGTTGTGATTGTTTGTTTTTACATCAAAAAATATAAAACCCCAGATCACCTATTAACCACTGATAGAGCACCGAGCCCATAGTCATCCAATAACAATAACAATCACCACGCTATCTATAATTATAACATACATACCAATACTAAAACACCACCAAAAACTAATATAATATACACATTATAAAAGGAGGGCCCGCGTGCGCGCGTACTCGGCCACGCGCATAATATAGATTTAGTCACACCAATCGTTGACTTGTTTCATATTTATCTCTATCTTGATCTTGATCTCTTTACTTATTATCATTAATATAAACTAATCATTGACATTGAAATCATAAATAATATATAGATATAGATAAATCACAATTACAATTATATATAGTACAAATACAAATACACACAACACGACTCGTGACTCGTCGCCAAGCTCAGTCCCCTCTAATTAGAATTAATACTTCCTCGAGAGACCATTCCCCATTCGCTCTCTCAACTAGCAATCTGAACCCGCATTCTCAACCCCCCGCTGCCAACGTTGGCGCGAGCAACACCGCATTGGCACGGTCTGAGACGACCGTCGCCGCCTCAAGATCGCTGGCCGTGAGTGTGAAGAGGCTCGCGTTGCGCGCGTCGCCGGCCGGCGCACTGGGCCCTCTTTCGGGAGTGCGCATAGGCCGTTTGAGTGGGGTTAGCGCACTGTGGGACTGTGTTCCCCGTGTCTGTGGTGGTGGGGGCGGCTGTGCCGGCGGCGGTGTGCCGCTGGGGGCTGTGCTCGTGCTGTGCTTGTGTGGGGAGGTGTCTCTGGCGGGTATACTAATCATCATCGCAGCCCCGTCCCGGCGCGAGCCGCCCCCACACGAACCTACCGCCTGCCCACACTCACTTTCGCAGTGTTTCGTATTCGTAGTCGTATTCGTAGGATTGGTGGTATGAGTGTGAGTGTTGTGAGTGCTATGAGTGGTATGAGTTTACTATTCTGGTGTGTTGTTCTTGTCGTGTGTGTGTGTGTCGGGGGTGTTGTTCTCTGTCGGTGTGTGCGTGTGTGAGACCTGTTGATCGTTCTCGTGTGCCTCAGCGGCGAGCCGTGAGCTCTGGGCCGCGATCGCCGCTTCGATTCGATTTTCGACCGTGTGAGTGTTATGAGTGTTATGGTTGTTGTTCTGGTGTGTGTTGTTCTTGTCGTGTGTGTGTGTGTCGGGGGGTCTTGTTCTCTGTCGGTGTGTGCGTGTGTGTGACCTGTTGATCTTTTGGGTGTGAACTCTGCGCCGCGACCGCAGCTTCGATTCGATTCTCGACCGTAGAATTGGTGGTATGCGTGTGAGTGGTATGCGTGGTAGGACTGTTATTATTCTGGTGCGCCTCAGTGGTGAGCCGCGAGCTCGGGTTAAGGGTGAATCCTAATTCCGCCGCGATCGTATGGCTGTTATGATTCTGGTGTTCCTCAGAAGTAAGCCGCGAACTCTGTGCCGCGACCGCAGCTTCGATTCGATTCTCGACCGACCTCGCGTTGCCGCAGGGCACCTCCGCCGCAATCGTATGACTCTTACTATTTTGGTGTGCCTCAGTAGTAAGCCGCGAACTCTGCGCCGCGACCGCAGCTTCGATTCGATTCTCGACCGACCTCGCGTTGCCGCAGGGCGCCTCCGCCGCAATCGCATGACTGTTATTATTTTGGTGTGCCTCATCGGTGAGTCGCGAACTCTGTGCCGCGACCGCAGCTTCGATTCGATTTTCGACCGACCTCGCGTTGCCGCACGGCACCTCCTCTACAATCGGCGCCACCATCCGCACGAGCGCCTCCGCAGCCGCAGGGTCGGCCAGCTCGAACTTCATCGACTTGATCATAAGGGATGCAATCGAAAGCAAAAAGAGGAGGGCAACGCTATGAGCAGGTTATATACATATATATATATATATGTATATATGTATATATATATATATATATATATATATGTATGTTTATATATGTACATATATACATATATGTGTGTGTGTGTGTGTA
>Ga0105055_10012220_pt1:2500-10480 | contig 10480 bp, 11 predicted proteins | sample BON03_FD_78090 | JGI IMG/M metagenome (GOLD analysis project Ga0105055, IMG submission 78090) | Freshwater microbial communities from Lake Bonney liftoff mats and glacier meltwater in Antarctica - BON-03 | ecosystem: Environmental > Aquatic > Freshwater > Ice > Glacier meltwater... | reverse complement strand
TATATGTCTATATATATATATATATGTATGCGTATAATATATATATTTATATATATGTGTACATGCATATAAATATGTGTATATATTCATATGTATCTATGTATATCATTTATACAGGTATATACATTTGTATATGCATTTGGCTTTGTAATACCACACACTGGAATATGCTTCATTATGCTGCAACACAATTGAGACATGTATTCTCCACAGCAACAAACATCGAACTCACGATACTTGCTGAAGTCGTTCTTACATGTGTTGCAGTGTTTGTTGCATTGTGTGTTGTAGTGGTTGTTTCAAGGTGTGTTGCAAGCTGTGGTGTAGCATTTGTGTTACAGGTTCGCCATGGTTGCTGTAGCTTTTAATCCATTGTGTGTTGCAGGGTGTGTTGCAGGGTGTGTTGGAGTGGTTGTTGCAGTGGTGGTTGCAGTGGATGTTGCAGTGGGTGCTTCAGTGGGGGTTGCAGTGTGTGTTGCAGTGGGTGTTGCAGTGGGTGTTGCAGTGGGTGTTGCAGTGCGTGTTGAAGTGTCACCATGGTTTCTGTAGTTTGTGTTGCAGTATGTGTTGCAGTATGTGTTGCAGTACGTGTTGCAGTACGTGTTGCAGTTCGTGTTGCAGTATGTCTTGCTGTTTTATTTGCAGTGTGAGTTGCAGTGTCACCCTGGTTGTTGCAGCGTGTGTTGCAGTGTGTGTTGTAATGTGTGTTGCATGTGTGCTGCAGTGTGTGTTGAAGTGTCAACATGGTTGCTATAGCTCTTGTTGCAGTGTGTGTTGCAGTGTGTGTTGCAGTGTGTGTTGCAGTGTGTGCTACAGTGTGTGTTGCAGTGTGTGTTGCAGTGTGTGTTGCAGTGTGTATTGTAGTTTATTTTGCGGTATGTGTTGCAGTGTCACTGTGGTTGCTGCAATGTGTGTTGCAGAGTGTATTGTAGTTTATTTTGCAGTATTTTTTGCAGTTTCACCGTGGTTGCTGCAGTGTGTGTTGCAGAGTGCATTGCAGTGTTTGTTGCAGTGCGTATTGCAGTTTATTTTGCAATGTGTGTTGCAACTAACCATGGTTACTGCAGTTTTTATTGCGCCCTGTATTAGGTTCTCCATCGCAGCCAGAGCACGTGGAGTTATCGCCTTTACACACCTGTGTTGCAGTATGTATTGCAGTGTGTGTTGCAGTATGTGTTGCAGTGTGTGTTGCAGTATGTGTTGCAGTGTGTGTTGCATCGTATGTTACAGGGCACGTGGAGAAATGACTCTACGTCACTTATTTTGCATATGGTGATATATTGTGTGTTGCAACGTGTGTTGCAATATATGTAACAGGGCACGTGGAGTGATTGCCTTTTCAAACCTGTGTTGCAATGTGTGTTGCATGGTGTATTGCAGGGTTGATGCAGTGTGTGTTGTAGTGTGTGTTGCACAGCACGTGGACGTATTGTCTTTTGCAAACCTGTATTGCAGTATGTGGTACAACGCGTGTTGCAGTGCGAGTTGCAGTGCATGTTGCAGCATGCCTTTACAAGTGTGTTTCATTGAGCCTATACTTCGCATCGTCTTTGCAGTTGTGGCTATCGGGCAGCCCATTGTACTCTTTCTTCATCAGATAGCATGCGTGTTGCAGTGCGTGTTGCAGTGCGTGTTGCAGTGCGTGTTGCAGTGCATGTTGCAGTGCGTGTTGCAGTGCGTGTTGCAGTACGTGTTGCAGTGCGTGTTGCAGTGTGTGTTGCAGTGTGTGTTGCAGTGTGTGTTGCAGTGCGTATTTACCCTGCAATGTTGCAAGTGCGTATTGCAGTGTGTGTTGCAGCGCGTGTCGCAGTGCGTGTAGCAGTGCATGTTGCAGTGCGTGTTGTAGTGTGCATTTACCTTGCAGTCGTCTTTGTAGTTGCGGCTATCAGGAAGCCCATCGCAACCTTCCTCTATCTTTAACACAGAAAACAGCGATCTTGCCATCGTGTACACCTGCAAGCGCACAGTCATGTTACTCGACACGTCAGGGTTTGTTATTTCGGGTTGAGCATTCATGGTTTAGTTGTGCACTTGCATCACTATTATGAATCCTAAACACTCAACAGGGTTTATGATCTAGATTTTTGGGCTTGGGGTCTAGGATTCAGGGTCGAGCATTTATGGTGTAGTTGTGCGCTTGCATCACTATACTGTATTCTGCAAAAAAAGAGACTATATTCTGCAAAAGAGACCTATAATTTCAAGGAGCCTACTAATCGTAGCCAGCCCATATCTGACGTCACACGAGTGCATTTTGTTGGGTCTTACGTCACTCAGTTGGATTTTCTACCCCAACAAAAAATAGAAAATATATTTGCATCACCATGACATTGTGCAAGACGTCAAGTATTCGAGTTCATAGTTTTAAGAACAGGGGGTAGGGTTTACGCGTATTGGTGTATCATACTCGAATGATGACCACGAGTCGTGAACCCTAAATCTTACATCCTCAACCTTGACTCCTCAATAGAGTGTGGACCCGATAAAGAGGAATTCTTCAAACAATGAGTTTGTACTTTCAATTTTTGAAATTGGAAATAGCAGAGTGAAATCACTTGTACCACGAAGCTATTTAGTACCGGCAGAATCTTAAAATCTCCAGATCTTCTTTTCTAAAACCACTAGGGATTTCCAGCAGCGACTCGTAAGGGCTGAGCGTTTAGTATCTTCGTCTGAGAACTTAGAATTTACAATTGAAGTGTGTACTTGCATCACCATGATGTTGCTCGAGATAACAGGGCGGTTTGGGGTTTAGGCTTGAGGGCATAGGGTAAGTGGACAAGGTAGGGCGTAGGGTTTAGAAGTGTATGTGCATCACCATAATGCTGCTCGAAACCTAAGGACTGTTTAAGGTGTCGGGTTTAGAGCTTAGGATTTAGGGTGTAGTGTGTAGGATTTAGGTAGGGCGTAGGGTTTCAGGGTGTACCTGCATCACCATGATGTTGCTCGAGACATCAGGGCGGGTTCTGAGGAGCATCTCATCGGTATTCCAGAACCAGTTTTTACCGTCAGCATCGAACCAGGCGCCGAATGGGATCATTCGCGTGCCTAGAGTTTCGTCGCGCTGCTCGGGCACCGTCTTTGTGACCGGAAACCCAATTTGCCACGTAGCCCGTTTTAAGGGCTCCACAAATTTGATGGGCATGTCTGATCCTTTGCGGCGAAGTTGCAGTGCTAAAAGAGGCCCATACGATTCGGGCAGCTCGAGTTGCGCTTCAAATGTCTCATCCCAAAACACGTGCATGATTTCAAAAGTAGATGGCATTGCGCCAACAACGTTTTCTGCCATGGTCGACGCTGGTAGGAAGGCAGTGTACTGTGATGTGTTGCTTTGTGCAGTCCAGCCTGTGAGTTCGATCTGCTGCCTGCTGACATGACTAGTGTTGACGGTGCACGCCGGCAGACGTAGCACGACAGGGGTTGATCCTGGCTCTGTTTGTGCGAGCGAGAGCGAGGAGATCGCCGCCAGTGCTTTTTGCTTCAGACGCAATCGGAGGCTGCGAAGATTCTCTAAATTCAACGATGCGCGAATTTTCGCTCGATTCGTGCTGTGTGAGAGAAGCAGTGTCGGAAAATGCATCTCGCTGTTGCGCCGCCGCGCCTCAGACGACTTGTCCTTCGTCTCCTCCATCGTGGTGGTCGCAGTAGACGGCAACATTGAACTAGTGCCGAGCAGCAGCATCGAGTGGAAGGCAAGGGATTGCAGTAGAAGACTGTTACAATGCCCGTGCACATATGCCAAGGGCCCCACATTGATCCGACTCTTGGCGATCTGGTGCCGGATGGCCTGGACACTGTTGCCCAGTAGTTCTGTGGCAAGCTGGGCAGTTTCAAAGTTGATTTCCGCCGGAACTTGGAGGATTTTGTGAAAGACTGACACTTGTATGCCCAGGGCTGAAGGAGTAGGCACCAACGAGTTGTTTGCTGCCTGTACTGTTAATAATAGACGCGCACGAAACACTTGGCGGCTCGTCCTATCACCTGTTAGACAACTTGCCCCCACCCCTTGTGTTTGCAAGCACGCGGTATCAGCATTGAGAGCCTCGGCTATGAGGCCCACGAGACCCATTGCATTGTGCATGTCGCCGATGCGGAACATAGCATCTACTCTTGTCAGCAACAAGTGGTTCAAGTGTGGTAGAAGCTCGAGGGCGAGCGGCGATGATGTAGGGCTTTCTATGGTGACGAGTGCTGAGGCGTCGGAAAATGCACCGAAGATGTCCGACACCCTTACCAACACTACACGGCGATTCGTCGGAGATTGGGAAGCCGGGAGCAGACTTGAGACTGCAAACACAGCGCTCGACCAAACATGTACATCAAGGTCGGCTTCGCCACCTTCTTCCCGACTGGTGAAAGTGAAAGTGAGCGGAAAGTTGTCCTCATCGGTGCCCCAGCTTGCAGCAACGAGTTCAAAGGTCGATTGCATGCCAATTCCCCGACTTGGCGAGACGGTAAGATCGCCGCCAACAGGAGGCACCCGCACACCAATGCTTATACGCGCGGTGGCTACGTCATCAAAGATCGAAGTGGCGCGAAGGCGCAAGCGTATCGTATGCCCTGCTGTCAGCACCCCCCCGCACAATACCAAAAAGGCTGAAAACGAGTCCTGCAAGTTGGTCAGGACGTTGGCCGTGTTGAGAATACCACTGTTGGCGTCGGCGGGATTCTCAACAACCCACTCAAACAGCTTGATTTGCACAGCAGATGACATTGTTCTATCTATCGTTGCTTTGAGTGCGAGAATGTCGTGGGGATTCACAATTGTTGGCCCGGGATTTGTGCACACCTCCTCGGTGCCTAGCGTCATGAGCGGGCAGACGAAAATCGAGATCGGAAAGGGTATGCCCTCGACGACTTGAAAGGTGCTCGTCTTGCGTACTGTCTGCGTCCATAACACTGGCATTACATACACTGCAGCAAACCGATTGAAAATTGCGGCAGGAAGCTGGAACATGTCACGCGTCGCATTAGTGTTTATCCTGTAGTGTTTGCCTATCTCTAAATTGTACAGTGCTGCTCTGTGCTCGCAGTTAGGATCTACTTCGTTGCACGGCCTCTCTGCAATCTGCAGTGTCCCTGTTGGGCACGGGACATACGGTGCAGGGCGACACACGGCAGGTACCGGTGGGCACGGCCCAGTATCTGCTTGAACCGCACACGCCCACGAAACGATAAATCCCTTGCTGGTTTTCATGCCAGAGGTACGCACCTCTGGATCTGAAATCACAAGATGCAGCGGCACAGCCTGCCCTGCTTGCCTGCCCACAGTGCCGTCTTGGTTTGCACCGCGAATGTCGACCACGAGGGGTCGGACAGGTACGCGTAGAGATAGTTGAGAGTTAGACGACTGGACGATGCTGCTTTGCTCGGCCTCCACACTGAAAGTGTACCTAGTACCGGCCTGTAGGCTGTAAGCTGGAAGATGCAAGGATCTCGTGTTTGCCGACAACACAAGGTTGGACAGCGGCTGTGTGAGACCACATGCGCCTAGCGTGCACTTTATTGTCCATGTGTACTTGAGCACTTGGCGAGGAGCATTCGGCAGGCAGGCTGCAGCGCGGGCAAGGGCATAGAGCGATAGATCTCTATCACTTGCAGCCTGCATTCCTGACAGTGATCCTAGCCCTTGAATGTAAATGGTAGGCTTGAAGTCTTCGGTGCGTGTTTGACCTTCCTGCCCTAAATCCTTGGAAAATTCGTGCCTCTCTCGCGTCGTCTTTTGCAGCCAGTTTGTGAGGTCAAGAAAGATGGTGTAGTTGCCGGGCACTAATGCACCGGGACGATAGAGGGGTAAGCCTTTAGTGGATGCTGGCCCTGCTGCAATCTCGGTCAGAATGAGTGTCTGCTGCCGCAGCAACACCGTATGCAAGGCAAACACGTCAGCCATCCGCAGGCATGTGGCACATTTGTCTAGCAACGGTTGCCGGTATTGTGTCATAACAGGTGAGTTTGAATTCACTGAGGCAATGGGGGGCTCAGCCCAACTTCCCAGAAGACAGGACTCTGCCGCATCCCATTCTGCCGGAAGTGGTCGTACTTGAGTACAAAGTTGGCCGCTTCTGATTTGTGCTTGCAAGCACGACGAAGCAGCGCCGAATTTCCAACATTCTTTGCGTGGTTCTGCGTAAAGTCGGTTGCGCATTTTGAAAATCAACGCGAAAGGCCTGGATGCCTCAATCTTGGCTCCCATCTTGACCGTCAAGATCAAATCGCCGTTGGGTTGCCATTTGCCAAGAGAGTCAACAAACAAAGGGTGGGGGTTAGAATATTCGTCGTGAAGTACTGGAACACAGGCACCCTGCATGGCGTCACCCTCGGTTTCAGGGCATTGTTGACACATGGAGGCGCACCCTGATCCTAAGGCCCAATTGCCGTTGTAACAATCCAGACATGTCTCATACACAGTGCTCACCAATCCCGACACAAGGATCTGAGTGCCTTCGTACAGTGGGGCGTTGACGTGAAATTGGATTATAATGCTGTTGCTTGCCGAGGGCACGTTGGTCGCTTCCCAGACATTTTTGGTAATCCAGGAGAGCGATGCTCCTGCCCCCAACACACCGCTGGCTGCGCTGTCCATTGTCACCAACGGGATGCGGATATGTGGCACAGCTGCCCCGCCGGCACTGACGCTAATGGCTAGTCCAGGACACAACCCGTTGCACATGCGATTCTGTAAGACGAAGGCAATGACGAGGTCCCTCGATGCTTCCACAGCAGATCGCAGAGTGAGACGTATTGTCGTGATTTCGGACAAGACGTGCTTGTTGAAGTCTGCGGCAGAGGGAATTCGTGGGGCTGGGTCGGCGGCCTCAAAAAGGGCTGCACTCGGGCCTTTCAAAGGGATCACCTGCGTCGGGAAGTCTGTCACTGTTAAAAACCCTATCAGCGTGATCACAGCTCCAATTGGCAATGGAATGTTTGCCTGCAGGGTAATGGTAATGGTGTTGATTGCATGATTGACTTGCGTGGCTTCATGGATGATCTTTTTTGACATTGTGCTCCGTGTGCTTGCTGTCAGAATTCCCGAACCGGCCACCAACATCTCGGGCAATTGTAAAGGTGCGACGCTCACGATAGATACCTGTTCCGCAGGAGGGTAACGCAGGTGGGCGCTGATTCTAGGTGCTGCCGCAGGCTGTGTCTGCATGGAGTTGCGTAGGAGTATGCTTATCTGCACATTATAGTCTGCAACAACGAAGTTTCCCTCTGCAACTGTTAGTAAAAGTGAGCCTGCTTTCTGATTCCAGCGACCATTGCTGCCGGCAAAAAGTGCTGCGTTCGCACCGTATATTGGCAAGGCAGCGTTGTCAGGTGTCACTGTGTTAATGAGACCTGAAAGTAGAATCGTTGACGAGTACTGTGTGGCTGCAAATCCTGGCAAATTCACGCTCACCTTGAAAGAAAGTGTCAGGTTGACGGATGAGCCTTGAATCAGCGAATCCTGCGTGATACTTGCAGATTCAAAACGCGGTGCTCGAGTGGCCCTGTTCAGAGGAACCCCTCCGATTTGCCGCACGTCAAATCCTGTTACGTCACCTTTAGTAAACCCAGAAGCAGCTGTGATGGAAGGCAAAGATTGTCCAACGGAGGTACTGATACGATTGGTAAGCCAAAAGGTGACAGTCCAGCGGTCGGGTAGCCAGCAAGTTGCAGACGGCGTAAAGCAATTTCCTGGCAATGACACGCCCTCAAATACAATTCGACTGAGCTCTTTCGACCAGAGGGCTAGACCACCCTTCCCAAACATGTATGCATCATCGCCCAGAAGCCTCACGTAGCCTGCACACGGAAGATCAGTGGTTGCAACTCCACCTCACCGGAACTCACTGCAACACTCTGCAATACACTGTATCTCACTGCAACACACTGCTCACGTAGCCTGTGCAAGTGTATAGTATCCATCAGATTACTCGCGAGTGTCACGTGCAGTGCATCACATGTGTCACACTCACACACTCTCTCGCACACACGCAC
>Ga0105055_10012211_pt1 | contig 10484 bp, 8 predicted proteins | sample BON03_FD_78090 | JGI IMG/M metagenome (GOLD analysis project Ga0105055, IMG submission 78090) | Freshwater microbial communities from Lake Bonney liftoff mats and glacier meltwater in Antarctica - BON-03 | ecosystem: Environmental > Aquatic > Freshwater > Ice > Glacier meltwater | place: Lake... | reverse complement strand
GGAGGGGGGGGGTAGACGCTCTGGGCAGGGGGGGGCGCGGGTGCGGCCCGTTGGGGGGGGTATTTTTAGTCACACCCAAGGGAAGGGGGGGGGTAATGGGGGATGGGGGGGGGGGGGGGGGGGGGGGGGGGGGGGGAGGAAAGGGAATGAGTTCAACTGGGTTGAGACTCAAGGGGGTGTAATATTGACTGTTCTGTTCATCATCAGACTTGGACTCGACACCATCACAGGCACGCAAATCGACAACCTGCTTCCCTCCCCACTTTCTTTCACGCTCTTCCATACCATCCCCCTCCCCATCCCTTCCTCTCATCCTCCCCATCATCATCATCGTACCTTGGTGACCTTGTCGCGGCCTTCGAGGGTACGGATGAGTGTCACCACCGATTTGAGTGACAGAGGCACCTTCGTGGTGTATGAGTCCTGCAACCCCAGCCAGTAGGCCAAATCCAAGGGCCGTGTCAAGCTCTCCGCGCCGCCCGTGGCCACTTGCACGAGGAAAGGCGCCGCCGCCCCGGCCAGGGTGCTGCTCCCCCCGCACGGCCCGCCGGTGCAGCATGACATGGGGACACGCCGCGCCATTTTCAGGAGATTGTTGTCGCTGCTGTCACTACTGTCACCAAGCCTCCGACCGCCGCCCTTGTGCATGCGCTACAGCGCGTGCAAAGCAAACCTCGCCCTGGAAAAAGAGACAGAACGGCGCCTCCTTGCCCTAGTACCTGCTGCTGCAACAAGAAGGGGAGGCTGGGCCCGATCCAAGGCAGGAGAAGAAGGCTGCTGGTGCGGCTTCCCCTGCGCGCTCCCTCTCCTGTGTGCCGTGGGGTGGGAAGAGAGAGAGAGAGAGAGAGAGAGAGAGAGAGAGGGTGTGTGAGTGTGAGACGCGGCAGCCCAAAAGCCCGTGACATCTTGGCAAGCAAGCAAAGCAAGTTCTCCTGGAAATGCGAGACGACGACCTTGCTTCAATCTGGAATTCAGTGTGATGATATCAGCGCCGGTTTGGCGTTGCTTGACCACACAAAGAAGGCAGGACCATGCGTATATGTGCACTGACCACTCACACAACCATGCATATTCCTTCGTACCGCAGGCAGGCGTCGCCGCTCGAGGAGTTTTCTTGGCCTAGGTTTTGCCGTCCCTCTCGATTTTTTGACCTCCCCACCGTTGCTGGCCATCGCTCATCGAGGCCCGACCCCGCCCTCCGCAAACACCACAGCGTAAATCCAGCCCCTTGAAATAAACGACGACGCGCACCATCTCTATCACCTCTCTTTCTATGATGTGCTGTCTTGGGAATTCGGGAATCTTCGTCGTGGCCAAGAACTGTCGCATTCCTGGCCTCCCCTCCTCACTTCCTAGCCTCCCCACCCCCGAGCACCAGCACGTGTACGTGTATGTCTAGTGTGGCTAAACCAATCAACCGCACAAGCGGCTGTCGCAAAGACTGTTGCGCTTTTGGCTGGGTCTGCTTCACACTTCCTCTTTCCCGGCACCCCAGAGTAATTTGTCTATTCGACTCTTGCCGCGGGAGTGTATGTACCCATTGGCCAGAGTGACTACCACAGTCCATCGTGTTCTGGCAGGCGCAGGGTTGTTGCCTAGTCATTGCTATTTCAGCCGTCCTTTCTCTCTCCATTCTTCCTGTCACAACCCTCGATGCTCTCACCCTCGCATCAATTACTCACAGCCTCCCTCCCCTTACCCCACCCCTTCCCTTCTTCAAACACACAGCGGCCTCCTCCCCATCCCCCTCCCGCCACCATGAAGGAGCCCGTGCGGGGGGAGATCGCGCCTAAAAAGATCAGCCACATCCAATTTGGCCTGCTCTCGGCCAACGAGATGGAGCGCGTGTCTGAGTTCCAAGTCTTCCGCTCCGACCTCTTCACCATGCCGCAACGCACGCCCGCGCCCAATAGCCCCCTGGACCCGCGGCTGGGCGTGTCGGACAAGACGTCCACCTGCGCCACCTGCAGGCGGAAGCTGACGGACTGTGCGGGCCACTTCGGGCACGTGAAGCTGGCCCTGCCCGTCTTCCACATCGGCTTCTTCAAGCACACCCAGACCCTGCTCAGCTGCATCTGCAAGACGTGCGGCCGCGTCCTGCTGCCCGAGGCGGAGCGGCGGTCCTTTCTGCGGCAGATGCGGGCGCCCCACGCGGACGCCTTGCGCAAGGCCGCCATCTTCAAGAAGGTGATGGACAAGTGCAAGAAGGCCGCCTTCTGCTTCGAGTGCAAGGCCGTGAACGGGAAGATCAAGAAGATCGCGGGCGCCGGCATGCTCAAGCTCATCCACGAGCGGTACGGCGGCCGGCACGGGCAGCTGGAGCAGCGGGCGCTGACGGATGCCATGGGCACGGCCCTGGCCCACAACCGTGAGATTGCCAGCCACCTCGACAAGGCTCAGGAGGACATGAGCCCCCTGCGCGTGTACCAGCTGTTCAAGAAGATCACGGACGAGGACGCCGTGGTCCTGTGGCTGAACCCCAAGCACGGCCGGCCCGAAGACCTGCTGCTGCACAACCTGCTGGTGCCGCCCGTGCCCATCCGGCCGTCCGTGGCCATGGACGTGGGCGGGGGCTCGAACGAGGACGATCTGACCACGCAGCTGGTGGAGATCCTGCAGATCAACCACTCCGTGCGCATGCTGCTCTCGGGCGGCGGCCAGCAGCAGTCCATCATGGAGCAGTGGGGCTTCGAGCAGGCTCAGGTCTCGCGTTTCATCAATGGGGAGCTGCCGGGCAGCCAGCAGCACTACGGCGAGAAGAAGATCCGCGGCCTGTGCCAGCGCCTCAAGGGCAAGAGCGGCCGCTTCCGAGGCAACCTGTCGGGGAAGCGCGTGGACTTCTCGGGCCGCACCGTCATCTCGCCCGACCCGAACCTGGCCATCGATCAGGTGGGCGTGCCGCTGCAGGTGGCCAAGATCATGACCTACCCGGAGCGTGTGTCGGCCTCCAATCGCGACCGGCTCAAGCGCCTTGTCATGAACGGGCCCGCGCAGCACCCGGGCGCCAACATCATTCGGCCCTCGGGCGACAACGCCTTCACCAAGAGTCTGAGCTACGCGGACGACCGGCAGCGGCGGAAGATGGCGGACGACCTGAAGGTGGGGGACGTGGTGGAGCGGCACATGGTGGACAACGACATCGTGCTCTTCAACCGGCAGCCCTCCCTGCACAAGCTCTCCATCATGGCCCACCGCGTCAAGGTCATGCCCTGGCGCACCTTCCGCTTCAACGAGTGCGTCTGCGCGCCCTACAACGCCGACTTCGACGGGGACGAGATGAACATGCATCTGCCCCAGACCGAGGAGGCCCGCGCCGAGGCCGCCACCCTCATGGGCGTCACCTCCAACCTCGTCACGCCCCGCAACGGCGAGCCCGTGGTGGCTGCCACGCAGGACTTCATCACGGGCGCCTATCTGCTTACGCAAAAGGACGTCTTCCTCACCCGCGAGGCCTTTTGCCGCATGGCGGCCTACCTGGGCGACGCCGCCGAGCACATCGACCTGCCCCCGCCCTCCATCTACCGCCCCCACCAGCTCTGGACCGGCAAGCAGGTCTTCAGCCTCCTTGTCAAGTCCTCGCGCTTCGTGGACTGCTCCGTGAACCTGGAGATGGAGGAGCGGAACTACAGCAAGTCGGATGCTATGGCCTACTTCTGCCCTCAGGACGGGTACGTGTGCTTCCGCAACAGCGAACTGATTTCGGGCAACCTGTGCAAGAAGACCATGGGCGGGCAGAAGGGCGGCCTGTACTACGTCCTGCTCCGGGACCACGGGCCTGGTCACGCGGCGCGGTGCATGAACCGGCTGGCCAAGCTGTGCGGGCGCCTAATTGGGGGCCACCGGGGCTTCTCCATCGGCATCGACGACGTCATGCCCTCCCCCATCCTCCTGGAGCTCAAGCGCGAGCTGCTGGAGGGCGGCTTCAGCAAGTGCGACGAGCAGATCCGGTTGTACGAGGCGGGCCAGCTGCCCCTCAAGCCGGGCTGCGACTCTTTGCAGTCCCTGGAGTCGGAGCTGAACTCAGTGCTGGGGGAGATCCGGCGGAAGTGCGGGGAGGAGGCGCTGAAGAAGCTGCCCTGGCACAACTCCCCGCGTATCATGACCGAGTGCGGGTCCAAGGGCTCGGACATCAACATCTCCCAGATGATGGCCATCCTGGGCCAGCAGTCCGTGGGCGGGAAGCGGATTCAGAACGGCTTCGTCAACCGCACCCTGCCTCACTTCCGGCCCGAGTCCTTGTTCCCCGCCGCCCGTGGGTTCGTGCCCAACTCCTTCTTTTCTGGGCTGACGGCGACCGAGTTCTTCTTCCACACGATGGGCGGGCGAGAGGGGTTGGTGGACACGGCGGTCAAGACGGCCGAGACGGGCTACATGGCCCGCCGGCTGATGAAAGCCTTGGAAGACCTGTCGCTGCAGTACGACAACACAGTCCGCAATTCGGAGAAGACGGTCATTCAATTTGTCTACGGCGACGACGGGCTCGACCCGGCCAAGATGGAGGACCAGAGCGCTCTGCTCGCCTTTGGGGGGGCGAGTGACGGGAGCGGCAGCAGCAGCGGCGGCGGGCTCTCCAAGCGCAAGAAGGTGCGCACGGGCGCGGACCGGCCCGTGAACTTTGCTCGCCTCTTACTTCAAACGCTGGCCACGCACCACGCCCCGCACGAGCGGCCTCTCTCCCCACACCAGCTCCGCTCTTTGGCTCGCGCGGCCGTCGAGTCCCCGCCCTTCCAGCGCCTGTTGCCGCAAGGCCACAAGTTTCTGGAGGAGGTGGAGGGCTTTGCTGTGGAGCTGGCCGAGGCTCTGGAGGCGCTGCTGGTCTCGCTGGGCTTCCCCAAGGAAGGGAAGAAGGGGGAGGACGTGTACGAGGATCTGTTGAACTTTGACATTGACGCCGTGCGAAAGAAGTTGGCGGGCATGACGGAGGTGGAACGGAGGGCTTGGATGGCCGAGGCCAAGCCTGGTGGGGGAGGCTCTGGGTCGGGGAAGCGAGGGAGCAGCGACGGCGTGGGCACGGCTTGGCGGGAGACGGTACAAGCCACGGTTTCCAACTTGGCCCGTGTGACTGAGTCCCACTTCCGCCTGATTTTGGGGGAAGCCTTGAGCCGCTACAACCGTGCGTGTGTGGAACCCGGGGAGGCGGTGGGGGCGGTGGGCGCGCAGAGTATCTCGGAGCCGGCCACGCAGATGACGCTCAAGACGTTTCATTTTGCGGGGGTGGCCTCCATGAACGTGACGCTGGGTGTGCCCCGGCTGAAGGAGATTATCAACGCCTCCAAGGAGATCTCCACGCCCATCATCACGGCTGCTCTGGTGCAGGACCGGTCCGAGACGGCGGCGCGTGTGGCCAAGGCGGCTATCGAGCGGACGACCATCGGTCAGGTCGCCACGCACATCAAGGAGGTGTACGCCCCGCACATGGTCTACGTGGAAGTCCTGCTCGACCAGGAAGCCATCACCAAGCTTCATTTGCAAGTGGACGCCGCCTCAGTCCGTGCCGCCATCTTGCGGGGCTACCACCGGCCCAGCGTGCTCAAGGCGCTGAAGGATCGGGACGTGCTCTTCGACCCTCGGCATCCAGACCGTCTGCGGGTGCTGCCGCCGGAGCTGAAGGAAGGGCGTGGCGGCAACGCCGTACCTCCTCAGCGCCGCATCTACTTTGTCATTCAGGCTTTGAAGGCTGCGCTGCCCGAGGTGATTGTCCGAGGCATCAACACCGTGAACCGCGCCATTGTCAACAAGGTGGAGGGCGATGAAAAGCGGTTCAACTTACTGATCGAGGGGTACGGTCTGGCGGACGTGATGGGCACGCCGGGCGTGGACGGGCGGCAGGCCAAGTCCAACCACATTATTGAGGTGGAGCGGGTGCTGGGGATCGAGGCGGCCCGTGCGGTGATTGGCGCCGAGATTGAGGACATCATGAAGGCGTACGGCATCAAGATCGACACCCGGCACCGCATGCTTTTGTCAGACGTGATGGCCTTCAAGGGTGAGGTCCTGGGGATTACTCGGTTTGGGGTGGCCAAGATGAGGGAGTCTGTGCTGATGCTTGCCTCGTTTGAGAAGACGACGGACCACCTGTTTGACGCGGCTGTGCACGGGCGGACCGATGCCATTGTGGGGGTGTCGGAGTGTATCATTATGGGCATTCCCATTCCCCTCGGGACGGGTCTATTCAAGCTGTTGCGTGCGGTGCCGAAGCCGGCCATTGCCCCGCGCAAGGGCTTATTGTTGGAGGAGGAATGACAGGTCAGGAGTGGGGGTGGATGGGTGGATGGAAGGGGGGGAGGAGAAGGGCGAGTAAGAGACGGCGATGAATGTGTGGGTGAAGGAGGGGAGAATGAGACGGAGAGAGACAGCGGCAGTGAGGGACGGCCAGGAGCGTGAGAAGCGAGATAGTGGCGTGCTAGTATTGTACATACGTTAGTAGCGGCGAGATGGAAGCAACAAAGCAAAAATAAAGTTTTCCACCCACAATTTTGAATAAATGTAACATTGCCAAGCAATTGATCATTCACTTTTTGCTGCCTTCCTTCATTCTTTATCGTTTGAGTGTCTTTTCCTTGTCAAGGGGGGGTCTATACTTTCAAATCAAAGTCTAAATTCCCTTGCTCTTGTGCCTCATTCGTCATGCATGTTTGCGTGGGCTGGGGTTGAGGGGATGCTGTGTTGCCTTTCCTTCTACATCGAATCTCAAGTGCATTTTCTTTTCTGAGTTCCTTCAAATTGATTTTGTTCTGATTGCTACTTATCCTTCCTACTGCTTGCATTCTTGTTTCTAACCTACATTGACACATTCCTTTTTACTTCAAATTGCGCTCGATCTATCCCTTCGCTCTCTTCCCCTTGCTGACATCCCCGTGGCTTCTCACCATTTCAAATAATACGGACACAACAAATATTCCTGTATCTGCTATTAAAACGTGATTGCTTCCTCACCTCGCTCTCCCAACCCCGGTGAGCCTCCCTTTCTCATTGTTTCTATCCCACCTACTGACCCTCCCCCCCTTCCTTCTGCTCTCGTCTAGCGCGGGTTGCGTGCAATCATCTCCTTCAAGTCCGCGTCGTGGTCTGCGAGATTGACCTGCTTGACGCCGTAGTTATCGCTCAGGATCTGCAAGACGTTGGGCGTGAGGAAGGCAGGGAGCTGAGGGCCCAACTTGATGTTTTTGAGACCGAGCGACAGCATCGTCAAAAAGACGGCCACGGCCTGCATAGAGGGAAGGAAGAAAGGGAGGAGGATGGGGAAGAAGAAATGGGTGAGGCCAACTTGAATTCACGAGGTGAGTGGGTTTGAGAAAGGATAAAAAGGTCGGATCACTCACCAAAACAAAAACAAAAAAACAAAAACGTACCTTTTGCTCAAACCAGGAAATCGCGTACTGCAAAGGCAGATCATTAACACCACATTTGTAAACGTCCGCGAGCGCCGTCGCCACCTTAATCGCACTGTAGGCATCGTTGCACTGTGTATTTATGAAAATATGTTATTATTATGATTACTATGTCCAAAATTGGCGCGTTTGGTCCATTTCACCCCGCCTCCCCAACCAAGCTCCCTTCATGTCAAATGTCAAATAAAGCACACACAGCACACACACGTACCTGCCCCATGTCCATTAGCCGAGGAAGGCCTCCGAGAGTGGGCTCAAAGGGGAGCTTGTTCCTGTGTGTAAGTAAAAGATGGGGAAAGGAGAGTGCAAGAAGCCATCAGACCATCATGTGCATACATACTCACACCCCTTCCAGAGACACACGAATCGACACGCACATTCGATACTTGCCGCAGCCCAATGTTAAAACGACGGCATCACGAGGGAGACCGATGGCGATGTCGCGAAAGTAGGTTCGGTTAGCTTCGGCGCCGTCGCAGCCGCCGATGAGGTAGATCTGCTTGATATCTGTCAGGTGAATGGGGAAAAGAAAAGTGAGTACTCTATTTCCTATCCTCCATTCACATTTGAAGAACACGTTTGTGGGTCTATTGATGATTTAGGCACTTGCTTGGATTCCTATATCAGATAAGAAGCTGATAAGAAGCTGATACTACATCGATGTCGGCAGCCTAGTCTCATTTATCCCACACACAGCCACCTCCCTTCCTCTCCCCTCCCTCCATGCCTCCCTCCCGCAACCCCACGTACCGCCCGTGTTGATCGCATTGACAATATCGCCGGCCATGCCAAGCACAGCATTGTGGCCATACCCCGTCATCGTCACGTTCCTAGGCTTATCTTCCGGGAAGCCAGGCATAGCCAAGGCTTGCTCAATGACCTTCGGAAATTCAGTGTCCCAGTCCTTGATGTGCTTGACGCCCTTCCATCCCACCACCCCGCGCGTGTAGATGCGGTCCTTGTACGCCTTCTGGGGTTCGATAAGGCAGTTGGTGGTGACCACAATGGGACCCTGGAGGGGAGGGGAGGGGAAGGGGAGAAGGGGGGGGAGGAGGGCGTCAGCGTATGGAGACATGATAGAAAGGCAGCGAATCCAAAGAGCGATAATAGCGGCTGAATTTGCCACACGAATTGAGATGTGGGGCGACAAAGTACGAGAGGAATGAAAGGAAAAGAATAAGGCAAAAGCACAGCAAAAACGACGTACCGGGAAGCGGCTAAACTCGACCTTCTGCGCTTGCCACGCCCCGCCGTAGTTCGCGACGAGGTGAGGGTACGTCTCCCGGAGCTTGGGGTAGCCAAAGGCGGGGAGGAGCTCGCCATGGCTGTTGTGATGAGAAGAAAGTGGGGAAATATTTAATAAATAAGTGATGAGTTCATGTTAATTATCCGTTCCCCCCTCCCCCCCCCGGCACAACAACAAATCACAAACGTACGTGTACACATTGATGCCCTTCCCCGCCGTCCGCTTCAAAACCTCCTCCAAATCCCGCAAATCGTGCCCAGAGACCGCAATGCACTTGCCCTTCACCGGCGTGGTGCGGACCTCACTCGGAGAAGGGTGCCCATAACGGCCGGTCGAGCCCGCGTCCAGAAGCTCCATCACCTCCAGGTTAATCTCGCCACACCGCAAGGCCATGCCCAACAGCTTCTCCGTGCTCTGGTTGGGGAGGTCGGCCAGTGCAGCCATGGCCTCGTGGATGAAAGCATACACGTGGTCGCTCTCCTTGCCGAGAATGCGGGCATGGTCCGCGTAGGCCGCCGTGCCCTTGAGGCCGTAGATAAGGAGCTCGCCCAGGGACCACGAATCAATGTTGCCAGCAATTTCCTTGCGGTGGTTCACGCCCACCATATGTCCGATCGTCTCCAGCTTGCCCGCGTGGCCCTGAAGCGCCCGCAAGTCCATCTCGGCGGGGCCCGTGAGGCGCGTGTTGGCTTCCGGCTTTCCGGCCACGGCCTTTTCGTACAAGGCCTTGGCACGGTCTCGCATCTCTTGCGCCTCGGCGAGGAAGGCCACGAAGCGATCCGGGTCAAAGTTCACGTTGGTAAGGGTGCTGTTTGGTCGGAGGGAAAGGGAGGGGTAGGAGGAAGGGGTGGTTGAAAAGCTGCTGATGGAAACATAAAACGGAGCCCGACACATACAACGCAAATACTCACCTAAACAAACTCTCGAGGAGGAAACGGTCCACGGCCACGTCCGACAGGCCACCATGGACACGGGCGGCATGCGCGTACTGAGACACTCCAAAGCTGTAGTGGACGAGCAGGTCCTGGAGGGCAGCCGTCTCGGGCGTCTTGCCGCACACCCCCTGCGTGCTGCCTTCCGCCGGGCTGCAACTCTTGCCGTGCTTGGTCTGCTCGCACTGAAAGCACATCATGTCCTTGCTGGCGGGCGCGGCTGTGTCCGCCGTGGTCGCGGCGGCAGCCCCTCGGGGCGCCATGTGGATGGCTGCGCACTTAAGCAGGTGCGGGATGCTGTGCAAAGGACGGACGAAGCCCACGGCGACCGCGGCACTGGGACGAGTATTGGCAAAGAAGTGCTGCAACGACAGGAAGCCCAAGGGCAAGAAGCGACGGCGGGAGGAGGAGAGCATCATCGTCCTTGGTGTGCTATTATTGCGGTGTGTTTGACTTGACTTGTGTGGTGCGTGTGGTTCGTGTGGAGGAAGGAAGCGGACATACATTTTGAGGAACAACAGAGCGCACTGAATGTTGAGATCCATGTGGTGCGTTCAATGGCAGGCTTGCGCTCGGGGGGCGGCAGCGCGTCCCAAGACGACGACAACCTCAAGGAGGACAAGCAGCAACAAAACAGCAAGCAAACACACAAGAACACCATGTGCAAGAATAAAGTCGGGGGGGTGGGGAGGCGGCGAACAGGCAGAACATCTGTGCGGATTTGCTCTTGAGGTTGAACCACCAGTAGTGACGACATCCAGCTCCGGAGGCCGCAAACTTAAATTGCAGGACACACCCAAGCACCCCACCACCATGGGTGCAACGAAGAGCCTTGGGCCAACGCATCCTGCTGCAAACTTTGGTTTGGAGGGCCTGGGTGGTCGTGTGGTGGGTGCTTTTTGTTGGCCAGACCTC
>Ga0105055_10012210_pt1 | contig 10485 bp, 9 predicted proteins | sample BON03_FD_78090 | JGI IMG/M metagenome (GOLD analysis project Ga0105055, IMG submission 78090) | Freshwater microbial communities from Lake Bonney liftoff mats and glacier meltwater in Antarctica - BON-03 | ecosystem: Environmental > Aquatic > Freshwater > Ice > Glacier meltwater | place: Lake... | reverse complement strand
CTGCGTCGCACGCTGGTTGCAAGCTGAACGCGATTAGCTGCGTCTGTAGGCGTACGATTTGCCAGTAAGCCACCGATGCCGCGTGGTTACGCAGCGGATCACTCAATCGTCATTTTTGGTATCCGCGACGGTGAAATTTTGGTATCCGCGACGGTGAAATTTTGGTCGTGTGAAGTCTTGGTGTATCATTTTGTGTTCTGTCGTTGCGAGACGATATTGATTCCTCTTTTGTTCAAGCGTTGTTATGCAGATTATCGCTGAATTGCGCAAGTGTTTTGTTGCTCCGTTGACGACATTGTTTCAACAGGCGGGGATCGAAGATTATCGAGGTCAGTTAGAAAGTGCGTTGGGGATGATTCGCCCGGTTCAGAATGCTGGCTTTGGTGACTATCAAGCGAACTTTGCGATGCCCTTAAGCAAGCCGCTGGGGATGAAGTCGCAGGACATTGGGGCGAAGGTTGTTCAGTTGGCCGATCTTAGCCAGCTGTGCAGCAAGGTTGAAGTGGCCGGGCCCGGTTTTATTAACTTGACGTTGACCGATGACTATTTGGTCCAGCAAGCGATGACTGCCTTTGATGGTGGAGCGCATCCGCAAGCGGGTTCGCCGATTGCTGGGGAAGTTGCGCCCGTAGGTGATCGTTTGGGTGTCCAGTGGGCCGAAGATCCCAAGACGATTGTGGTTGATTTCTCGTCGCCAAACGTTGCCAAGCCGATGCATGTTGGGCACATTCGATCGACAGTGATTGGTGATTCGGTTTCCAAGGTTTGTCGGTACTTGGGGCATCGCGTGATCACGGATAATCACTTGGGTGATTGGGGAACCCAGTTCGGGATGATCATCTACGGTTACAAGCATTTTGGCGACGGGCCTGCGTATCAATCGGCGCCGGTGAAGGAATTAAGTCGTTTGTATCGCTTGGTGCGTCAGATCATGGACGTCTTGGAGAAGCAGGCGGCGGTTCCCAAACTGCAAACCTTGGTCGGAGATTTGGAAACGGAATTGGCGGACGCCAAGTCGGTGGTTGCGGCCGCGAATGAAGGTGGCCAAAAGAAGGAGATCAAATCAGCCAAGCAGAAGCTGGGTCAAATCGAAAGTCGGTTGAACGATAATCAGGAGACTTTGTCGAAGACGATCGGTGGGTTAGAAGTTGCCGCCAAGGATGACGTGTTGCAATCGTTGGTCAAACAGCACGGCAATATCGGCACAGCGGTGTTGGAAGAGACCAGCAAGTTGCATGCGGGCGATCAGGAGAATTTGCAGCTTTGGCGTGAAATGTTGCCGCATTGCCATGATGAGATTGATCGAGTTTACAGTCGATTGAACATCAAATTTGATCATTGTTTGGGCGAAAGTTTTTACCATGATCAATTGGCTCCGACGGTTGCCAAGTTGCAAGCGTCGGGTTTGGTGAAACAGAGCAATGGAGCGCAATGTATTTTCTTGGAGGAATTTGATGCGCCGATGATTGTGCAGAAGCGGGACGGTGCGTTCTTGTATGCGACCACCGACTTGGCAACGATTGAATATCGAATGCAGCATTGGCACCCTGACAAGATGTTGTACGTGGTGGATCATCGACAGAAAGAGCACTTTGATAAACTGTTCTTAGTTGCGGACAAGATGGGTTATCAGGCGGTTGAGAAGACCCACGTTAGTTTCGGCACGGTAATGGGTCCGGATGGCAAACCTTACAAGACTCGGTCGGGCGACACCGTTGGGCTGGAGGGGTTGATTGACGAAGCGGTCGCCAAGGCTTTGGAAGTAGTGTCGCTGGTGGAGCAAAGCAAGAAGCAGGGTCCTGAATTTAGCGAAGCACAGCGATCTGCGATTGCTGAAGTGGTGGGTGTAGGCGCTTTAAAGTATGGCGACCTTAGTCAGAATCGGACCAGTGACTATAAGTTTGATTTTGACCAGATGGTGGCTTTGGAAGGGAACACCGCGACGTATCTTCAATACGGCTATGCGCGGGTGAACGGTATCTTTGGCAAGGTGGGCGTGTCGGCGGATTCGCTAGTAGCCCAACATCCCAAGTTGATGATTACCAACGATGCCGAACGAGCGTTGTTACTGTCACTGGTTCGATTCCAAGATGCGTTAGAAGAAGTGTTGGTGGATTATCGCCCGAATCTTCTTTGCGTGTATCTATTTGAAATGACTCAGACTTTCTTTTCGTTCTATAACCGTAAAGACTGTCATGTGGACGGTGCCCAGAAGGATGTTCAATTAAGCCGATTAGTGATGTGTGATTTGGTGGCCAGGACAATCAAGACCGGACTGGCGTTGTTGGGAATTGGTGTCGTTGAAAAAATGTAGTGTCGGCCCTAGTCGGTACAGGAAATTCGTGCGGCCTGGTTTCTGATGGCCTGATCGCGAATTGCGAATTGCTTGGCCGCGAATGGTTTTTGGCTGGGGCGACGACTATTGATTCACTTTATTGACGATGTCGTTGTCAAAGTAATTAATGGACATGCCGGCATCGACAACAATTTTTTGGGCGTTCAGGCCTGAAGACCTTGGGCTAAGTAAGAAGCAGGCCACGTCTGCGGATTCCTGCGTGGTGACGGCCTGTTGGCGGGGGATTACTTTCTCGGCGTACAAATATGCGTCCACATAGCCGGGGATGCCGGCGGAGGCGCTGGTTTTGAGTAGTCCGGGTGCAACGGCATTGAAGCGAACTTGGGAAAATTGACTGAAGCTTTTGGCCAAGAATGCCAAACTGCTATCCAGTGCCGCTTTGACAGGCGCCATAAACCCGTAATTTTCGCTGGCCATGGTGGTTGTGGAAATCGAGATCGTGATGACCGACGCGGTTGGGGTCAGCATTTCTTTGAAAGCATTGGCAATCGCAATGAAGCTGAAGCAAGAGACGTCGATGGTGCGTAAAAATTGCTGCCGCCCGGTTTCGTGGAAGGGACGCATGCCGCCCGAGTAATCGGCGAAGGCAATAGAATGGACCAGTCCATCGATTTGCCCAACGATCGCTTTGACCTCCAAGGCAACTTGGTCAATCTGATCTTGGAATTCGACATCGCAGACCAAAATAGGCTTATCCTTCAAAAGCTTGCCTAGGCTCTCTTTTCGCTCGGGCGATCGAACCACGTAGATCACCTGGGCCTGATGTTCTTCCAGCGTTTTTGCGACGTGGTAAGCGACGCTTTTCTTGTTGGCGACACCAAACACAACGATCGTTTTTCCAGCGAGTTGTAAGAAATCCATGGCAGCAAATTTTAGTTACAGAGGAAGGGGGATCGTCCGATCGCAGCAGTGAACGGGCACTACTTTTGAGCTTTTGGCGCCAACGAACAAACGAAGTCGAATCTTAACGAAAGTGCATCACCGACCATGACTTTTCCGCTAAGGAAAATCACATTTTGGACGGTTTCGCGAACTTCAGCGTGTAGTTCAACGGTATCGCCAGGGCGTACCATCTTTTTGAACTTCGCCTTGTCGACTCGAGTTAGCACGGGGACCGCGGACGAGGCGATTTTGTCGAGGATGCGAGAAACCAGAACCGCACCGGCCTGGCAGCACGATTCGATCAGGATCACACCAGGAACGAGTGGAAATTCGGGGTAGTGGCCCTGAACGAAAAATTCGTCTTCTCGAAAGGTTTTACGGCAGACAATCGAATCGTCCGTGGATTCTACGATTTCGTCGATCAACAACATCGGTGGACGGTGCGGGATTGCGGCCAAGATTTCTTCGAGTGACATGGATAAGATTTCCGATTAAAAAATAATTGTTGCGAACAGAGCCACGTTGCGTCCCAACGTCACTAGGGTGCCCATCATCCCGAAGGATGGTCAATAGTTCAATAAGGCTTGACAAGTTCCCCGCGTGGACCTAGCCAATAAGGGCTTGCGGCGCCTTGAAACATTGGAAAATGGGCGGTTTAACGGGGTACAAAGTGGACGGTGCTTCTAAAAACGATTTCCATCGCAAAGGAGTTAGATTGGATTGCGATTGCATGCTGGGATCTCGCGTGAAAACTACCAGTGGAAGCGGGAAAAGTCATTTGCCCTGACGCGCGGCTGAAACCGAAGCCAAGTCTAGATTCGGTCCCGCAAGGTTGATTGTTTGCCGTTGGATTGCTTACGTTTGTATCCAAACACATACTGATTGGCCCGGGGAACCTTGGACTAGCGTGTCTTGTGCGAGAGGGCGAAAGTAAGAGGGCGAAAGTAAGAGGGCGAAAGTCAGTTCCCAATCCAGTCCAAAGCCATCGTCGGGTTTAGCAATAGATCGTTTCGAACTTGGCGATTCTTTGGCGGACGTGCTCAGCGTCTGCCGCGTCGCCGGTCTGTTGACGGCTTTCGTAGTCGTCTTCAAATTCCTCAATCAGGTCGATGATTTCGCTGCGATTTGGGTCGCTCATACGGTCAAAGAACATGACGCCTTGAAGATGATCGAATTCATGTTGGAGAACTCGAGCGAAATAGCCACTGGTGCGAATTTTCACCAGTTCGCCTTTCAAATTATAAGCTTGAAAATCAATTTCCAATGGCCTTGTGACCGGGCCGTAGACGCCGGGTAAACTTAGGCAACCCTCTTCGCCCTCTTCGGAGCTTTTTGGGCGACTAATGACGGGGTTGATAAATGCTAGTTCCTCGCCTTCGCCGCGTTTTCCTGTTGTGTTGATGACAAACAGTTGCAGCGGCAGGTTGACTTGGTTTGCGGCCAGGCCCACGCCTTTTGATTCGTACATCAAATCAAACATCTGCGACACGAAATCCTTTAGCTGCGCGTCAACTCGTTTGATCGGTTTACTCTTGTGACGCAGTGTAGGGTGCGGGTGAGTAATGATCGCCAGTGTTCGTTCTTCTGGTGTCAATGTTGGGATCAATGGGTTGTTCATCAATTTCTCGTCAAGGCTGGTAAGTCGTGAACCCTGCATCGGTTGTCATCAATGTCGATCCAACGGCGGGCCTATTTGTAAAACCGACCTCACGCTAAGCAGGCACCAGACTAAGCAGAACCCAGACTAAGGATGCTTGAACCTACGTGGAAACCGTACTATTTTTGCTGCACTGTTGTGGTGGATTCTAGGCCCGACATTAGAACGTTTTTCGCCTTGGTTCACTACCGGTCATTCGGGCCGGTTCTTGACCCAAGTTTGGTTGCTAGTGGGTATAGGAAAATCGCTGTGAATACGCCCAGCCAAGAAGAAACGGTTGCTAGGCTTTTGTCGCAGGCCATTCGTGGATCGAGGGTCCGTCAATGGACTTGGCCGCCAGATTCCAGTCGAGCCAATCCTGAGAAGCCAATTTCCAGGAATATCATGGCGATTGGGAAGAGGATTGCGGGGGATGGTCATTCGGACCAATGATAGCGAACCATACACCAGATGGCGCGGATTCCATCTTTGATGCCGATTTTCTTTCCCTGGGCGTAGGTTCGTTTGTTGTAGGAGATGGGTTGTTCACAAAATTTAGCTGACGCAGATCGGGCAAGTTTAGCGGTCAGTTCGATTTCAATTCCAAAACGATTTTCTTTTAGAGAAGGACTGATCGATTGAATCAAGGAAGTCTTGATCAACTTGTAGCAGGTTTCCACATCAGTGAGTCGAAGTCCGTTGAAGACATTCGAAATTTTGGTGATCGTTTGATTTCCAAAACGGTGCCACAAAGGTGACGAATCGTTAACGCACAGCAAAAAGCGACTGCCGTAAACTACCGTTGATTGACTTTCATTTGCCGCTGACAGCAGTCTCATTAAATCCATTGGATTGTATTCATTGTCCGCGTCCTGAATTGCGATCCAAGGCTGTTTGGCCAGCGGAAATCCTGTTCGCAAGGCTGCTCCTTTTCCTTGATTGACCGTGTGTGACACAATCGAAAGTCCACCGGGAAGTCGCCGTGTCCAAAAGGGTTCATCGCATTGCAGTTGCCGTAGATTTTCTCCAGTACGATCGGTGCTGGCGTCGTCAACCACAATAATTTGTGATACCGCGGGGCAACTGGCCAGACGTTCCAGCACGCCGATGATGGTGTCGCCTTCGTTGAAAACAGGCACGACCACCGACATTAGATCCTCTGTGGTTAGCGGTTGCAGTCCATATTGACGGATCGTTTGACGGTCCAAATCTGTGGTCGCTTGTTCGATCAAGTGATTGTAGAGATCGGCATTGGGCCAATTGAAAAGTTCGGCGTCCGATTCAACGGATTGGATACGCTTTGCGGGGCGATCGTTGACCAGCGAAGTCGCAGTTGTACGAAAAGCCTGGAAACATCGCGTACGAAAATCATGCCACTGTTGCGGCGTCAAAGGTGTTGCAGCTGTTGGATTGGGCGGCATGGTTTAGCAGACTTCCAATGTAATCGTGACAGGAGTCCATGCCATCGATAATCAAAATGAAACATCAGTGAAAGCATTTATTCGGATTCTGCAACGAAGCAGAACAGAAGTTGAAATCAAGTGAACGGACAAGTGAATGCGAAAAGGGTCTAGCCACTAAATTGATCGGGTTGCTTTGCTGCATCATACAATCGATTGGTGCACGATTGCAGTACGCTGGAGATAGGACACTGCGAAATTATTCGAGTCGCGGATACGCTGGAATCAATGCCATGTCAAGCAAGCTAGTAGAAAAAGAGTGGATGCCAGCGAAAATAGAATTGTTCAAAAAAGGTTTAGTGTTTGCTTGACAAGTGGTTGGTTGCGCAGAGAATAGGCGGAAGCTTTTCAAGCGTTGCTTGTTGGCTCTGTGTCGGTGACCCAATGCGAATTCAGTAGCCGCAACTGATTTATTGGTTTTGGCTGTTGGATTTTGATCGCTTGGGTTTGCATTGTGACTGGCTTGTTCGCTTGGGATTTTTGTTTCCCGAGTAGTACGACCTTACGGGTTTTGTTATAACACTGGTCTGTTGATTAAGAATTTTGTGCAGTTGATTGTAAGGTTAATAAAGATCTTAGGTCGATGTGGAATCTTTTCTGGATCGTGATGGTTAGCGGGTAACCTGTGTTCTTAGGTTGCCAATAGTCTGTGAATTCTTTTCCTAAACTTGTTGCTTGTCGTGATAGGAAGATTCCTGATGGATTTATTGACAGTGTTTGGTAGACCCCAGCTCTGGTTTTTGACGAATTATCGATTGATCTTAAGTTACTGTCTGCGTTTGCTGGACGAACTTGTGTCTGTTTCGATGACAACTTTCGCGGCGTTAATTAGAACTTTCTTTGGGCAAGTAAACTTGCAATCTATGCCCAGCAGTGGGGCGTGTGTTTTACGCCTGCACAATCGCCTGCACAATCGCCTGCACAATCGCCTGCACAATCGCCTGCACAATCGCTTGCAATTATTTTCAACCGGTTCTTCGCGTGTTGGCGAAACAGTGCTTTGGCTTGAATCTAAAGTTTCTCAATGGTTAGTTGCCACCAGATTTCCCTTGGTGTTGAAGTTCCCGACTGACCTGGTTGCAAGTGTCGTGGATTTTCGCCGGGATTCAATTTTGTCTTAGTCGGCAGCCAAAGTGTGGGAAACTTTTAGGCAATGGTTGTGTTTTGGAAGATGAATTGTGCGGCGGGAAACGACACTGGAAAACGACACTGGAAAACGACACTGGAAAACGACACTGGAAAACGACACTGGAAAACGGCGTTAGAAAACGGCGCTGTGTGATTGAAGACGAAAAATTCTTTGTTTGGGTTTTAGTAATATTTGGTAATCAATGGAGTGACTGCAACGGACAGGACGTTCGTTGTTCCTTGTAAGTCGATGTGCAAAGGATTTGCCATAACGTGGGTTGATTGGACGCGATTCTCGTTAGGAGACGAACAAGGTTTTTGGGAGAGTGCTGACGTAGGATTTAGTCTAGCGGAAACGGGGAGCAGGATGCTCCCACTCTTTCATTCTTTCTTTTCTGGCATTCTTTCTTTTCTGGCATTCTTTCTTTTCTGGCATTCTTTCTTTTTGCACTGCTGAATTAAGTGCATTCTGTTTTTCGTAGGCCAGTGATGGAGTTTATCGTGTTGGCTGATTCTTGTTTTCGATTTCCCTGGTAGGCAGTCGTCTTGGCCGTAATTCAAATGCAAACTTCGTCTTGATTGGGTACAACTTATGTTAAGCATTGGGACGTGATGGGATGGACCCAGTTGATGGCGTGGTCGCTTGGCGGAGGATCGCGGGAAGTGGGCCTGAGTGAAATTAGAAAGAGTTGTCCAAAAGCGGTGGCTCGTCGCGATAGTGGCTTTCGAATTGGTTCAAGATCAAGTCTAATGCTGTCCTTCCTCTTTGGTTGAAGATGAAAATTAAGCGATTTTCCGAGACGTTGTGATTGCTTGAATGCTGGGATGTTCTGTTTGAATTACTTCTGTGACGACTGCGTGCGACTGTGACCCAAGCGAACGATGGCTTTGAATTGGATGCCGTTGGCGAATTGGCCCTTCTTTCTTTCGGCGCGAATTTGGGTGATCGAATCGGTCAATGGAAGCAGACTTGCGATCTGTTGTCCGGCAGTGTCATCAAACGGGTTGCCGTTAGTGAACTGTTTGAAACTCTGCCGATCGGCGGCCCGGAGGGTCAGCAGGTTTTTGCCAATGCCGCATTGATCGTCCGCACCGTTTTGCCGGCCCCAGTCTTGGTTGAGCAGCTTCTTGAAATTGAACGAAAAATGGGTCGCATCCGCCACCAGCGTTGGGGGCCAAGGATGATTGATCTGGACTTGCTATTGTATGGGCAACAGGTGATTGAATCGCCGTCGTGCCAGGTTCCTCATCCTCGGATGTCTTTTCGGCGATTTATGTTGGAACCTGCGTCAGAGATTGCCAGTCAATGGATTCATCCAATCTGTGGAATGACCGTCGGGCAATTGTTACAGCGGTCGGAATCGAAATCAAAAACAGTGGTTGTTTGCGATGGCACCATTCGACCAAGCAGTCTTTGGCCAGAACGCGAAAAGAAAGCGATTAAGCCATTGGACCTACAACTTCGTGCGGGAATAGGCGATTCTTCAACTGAGTCATTGCGGCAAATGATTGAAGCGGTGGGTTTCCAAGTTGTGCAACCCTTGGAAGGATCTGGCGAATCCGAAGTTCGTCTAAAAAATATTCAGTTAGTGATCCAGCAAACGCAGCCTAAACTGGTCATTTTCACGCATTGTGCCCAAGTTCCGTGGATTGGACTGGGAGCGCCCTATCTTTGTTTGCCGGGCGAGCGGAAAGCGCAATGGAAAGCAGAATTGGACGCGGCGTTGGATTGCATAAAGTAGCGAAGTTTGCCAGTCAGACGTGATTGGCCAAGGTTTGTTGGAAGAGCATAATCAAAATTCAGTGGGTCGAAAGATTTTAGCGCACGTTGAAGGTTCCTTGGATGTTGAAGGTTTCGCCTTACAACGGGCCGATATGGTTAGCCGGGATTGGTCAGCGGTTGCACTGATAAAGTTGAGTATTCGGTAAAGATCGCTCGTTCGACTAGTCGTTCAATTTCCCAGGCAATTTGACCGCTTCTCATCACCGAGGTGTCGAAATGCAGATCCGCTTCGCTCCAGGCTTCGTTGGGCAAACAACTGAGTGACATGCTGGCTAATTTGTGATTCATTTTGGGTGTGTAGCCCGATTCGAAGGTCTCGATTTGCGCTGCTTGGATGCCGCTAACCAGCATGTTGACGGTTGGCGAATCGGTAGTCTGCGAATTCACAGCGACGATGTCTCGCATCCGATTTTTATCGAAACTATAAGCGGTCAGGTCGATATTTTTCGACATCTGAGCCAGTAGCATATCGGTCCAGCGTTCGATTCTACGGCGGAGTCGATTAACCACTTCGGCCCGCGTGCTCCCAGCTTCTTGCAGTAATTGCAGTAGTTCAAGTGCTCGATTGCAGGCATCTTCGTGGCAAGAGACGATACTTTGGCCCAGGCCTGACAAGCGATCTTCGTCGCCCAGGCCTTGTTGAAGATCATAGTAGGCCAGCAGCCCGCCCCAGATCCGAGTGTAAAGTTGGCTGACCAAGACTTCTTCCAGCAGCTGCACTGCGAATTGAATTTCCACTTCGTCTCGAAGTTGGTTAGATTTCTGTTTTCTTAGGGCTGCGGCCAGTTCTTCGTTCCACCGGGCGACCCGGTTTCGGGACACCGTCCAGTATTGTTGGGCGATCAAGGCCATTCGTTCCAAATCGATATCAACCATGATGTCTCGGTTGGAAACCAATACGGTCGCTAGTAGATTCAGTTTTGCACAATGCATAAAGCGGCTGGCCTTGATTGCAAATCGGTTTTCTGTGGGCCGCGACCTTAAAGGTCCGTCGTTTGGGTTGGTCCCTAAGACGAACTTCAGGGTCGAGATGCGGGTTTACTTTTTCTACTGTAATTACCCAAACCAACGTTGATCAGAACGTTCACTGGATTGGGCAGATCTGGTAACGACTAACCGTTGGACTGAATTGCAGAAAAAGGCCTCAAAACAAGGCGTTTTCGTGCAGCGTTCAGATGGAGAATGACCTAAGCGTAGGAATTTAGCGTGTTGCCAAAAATCAACAGTTTACGAGGCTAGG
>Ga0105055_10012207_pt1 | contig 10487 bp, 9 predicted proteins | sample BON03_FD_78090 | JGI IMG/M metagenome (GOLD analysis project Ga0105055, IMG submission 78090) | Freshwater microbial communities from Lake Bonney liftoff mats and glacier meltwater in Antarctica - BON-03 | ecosystem: Environmental > Aquatic > Freshwater > Ice > Glacier meltwater | place: Lake... | reverse complement strand
TATATATAAATATATATATATATGTATGTACACATATATATATACATACATATGTATATATATTCATATTATATGCATATATATACACATGTATGTATATGTATATTTGTAGACCAGTGCCATATGTGTCATGACCCAAAGGTGCATATAGAGCTCTTTTTTTTCTATCTTTCTCTTTTCCAGTTTGTCTCTCTCTCTCTCTCTCTCTCTCTCTGTCTATTGTAGCTCCGGCCACTACCCACTGTGTAATTTGTGTGTGTGTCTGTGTCTTTGTCTGTGGTCTGTGTGTTTGCGTGTGTGTGTATGAGCGTGTGTGTGTGTGTGTGTGTGTGTGTGTGTGTGTTTTGGTACACGCGGACGTGTGTTTGCGTTTGTCTGTGACTGTGCGTGCGCCTGTGACTTTATCTCTGTGCGTGCGAATGTGTTTGAGAGAGAGTTTTGTGTGTGTGCGTAAGTGTGTGTGCGTGCGTGCGTGTGTGTGTGTGTGTGTGTGTGTGTGTGTTTGTGTGTGTGTGCGTGCGTGTTTGTGTGCGTGTTTGTGTGTTGGTGTGTGCATGTATGTATGTGTGCGTGTTTGTCTGTGTGTGTGTGTGTGTCAGTGTGTGTGTATGTATGCATGTGTGTGCGTGCGTGCTTGTATGCACGCGCGTGTGTGTATGTGCAACGTACAAACTTCCACGTGTACCTTCGTCATGTGTGTGTATATTTGTGTATCTGAGTGTGGGTGTGTGCGTATATATGTATGTATGTGTGAATGTGGGTGGATGTGTGCGTTCGTGAGTGTGTGGATGTGTGTGGATGTGTGTGGTTTTTAACTGTGTCTCTGCGTTCAAACGAGATATTCTGACGAAAAACTCACGAACAGTTCCTCATGACACCTCATGGTATGGTACATATATATATGTCTATATATATATATATATATACATATATGTATGCCGAACATTTCGGCAGTGTCGTATGCGGTCCTCATGACATATTTCATATGAATATACATATATACACAAAAACTCAAGAACAGGTTCTCATGACACCTCACGGTGTGGTGTCATGTATACATATGTATACACACACACACAGGTCCTCATGGTGTCATATATACATATGTATATGCACACACACAGGTCCTCATGACACCACACATTTCGGCAGTGTCGTATGCGGATGATGTTGCGGAGGTATATGTTTTCATGTATGTATCCTCAAAAGAGCCGTATGTATCCACAAAAGAGCCCAGATCTTTGTCGCACGCGGATGATGTTGCGGAGGTTCATATTGACGTATGTATCTGCAAAAGAAATATTTTATGTATCTGTGTAAATGAAAAAGAGCTATTTGTATCCTCAAAAGCGCCCACATCTTTGTCGTACGCAGGTGATGTTGCAGAGGTATGTATTGACGTGTGTATCCGCAAAAGACGCAGTCATGTATCTATGTCTGCAAAAGAGCCGTATGTATGCGCAAAAGAGCCCACATCCTGGCCTTGCACGGATGATGTTGCAGAGGGATGTGTTGACGTATATATCTGCAGAAGGTGTACTGGTGTGCGTATCCGCAAAAGAGCCGTATGTATCCGCAAAAGAGCCCACATCTTTGTCGTATGATGGTGCGGAAGTCCATATTAAGAGCATATCAAAAAGCAACTGGGCCAAAAAGGACAGAAGTGCTGGAGAGAATACGTTCCCTTCGAGAGAATGCGTTGACTTGGACACAACACGTTCCCTTGTAGAAAACACGGTTCCTTGTAGAAACACATTCTCTTGGAAAGAACACGTTCCCTTTGCTCTGTCATGACCACTTAGGTCCAGATCCGGCCGCACTCACTCTCTCTTTCTCTCTCTGGCCCTCTCTTGCTTTCTCTCCCTCTTTCGCCCTCTCTCTTTCTCTCTTTCTCTTTCTCTCTCTCGCGCGTGCACGCTTTCGCTCTCTTTCTCTTGTTTTGTCTTTCTCGAACGCTCGCTCTCCCTCTTTCTCTCTCTCACTCACACGCATACACTCTCTCTCTCACACACACGGCCTCTCTCTTTTTCTCTTTCTCTCGCAAGCTCGCTCGCTTGCTCTGTTGCTCTCTCTCTCTCGCGCACGCGCGCTCTCGCTCTCTCTCGCTCTCTCTGTTTTGATCGCTCGCTCGCTTTCTCTCTCTGTCTCTCCCTTGCACACACTCTCACACACACATACACTGTCTCTCACCCACTGTCTCTCCCTTACTCTCGATCTCTCTCTCACACACACTCTCACTTTCTCTCTTTCTCTCTCTCTCTCTCTCTCTCTCTCTACATGTGTGTGTGTGTCTCTCACGAACGAGCAAGACAGCGCGCACCCTCTCTTTCTCTCTCTCTTCTTTCTTTTTCTCTCTCTCTCATGTGCGCTCGCGCTCTTGCACTTTTGATCAACTGCATAGATCATATCAAATACATGAACGAGTCAAGTCACACGTATGAATGAGTCATGTCAAAACACTTCAGTATGTCATGTCTCACTTATGAATGAGTCATGTCTCACACATGAATGAGTTACGTCAGACACACGAATATGTCATGTCAGACACGTGAATAAGTCATGTCCAACCACATGAGTGAGTCATGTCACACATACGACACATATGAATAAGTCATGTCTCACACATATGAATGAGTCATGTCAAACGCAGTTGTATGCTCGAAATCTACTCATCTACTACGCGCAAGGAAAGGGGCAGCAAGAAGAAGAAGAGGAGAACAATGGTAAAGACCATGACGTGACAAAACTTCTGTACAAAATCGATTGGGATAAAGGATACTAAGTGATTGGGAGAAAGGATACTAAGTCAGATCTTTTAGTGATATTTCAATCGACTGTCTCCATGGCTCAGGCAGTTGCAAATTTTGCATTTTCTATTTTTCTATTTTTCGATCTATGGTTCTTTTGTGAGTCACGATCCACCCAGCCTAGAAGAGGGTGCGTTGACAGATCTCTAAAGTGACATCCCAATAGACCGTCTCCATGGCTCAGCCAGTTGAAATTTTTCTGCGGCTCCTGCAGAAAAACTGCGGCTCCTGCAAAAACTGTGGCTCCTGCAAGTCCTTCGTTCACGTTGGTGAACGGTGTTGCAATTCCTTTGTTCACTTTGTTTTTCTCTACATCAATTTGGTATGTGTACAGCCTGTTCCCGAAAAGATGACACCCGAAATGGTTGTCAAAAGATGAGACCCGAAATGGTTATCGGAATTCCGAACAGAATCCTGAATTGTCAAAGTTCAGGTTTTTGTTCAAATGAACTGTTTGAAAAGAAACCTATGATGATCGTTCTTTATTTCAATTTGTATTCCGATCGACTATTTCGAGCATTGTCTTTCCAGGACAGGGCTGTACAACAGGATGTCGTTTCACTCCACTGACTGGTGTTAGCAAAATGGTCCTTAAGGTCTGGCAAATACCTAGCCCGCTTTTGTCCCCATACCTAAATGCAGACATGTCCCCGGGAGCACCACTTGGGCTTTCTCGGGCTACTGCTGTTGATTGGCATTGACGGAAACTTACAGTGGGAATAAAACGATTAGCATTGCAATTAGTTCCAGGAGAAGGATTGGATTTCAGTGGGATCAATCGATTTATAGGTATCTTTTTGATGAATCTGCAGGAAACTCGCTCGAAAGTTTATCGACGGAAGGATACGCTCGGGTTGTCCAACGCAGACTTTGGCATTTTGCAAACTCAGTTGATTGACGGACGGGAACGACCCTTAGTTTATTTGATAAACCCCTGTTACTAAGCAACGCAGACACCAAGGTTTTGTCCACTTTTGGGCGTTTAGTCTCTCTGTGTGGTAAATTGGGTACGTTGCACACATCCAAATTCCGTCTGTCTTTTTGACGACAGATCATAGTACGCACCAGGACATGTGGCTTCGTGAAGTTGTGCACACAGACATCGATGTTCCCGGTGTGTGTCCGTTAAAATCTGATGTCATCAAAATATGTTTTGTAATACGATTACCGTCAGAATATATTTTGTTCACGAAATAAAGCATACCCGATAAATCAGGGTTTCTAACAGGGTTTAGTGTTTATGCGCCCGATTTGCCGGATCCAGGCTAACAGAAGCGCCAGTAGAAGTAGCAGTTGCAAAAGTTTCGATTGCACGCGTAGTCAATCCAGTCACTATGAGTTTTGGGGATATTTGACCGCAAACCCACTTTCTGTGTTTTGGGTATCTCAGGAGCCCACACACACACTTACAAAAAAATTCACACAGTTGTAGCCGTCTTTTGTACTTTTGGTATCTCAGGAGCCCCCACACACACGTGGGGAAAAATTCACACAGGTGCGGTCGTAATCCATTTTCGTCGAAAGCGGGTCAGTGATGTGGTCTATTTAGTGCACTCTCTCCCTCCCCAAGTGGAGCAAACAACTTCTGTCTTTGTTTCAAAGCTGTTGGCTCTTCACCGTCACGGTCACGCCGATTGACTGGAAATATGTCAATAGAAGCGCTTCTCTTCAACGATTTTGCTTAGAATTCGCACGACTCAGCCGACGATCGCGAAATGATTTATCGCATTCGTACCACGGGGTGCATGCACACCCGGCAGTCGCCGTACGAAATCGTTGGAGACTGCAGCGATGAGGGTGGTCACCAGCATCAGCCACTGGGTCGTTTTATTTTGCGAGAGGTATTGGCTCGCAGACGTCGGCGGGTGCGGCTGTGGACACATAAAGACAATGTGGGTAGTTGTGAGGTTTATATTACGTGTGATGACGTACGTTGTTTCTTATAAACTTGTTTGGAATTGAATTAGTCTTGTGCGATTTGTATCGCACGAGGTTTGATCTGATAAAGGATTCATTCTTCATTGCTGTTTTTTACAAATTGTGTAGTTGAGATCACTGAGTATTTTAATTGAAATCATTTTCAATATCAATGAATCGGTAAACTAAAGAAGAGATTGAAATCAATTGCGCCGCAGGCAAGATTTTTGTCATGATGATGTAACATGTAAATCATTATTCACAAATCACAGGTCAGAACCTCTTTTCTTTTTTCTAAGTGATTAATTGTTTCACTGATGAACTAATTCTGATGAACTAATTAAAAAAGAGGTTCCTGAGGGATTTTCGGTGATTCATCCGTCACCTTAGCTCAGTGGTGAAGAGCGCGGGGCTTAGCAAATTCACTTACCCGCAGGTCCCTGGTTCGATTCCGGCAGAAAACACGTCAACTCAGATTCACATGGATTTGAGCAAATAGACCCTCAGGCAAGGGTTCTGAACTACTGTTTCCAGTAATTAAAGCAAATTAAATCAAATCATGAATTAATTCATTAAGGTAAGGTTGAATGTTTCTCGAACGAACGCGGATTCTCAGTGGAATCCAGTTTACATGGCAAATCATCGAATTCATTGTTGTGGAAACGAAACAATTCGTCCGTAGTAATGTAAACATGATCTTGACGCGGCAAACCTGCGGCCAGCGCTCGTGCATGTCTGCAGAAAGCAAACGCCGAGCGCTAGCGTTTTGTTTTGGCGTGCGAATCTGCCCTACGTTCCTAATATCAAAATGTAAAAAAGAGTCGGATCTAGGTCTGTGCACAACTTCGATACTTGCAGACATAATGCCTGCACGCATTGGCAGATTCTGACAAAAATTTGCGGCAAAACACGTTTTTTAATCGGAAGTCGCCATTGGCACCCCGGAGCGGCATTCTTGTTGCAAGTACCTAAGTTATGCACGAGCCTAGATCCAACTCTCCTCTGCATTTTGACATTAGAAACATATGGCAGATTCGTATCAAAAAATAAAATACTAGTGCTCAGCGTTTGCTTACCGAAGACATGCACGGGCGCTGGCCACATGTTTGCCGCGTCAAGATCACGTTTACATTAATACCAACGCATCGTTTCGTTTCCATGGAAACGAATTCGATGAAATGCCTTGTACACTGGAATCTACTGAGAATCCGCGTCCGTTTGAGAAATACCTAACCCCACCTTAAGTGATGAATTAATTAATCTTGGGCCGCCCAGAGTACGTTTATTTTGCCCCACTGCCCCAACCCCACAATCTTAATATGCGTCTGTCTGTAACTCTGGCTGTCTCTCCCTCTCTTGACAACTCAATAGTTCTCGCGTGCCAGTGCGTGAAGATGATAATTGCTTTTATTATTTTAAAAACTAGTTTAGTACATACACATATACGAAATGTGTTATTACGAATACATATATACCGAGCTTTAGTTCGTGGGAGGTTGTTTTTGACATGAGGAAATAAAGGGGACAACTACAGACAGTTGTCTGTATTTCCTCTATTTATGACCGGGGTTGGAGTGATGTGAATGCATGTGCGTGTATATGCACACACACACACACACGCACTGCATGTGGCGTACTTGGATGTGCACCCAGGGGTCTAGACGAGACAACTGGAGAGTCCAATGAATCCAGATAACCCCCCCACATCGTCCTCAAACACAAATTAACAAACTGCACATACACGAGAGCACCCTGAGGAGAGTGTGTTCACAGATATGTGCAATGGTGTCAAAATCACCTGCCAGTGTGTAGCGTACATTCCTACACGTGCAGTGGTGCTCAAGACACCTGCTTTGCCACAAACACCACAAAAAATGCACATACACCCGCGCATGCACGCCTATGCCGACGGTGCAACACTTTCTTTGCCATGAGAATCATTGCGAACTATCCGGAATCTTGAAAATTCGTCCCAATCGACGGTGATGAATCTTGCATTGAGATACGGAGGAAATCGAGCCCACCCAAGAGGAAACTCCAATCTCTTATGGTCTCAGACCCTAACCACTCGGCCAACCGTGTTATACGATTAGTACCGAATGTTCCCATCGCATGTGATGGGAACATTCGGTACCAATCGTATAACACGGTTGGCCGAGTGGTTAGGGTCTGAGACTAGAAGAGATTGGAGTTCCCTCCCGCGTGGGTTCGATTCCCTCCGTATCTCAATGTAAAATTCATCACAATTTCTTGTCCCTGGAGGCGAGTTTGCGTGGAAGTATGTACCTGTCCATGAAGTCCAGGAGTTGTAGCCTGGCATGGTAGTATCCGTACAGGGTAATTCCGACTGACCCCGGGTCAGGGACCCGCATGAACAGGATCCCGGGTCAAGGACTCGGAACCTGCATAGCACTTGGCGGTGCAACTGTGCGATGTACACCACAAACAGAGATGCTCCCACGTGTTCACAGACTCGCAGACTCACATCCCCTCCCAGGGGACTGAATTTGTGATGAATTTTGCGTTGAGATACGGAGGGAATCGAACCCACGCGGGAGGAAACTCCAATCTCTTATGGTCTCAGACCATAACCACTGGGCCAACCGTGATATACGATTGGTACAGAATGTTCCCATCACATGCCCTCCCCCCATCACATGTGAAGGGAAGATTCGGTACCAATCGTATAACACGGTTGGCCGAGTGGTTATGGTCTGAGACCATAAGAGATTGGAGCTTCCTCCCGCGTGGGTTCTATTCCCTCCGTATCTCAATGCAAAATTCATCAGACGGCAAACAAAAAACATTGAGTTGAACCATGATGACGCTTTAGCTGAACCAAACACCCAAGGCAAAGCATGCTAGGTTAAGGCCCCAGACTGTCACACAGCCCCTGCACCTCATTTATCAGGTATGAGCTTACGTGTAACCACTGTGCGACTAAGCAACCACAACCGCTGCGGTCAATGTTAAGCAGCACAATGGACAACAAAGACGAGTCCAAGGCGACACGGAGGGAATCTCAGCCCTGCGCGGTGAGCAAAGGACGAGCGAGAAAGGAAGCGGGCCGCCACACCTGCAGAAAATCACAACTGTTCTTCTGCAACAACACACACGAGAAGAAAATGCAGGAAGTTTGACGCGAGAATGCGTGCAAATAGATGCAGACGCTCACATGCGTCGTGATAATCGTGGGGACGGCAGCAAACGCTGCAGTGAGCATCCCAGCCAGTGGGTCAGGACACGTGGGGGGCATGGGATCGACCAAACAGAGTCGAAATCTCGTGCATACAAGGCAAATGGGCATTTACAAAGATGTATGACAAATTTCGCAGGTGAAAGAGGAAGGCAAGCACAAGGGCTACACAAGCTTCGATTCCGACAGTCGTTTTGAGCAGCAATATACGCTCCCGCACAAGCTGACGATGGACCTGAAACAAATGAAATATAATCAGGAACCGCTCGAAGCCATTCCAGATTCGGGTGGTTGTCTGCAGACGCGCGAGGAGAATGTCGACAAGTGGCTGGCAAAAACGTTACGCACAATTTTCACGGTGGCGCAGGGTGAGTGGCTGGTTGTAACGTCAAAAGAACTGCAGCTGGTGCCAGCAGATACCAAGAAAGGTCAAGCAGAGCATTATGCAATCTTGGTGCCATGGGAAAGTAGCTCGATGGAGGTGCAGCTTGATGAACCTCTAATAATTCACATGTTACGGAAGCTCATCATGACAGTCGTATCACCAAGCTGATGCATGACGTAACCAGTGCGCCCAAACTTAAAATTTCCAAGGATCTCGGTACTGGTCTGGTATTCGAAATATTCGTTAAAGGCGGCAATCTGAAACTCCTCGGTCCTTTCTTCATCCTCCTCCTCCTCCTCTTCTTCTTCATCATCCTCCTCTTCCTCATCTTCTTCATCGTCTTCTTTCTCTTCATCTTCTTTTTTATCCTCGCTGCAGTTTTTGTTCTTATTTTTTTCCGGATTCGAAGATATCTTGAGATTACCCACAAGGCCTACGCACTCTTCTTGGTCTATGTCTCCAAAGTTAATTTTTACGCCAAGCTCGTATAGTTCCAAGAACCGGTTGTATATGTATGACCCTGTTTGCTCATCATTCTGAACCCTCCAAAAAGAAAGGCCTGTTTTGCTTTCCTCGGTGTTATCCATAAAAAAAGTAAACATTTTAGGATCTTCAGTTGTGTTTTGTTCAGATGAACTCGCACGTGGAGAGGGCAGTGTGGAAACAGTCAGATCCATCTCTTTCTTGTGGCCGTTGTCTTCACGTTTACGCTTCATGTTGACCGTGGTAGAGGACATTGATGATGACAAAAGGAAGTCTCATGTGGTACTTAAAGTCAAAATTCGCCGGAAATAGAAATTCTTGCCAGAATTTTTTCAAAAAAATATATGAATACCAATAAATCAGATATGCCTCCTGACACAGAAATGAGAATCTTCATCACACAATAATAATTTATGTTGAATTTTGTTTTACCAATTCATCTCAGTGAGATGCAACTATCCATGCAAAAAAATGTTGCTAGAAATTATTCTCTTATTACTTTTCATGTATTTTCAATTCATTCGTGACTTTTCTTCTGAGTTTGACAAGTGATCTGATGATATCCCTGTCACCACGGGAGAGTTGTCATGCCACAATACACTTCCTCGCACCTGGCAATCGCTATCGCGGTTCTTGGGAATAATCCACGGACATTTTCCGTCATGTATAATTTTCATGAATACTTTCGTAGCTTGTTCCTCGGCGTTCTTTTCAGTCTCCCAATTTTGGAAGGCAGAAGAAGAAATTTTCTCTGCACGCACAGCGAAGAAATCAGTGTGCACAAGAAATTTGGATGGAGTTTCGTCATGCTAGGCATCATATTCAAAATTGCGTTCACAATTTGCCAAAATCGTGTGGACTTCCTTATTCGAATACTTCATTTTCTCAAGGACCCTGTCGCTCAAGATTAGTGTGTCTGGATTCAGACGCATAACTCACTCCTTTCCAGCCACCAATTATTCGAAAACAACAAAGCAACACTCCTCATAGCCCCATGCTGATATACAGGACTTCAAACACCATAAAATTCATGTGTGTATCTCTTGACGCGACGGCAGATTTTATGTGTAGTATCATGAGGGATTTGTCATTTTCGATCCATATTGATGGTAAAGCAGGTATGATTAACACGAGAGATGGCCCCCATTGATGGCCCCCAAAGGGCCCCCTGCTAAAGGAGCATGGGGCCCTATCCGGATGCACTGGGGACTGTGGAGGAAACACCCTTTGCTACGGCAGGGGGTACCAGTCCCCCTGCTATCACAGCAGGCCCCCCTCCCCCGGGTACAGTGGTACCAGGGGGCACGGAGGAGCCATCTTCCGTTACTTATGTCGAGCTGCATCCCCTTCGATGGAAAAGGAAATCCAAAGAAGGCAAGCAGCACCAGGCTACTGGAAACAACAGACCTCAACGGTTTACAATTCTTAAGGCCTATCTTCATAATCAACCATATTACACCGTCCCCAATCCATCCAGTGTCTGCTTTCAACGACAGTACCAAGGTGAATTGTGCCCAAGTTCCCACGCATGTAGCAACTCCACGTACAACACCAACAATATCGTGTCAGAAGCACTGCTGAAAGCTGTAAAAAGATGGGTAGGTGAAGGCGGAAAAGCGACGTTAGTAGGAGCGCCTGACGCAGACATTTTACTAGAAGCAATCGAAGAGCTCCGAAAAAGAACAACAGCAGGAGCAGC
>Ga0105055_10012196_pt1 | contig 10492 bp, 9 predicted proteins | sample BON03_FD_78090 | JGI IMG/M metagenome (GOLD analysis project Ga0105055, IMG submission 78090) | Freshwater microbial communities from Lake Bonney liftoff mats and glacier meltwater in Antarctica - BON-03 | ecosystem: Environmental > Aquatic > Freshwater > Ice > Glacier meltwater | place: Lake... | reverse complement strand
TTACTTTTCCCTCCCGACAGGAGGCGGAGTATAGTGTTTTGTGTTTTATTACAACATTAAACAAAACAAACTCGACGTTGTCAAGTTGTTCTGGGATATTGTCAAACTAGGACCCAAATTTTTCTGAAAGTCTCAGGTTTGCAACTAGTTGTCAGACTTCCGTCAGTCATGAGAGGCCAGGGGCGGTCACTTAAGTGGAGCAGGTATGAATGTAACTTTTTTGGACCAATTTGCCCTGGAATGAAATTCATGCATCATGTTGCTCAGAAACAGATTGATCCGTGCTACATGGTTTGCGGAAACCCTTCGTCGACCTTTTTTCATGTTCTCTCCCCCCGGCCTAGCGCCGGTAGCAGATCAATTTTCGGACCATTTTACCAGATTCACTTTTCTAAACGAGTTTCATGATCGAGATTTGAAGTTCTGCTTTACTTGATATCCAACGACATTACCTTGTGTTTGTGGAGTGGATTCATTTCTCCCCGAATTAGAACATTTGTAGAAAAACATTTTCACAGTCTCTTTTCCAAAAAGAAGGCTTTGAAATCTGGGGGTGTTCCTTCGTTTCTGAGTTGAAGCTGAGGTCAACTTCCTCCACAGAGAAAACCTTTGCAGACGAGATTACCTGGATTACTTGAAAAACGAAGCAAAATCTGGAGATATGGCCGTTCTTGAAAACTCGTTTGGAACAATGAGTCTGGGAAAGTGGTCCGAAAATTGATCCTGCTACCGGCGTAACCTCGTCCTCTAGGCCCTACCAGAATTTCTCGAAAGGGGAGAATTTTTGCAACAAATTTTCGCGCAAGTTGCCCCTAAAAAGATTGTGTCAGCATTTTTTTCACCAGATTACTACACCGCCCCGGTCCTCTCTCAGTCATAAAATATCCATAAACCAAAGGATACTGTACTGCATTCCTTTTACGCTCGTCAATTTTGAAGGTGAACAAAATGTGCATCATGATTTGTCCACGTGTGACTTTTGAAACAATAGACTGATTTTGAAAGTCGGGTTGACTAATTCATCATAAGAGCACACGTTGTACCAGGATTGTGCTCTTACCTCAGTGAGAGCAAAATGCTTACGGCGTCTCCACGAACTCACGATTAGTACGAAAAATCGAGTCTCACAATCAGTCAATTGTCACTCAACCATCTATACACTATCTCTTGTACTCAGTATACATTGTTGTGCTCGGCATTCTTCTGCAAATAGTTTGCTCTGCTCTCCTTTTTGTTCGCATGCCTGAGATGTATCTTGCATGATGCATTATGCTGCGGTACCATTTGTGGTACATGCTTGGTTGTGTGCGCTATAGAGTACTTTGCTTGAATGCGCAGCTTGCTCTCACCTAATTCATGCTTGTGTGATGGTTGGGGAAAATACTCATTTATTTTGTACTGTCACCACGGGGCTACATGCATGGGGGGGGAACTTTGCGCATGGGGGGGGAAATTTGCCGTTCTATCATTGCATACTGTCTGTCGTGCAGCCTTGTCGTGTTGTTCAAATACTGCATCTATAGACTATCTCTGCAATCTAGTACCTTCTTGTCTTTACATATGAAGCATTTCTTGTTTCTTGAAATTAGCAATTTTTGTTGTACCAATGTGTCTTCGTGTTGTTAGGACATAAGTTATAATGTAAGCAGAGACCTAAAATCTATTTTTCTGAGTATAGTATGCTTATTTGATCTCGATAAGAGTTTGTTCTTAAGATCTACGTATCTCATGAACATGCCTACACAGCGCTGTTGCTCTTTTCGTCATGTATTCTATGTCGATAATTTCGCTGTTCAGGAGGTAAGCATGTATACACATGAATTTGCCTAGCGGATTTGATATTACGTCAGACACTTATTGCCTCTCGCTGAATGGATGCATTTGTGGTCTGCGTGAATCCTTTCGTGTTGTTTTCATGCTCAAAAGTGAAGTTTATATGCGAGTTTGTTTACAAAACTCATGCCTGACAAATGTGTCATCGTGGAACTTGCGAATAATATCATCGGTGTGCCTGCAATGCAGTCTATGTAATAGAACAGCGGCAAGGCAGTGGTGGTGGGAGACGGATCATCATCGGGTACAAAGGGTTGTACACACATGGCAAAATGGACTGATCAAAAACTGGTCGTTTACTGTGAAACTCGTCACTCTTACATTCCACAGAAACTCGTACGGTTTTCCCACAATACGAGTCTATAAAAGCCCCGTGACTTCCAATAACTCATTTTCCCCTAGTGTTCTGTGACACTTTCTCACACTTACATCCGCGCCGGATGCGCAGGCAGGGCACCCACAAAAATTTCGCGCAACATATACACACCGTCACACACTACAGGAAAATCCCCCAAATAAAATCATATCATGATACAAATTCAAACATACACAAATCCACAAATTAAAGTATGAACTTCAGTGGCGGCACGTGCCAGTACTCGTTGGCCTTTGAATGCATCCCGGCTTGTCCTCTCTTGACTACTCTTCTCGCCAGCCCTTGCGTGTCAGCGTCTTGTCCTTGACGCGCCCCGACTGTCAATGCAACCCCTCCTGCGCCTCCTCCCGGGCCCTGGCGCGAGCAATAATGAGGTCCCAGTGCCGCTGCTGCCGTGTGACAACGCTAGGTCGCAACCTCGGACAACCACACGGGTGTGTTGTCCAGAGTGGTCCCAAGGTAGGAGCACCCTACCTGCGCCGAGTATAATATGGAGGTCGACACCCGCAGATCGACAAACTGGGGAGGCCAGCGGATGTCATACTGTCCTGGAACGCTGCCCAAGTTGTGGAGGGCCAATGGTGCAGGCTGTAGATTGCCCACCGGCAGCAGGTGGTCCACTTGAGCGGACACTACAAGCAAGATGTCATCAACATACATGCTCACAAGCATCAATACGGTCCCAGTGCTGCTGATGCCGTGTGACAACGCTCGGTCGCAACCTCAGACAGCCACACAGGTGAACCCTGCTGTAATGCAGCTGCCCGTGTTGTGGTGCCTCCACCACGGTAGCTCAGCGCTGTGCTTCTGGCCACGCTGGAGCCCTGCAGCCTGAACCGCAGATGGAGTCTCGTGTCGAGCGAGGCCGCACAGGTTGTATTTGCGCTGCGAGTGGTGTCGACCGTGCGCTACAGTTGCGCGGCGAGTGCGTCAGCCATGCGCCGTCCGCGCCTAGCGGCTGCCAGCCACCCCGTCACTCTCTTCTTCAGAAGATCTGTATCAAAAAGTGTTGACAAGGTCGTGAGGCCTCTCAGCCACTGTCCACCCCTTTTCCTGTTTGCAAATGCGCAAACGAACAGATTCTGCCTATGACGGCCCCAATGGCTATCGTCTCCTTCAGTTGAGCTGAGGCAAACAACAAACTCCAAAAGCTCTGCTGCTGTCCTCTCTCGAAATCCGATCACTGCTGTCGCACACTCCCCTGAGGCTCTCTTCGCTTACAAAGTGTAATAGAATAGCGGAAGGCAGTGGTGGTGGGAGACGGATCATCATGTGTGAAACTCGTCACTCTGACATTTCACAGAAACTTGTACAGTTTTCCCTACAATACGAATATGAAGGCTGGCCCAATTTGAGGTACTAGAGCCATGCCTAAGTATCTTCGAAAGGTACAGAGTACTTTATACACTGTGTGTACACAGTTTTTCCAGCAATTTTGCTTATTTGCGAGCTCTATGATTTTGCTTTGCTTATGTTGCTGACAACATTCCCAACCACAAATGTTTTTCTTTTTTCCTTTCCTATTTCATCATTCACCAATGGCTTCTGGCTGTGTTTTGATTCCTATATCAGATGTTTGGACTCTTCGTCGCTACATCGACACTGAGCTCAAGGCTTGCATTATGGTTTCTTGTGACGTTGTCTGTACATACAAGTAGAGGTTTGAACTTGGGTAAACCCATCTTCGACATACTCATATTGTATGAGGTCACGAAAGCTGTAATTTGCTGGCTCTGATATTTATTTGAGTGGACATTGTATACATATTAGTTTTCGCTTTGTCATTACTTGTCAAATCAGGTCACCTAAGCTCACTGGCAAGCCTTTCGATTGTTGCTCGTGCACGACCTACATTTTACAAAATGACAGCCTTCATGTTCTAGGCAAGCATTGAATGGCCATTTTCTGATGACGCCGCTTTCCCACTTTGGATCTCTCCATGTTAGCGAGGGATCTCCTTAAAGTCTTCCAATAGGATTTTGAAGCGTCATATTCAACTTGTGATGCCCTACTTGATTCGCTCTCTGTATGTTTGAGATTGTTCTATCGCATCATATTGATGTCACTGCATCTATTGAATCATGGTATGTCTTTCGATTTATAGCTGTATAAGCTACACATAGTGGGGGGTGTCAAGCTATTCATGATATCTATGATATTTGATTAGTTTGTCTACAGTGTGACAACTGTGACATGAAAGTTTGTGACTGAGAGCATGTCTTTCAAGGTGAGTCATGGTTCTAGTTATGGACCGTGAATAGACCAATAGTTCTATTTCCTATGACAACTGTAAAGACACGTGCGTTTGTAGAAACTATTTTGCAGACCGTGAGTAGACCTAATGGTTCTAGTTACGAAGGGTTGCTAATAGTGGTTTTCATATTACTACATAGGGTTTTCCCACTGCAGAATACGATTGGATATAGTCTAGCAACTAGATTCTAAATTTTTTGTTCAACATTTGACAATGTTTGGCATGCATGATAGTGCGTTCGTTTGTTATCCATAAACTCCGGGGCTACGTGCGGGCTATAAGTTTGATAAATCGTAGTGAGCCGCTATTGAGTCAGATTCTCTCATCTATTTGAATCACCTTTGTCGAGCTTGAACTACACTTCTTCTGCCTTTGAGTTTGTCTAGCACAAACTCTGTGCTGTAGTGCCAATAGCAGTTTGGTCTGCCTTTAGCTTAGAAATTAACAGCTTGTTCTAATGAAAGACATCTTTCATTCATTACTTTCAATTCTCGTTTTTTAGCAAAGCACGAAAAAAATGGCATCAAATCAAGAGGTCTCACCGAAATTAGAAGGAGGGGATACCAAACTAATCAGAATGAACCCCGTACTGCGTGACAGTGACGCCCTGTTTAAATCCAGTCAGAATAATAGCAATACACAATGCACTACACACTTATGCACATATACAAACACGTACACAAGCACGCACGCGCACACACACACACACACACGCACACACACGCACGCACTGGCACTAAACATACACACACACACATACACACATCTGAACACACACACACACTCACTCTCACACACACATACACACTCACATATACACACACACCCACACCCACACCCACACACACACACACACACACAAACGCACACACCCACACACACACACACAAACGCACACACGCACACACACACATACAGGTTAGTACACACGCTATCACAAATTTTGGTGAAAATTGTATTCCTTCAAGTTAGATTCTATTTTTTTTTTTAATTTCAGGGTGTTTATTAAAGATTAACCTCAGCAAGAGGAGCAAGAAACAATGAAATCGAAAGACACAGAGTTTGCAGCTGTCAAGCTCCCCAGATGCCTAGTGTGCGGGGGTGTGAAAGTGGAGTGGGGAAGGTACTAAAGCAGGTCTAGTGAGGTATGTTGCACCAGGGGCAACTTCAACGGGGGTGCTCGACACAACACTAGACAGCACAGGGCTTATGACCTGGCATGTAGCAGCTCCACCCGCAGAAGAGCGCCTGCAAGCCGCGCCTATAATTGAAATGAAAGTGAAATTTTCACACTTCCCCAAATTTTGACCCAAATTGACCTACGAAATGAATCAAGCTTTTTCCACATTCCCTCAAATTCACGCGATTTTTTTTGACAATGTTATTTCCAACTTTTGAACATGAATGTTTTTGGACATTGGTATTCACTGAAACGAATTAATCATCTTCAATACTATAATTGGGGTAACTTGGTGCCTTTCCTACCCGGGCGCGCAGCGGCGAAGGGGCTTCAGCCCCGAGCTGCCGCGCGTCACCAGGTCACGACCAAATTAGGAAGAAATTTCATCTTTTTTTGGTTGTTTCGACCTGCAGCAGCCCCAGGTCGAAAAACCCGACCTGCAACACTGAACACAGTCGCAGACAACACCGTTGCAGACAACACAGTCGCAGACATTACCGTCGCAAGTCGCATTTTGTCCGAGGGTCGACATTTCGCAAAAAATTGTGTGGGAAAAAAGGGGGAAAACGGTATGAGGTGACAATCGACAAAAAAATGTGGAAAATCGACCTGCGGCAGACGCAGGTCCAAAAAAATGTAAAATCAGAAGGACCACGAGAAAGAAAAATGGAGGTAAAATTCAGAAAGATTGAACAAATATTCTGTGCAAATCGATCTGCGACTACCGCAGGTCAGAAGATTAAAAAAGGGAATAAACAGGTCACAAAAGGACAGCATACAAATGAATACTTCAAAACATAGAGTGTCAACACCTCCTGCCTGTGTGTCCGTATGTGATGCCAACATTCCTCTTGAATTTTTGTGCAACTACGGTCCGACAAATCGTCTGGTCGAGTCGCCGTACCCTCGGTGAACATTCAGAGGGAACCCTCACTATGCGAAAGATCGAATCGCACCACCAGACGCTGCGCACGGTGGCAGAAAGTGAACAGATTTCAACCTTCGGCGCAAATCGGCCGTGTGCTCGTCGTCGCGCTGGGCGTTGCCCTGGTGCTGCTGTGTGTGCAGCCCACAGACAGGCTGGAAGACTTGGAGGAAGATAATTATAACGAGCAAAAGAGAACAGTGCTGCACTACTGCGTCAACCAGCACGCCTAAAGTCGTCTTGTCCCTTCCGCATGCAAGGGCTGCGCGAGGCGACTGGTGAAGACAAGGTTGTGGCCGAGTTGATGGACAAAGCCCGAGCCAAGGTGGCGGAGGACAAGTTGGCCAGGACAACAAGAATTACGTCCTGCCGAAAGTGTGAAAACGGGTGCCTGCTACGTACGCAGTACCAAAAAAGAATTGTAGGTTTGGAAAAAAAGGTATGCCCAAATACGGCAGAAAACAATCAGGAAAAACAGAAGACTTTCATTCACTCGCTAACAAAGTCCGGAAAAATTCGACTTGCACCCCCGCCGGTGAATAGACAATAGAACTGGGTAATGTGTGCAAAAATACAAAGTGCACCCTACTCTGAATCGGACATAAATTGATGAGAATGGAAATGTGCCTCGCTTATAGATCAACAAACAGACGTTACTGTCACATTCTCTTCTGACGTGATCAGAACCATCACACCGAGGGGAATCTGGAATAAATCTGTATACACAACAATCCTCACCATACTAATCTCAAAAGAAACCTCCTCCGTCGCAGGTCGGATATTCGTCGCCTTGCGGGTGCCGTAGGTCGAAAATTGGGAAAAAATTGGAATGCACGCAAAACCTGCCGGGGTTTGGTCGTGACCTTGTGGCACGCGGTAGCTCGGGGCTAAAGCCCATTCGCCGCTGCGCGCCCGTGGGGGGGGCACCATTCCTTGGGGGCTACGTTCCTTGGTACTTAAGGGGACTTAATTGCTGGAAACTTGTCAGACCCGAGGATGCATGCTTGCCCACAAACATTGTAACCTGTTTTGACTCCCTAGCAGTTCGTCCTTAAACCAGGTCGGCAACGGTTTGGGACAGTTTCTTGGGTCCTACGGGATTAATCGGGTGCTCACCACCCGCTTAGTCCAGTGATTAAGTTGGGTCTTCGCCAACCAAGAGGAAAAAGAATTTGAGACCCCAATCATCGCAAAGTAAAAGTAAATACATACTTGAAAAGCCCTTATTCATCCTGCTTGGTGAGTACTACAACTCTTTCAGCTCAATTTGGTTTTTCGAGTGTATACTCAGGATTTTCAATGTACGAGACTTCAATGATCGCTCAGTAAAATTGGGTTTCTATTTGAAAAGCCTTCATATTTGTGTGTCAAATAGTAAGTAAGTGCTACCACAACTCTCACAGCGCATTTTGGATGTTCGAGTGTATATTTCAGATTTTCTATATATGAGACCCCAATGATTGCACAGTAAAAGTGGATACATAGTTAAAAAGCCCCAATTTTCCTCCGTCGAATGATGAGTACTACAACTCTCTCAGCCCGTCTTGGACTTTCGAGTGTCTTGAATCAATGCAGTGTAGTAACATATCTGCGCATAATACGTGTGCGAAATACTGATTGTTATCGTGTTTCACCTTATCACCCTCCTCTTTTCACCCACCTTTTTTCACCAACCAATTTTCACCCACTTATTTTCACCCACGTGGGTGGAGGGTGGGTGAAAACTGCAAAATTGACCCGTGGCCGAAAAACTTTACGACTTTTACGCACGGTGGGTGAAATTGGTAAATTCACCCAAGTGGGTAAGACCTCAGAGTCTTCTTTTTGTCATGTCTTGCTCTGCGAATTTTCCTGCAGCGTATTGTCTCCTCTCTTACATCTCCACATATTTCCTCCCCCTCCTCCTTCTCCTCAGCGCACCTCGAGGGCGCGAGCAAGGGCACGCATGCTGACCTGACCACCAGGATCTGCCAACGCAAGTTTCAAACGGGTCAGATCAAACTGGTTACATCCATGACTGGCTGCGTTCATCACTTGTCTTTACACGAGTGGCATTCAGAGAGAGAGGAATCAAAGATGGGTGATAAAGAAGTAGGTAGTGAGGGAGACCAGTTGAGAGCGAGCGTACGAGCGAGTCCATATCGGCATCAGACAGTTCATCCAGTGTGACGGGCAAATCACGCACCATCTTTTTGAACGTACGCACATCTAAAGGTGCCCACTCCCTATTGCCCAACTTTGCCTGCACAACAAGAGCAGACAAAACAAAAACTCCTTGATTTCAGCGCCGTTCTACATTCAACTCAAATGCTCCTAATTAAAGGGAGCATAAAACATGTTTCAGAATGCAACAATTTCGTAAATGCACAGCGACGCATTACCTGCAGTGACAGACACACATCCGTCGAAAATGGCAATGAAACCGCCCTTGCAGTCATTCCCCCCTCGCCCTCTTGGTCCAGGCCGGCGGGACTTGCAAAATGTGCGCCGAGAGGCAGTCGCCCTCCTCCTCCTCGTGGGGTGGCGATGCGGCGTGGTGTTGCTGGCCCGCCTCGCGGCGTCCAGTCAGCCCCTGTTCCTGGTCTATTGTCGTGCGGTACAACAAAGGAGTAGGACAACAGAGGGAGAAGAGGAGGATTGCTTATGAGCATTTTTGCATTGTGTTGCTATGAGCATGTGTTGCAGCGTGTTGCAGCGTGTTGCAGTGTGTTGCAGTGTGTTGCAATGTGTTGCAGGGTGTTGCTTGTGTGCATGTGTTGCAGTGTGTTGCAATGTGTTGCGCATCAGCATGCGTTGCAGTGTCTCACAGTTTCTTGCGCATGAGCACGTGCAGCAGTGTGTTGCAGTATATTGCACTGTTTTATAGTGTGTTGCAGTGCGTGGCAGTAGCAATGACCGTGTCTTGCATGCGTATGTATTTGAGCCGTATTCATTGCACTCGAGCACATTTCTGTTGCATGTACTTCCGCGCACAAGCACACATCTAGAGGCTATACCAACTACTATACAACAATTACTTTCAAACAAAAAACACAAACTATGAAACAAGTATTATGAAACAACTACTCTACTACCTTGAGGCGAGGGTACGGTGAGGGGTGACGTTGCTTGACTGCGCTGGTTTCTGAGGCGATTGGTTCTCGGTTTGATTCTCGATGTTTTCATTGTTTTGGACCTCATTCAAGGCCTGTCATGAGGTGGCAGACGAGGAAAGTAGAATGAGTTGTTGTATTTGTATGTATGTGTGGTGTTTGTATGTGTGTATGTATGTATGTATGTATGTATATATGGATGGATGGATGGAGGGATGAACAAATGTATACCTGTATGTTTGTATGCATATATTTATGTATGCATGTCCGTGCATGTGTGTACGCGTACGTGTACGTGTGTGTGTGTGTGTGTGTGTATGTGTGTCTGTGTGAGTGTGTGTGTGTGTGTGTGTGTGTGCGTGTGTGTGCGTGTGTGTGTATATATGTGTGTGTGTTATGTGCGCATGAAACCCCACACCTACACCCACACCCACAACACACCCACAGCCACAACACAGCCACACCCACATCCACACCCACACCCACAACACGCGCATACACCCGCGCGCGCACACACAGACCTGTTTGAGGAAGCGTGTGCCGTGTGCAGACAGGGGATCAGAATTTCGAAGGGGGTCACGGGCCATGGAGTCTGTCAGGTTTATGTGCATGGCAGCGCTGTGGGGCCTCATCGAAGCACTTGCCAACGCTTGTGGCGCCCAATCTGTGCATTAGTCATACATTAGTCATGGCACACACATGAATGCGTTAGGGCACATGTATGAATGCACAATGGCACATCATAACCTCTCCAACAGTGAGTCACGAGATATGTGTATACATATAAGTCGATGCATATGTATATATACATATATATATATATATATATATA
>Ga0105055_10012184_pt1 | contig 10500 bp, 4 predicted proteins | sample BON03_FD_78090 | JGI IMG/M metagenome (GOLD analysis project Ga0105055, IMG submission 78090) | Freshwater microbial communities from Lake Bonney liftoff mats and glacier meltwater in Antarctica - BON-03 | ecosystem: Environmental > Aquatic > Freshwater > Ice > Glacier meltwater | place: Lake... | reverse complement strand
TATATATATATATATATATATATATATATATATATATATATATATATATATATATATATATATATATATATATATATGTATATGTATCTATATATATCTATATCTATATCTATCTCTATCTATATCTATATAGCGGTCGCCCACGTATCCGCGCAGAATCTCGGCCAGAGTGCCGGGAGCGCTGAGCCCGGCGCACATGGCCAAGTACCTGAGCCACGGGTTGGGTTAGGATGGCGGTGCGCGGCGGAGCAGCTGGCCTAGGGTCAGCGGTAGGAGCACCTGCGGGGATTTAACCCGGAATAAATTTATGTATCATAGATATATAGGTCCCGGGCGCGAGCGCGGTTTGGCCTTTACACGATATTGTCACGACCACCATTGTATGGTGTATGGCTTACGAAAGGAGGCGTCGGGGAGGAGTCGTTTATTGCACAATCGCCGTGCACTAGTATTGCAATAGTGTGGGCAATGCAGGTGGTGGGAGGCAATAAAAGGATGACTGAGTCGTGCACAACAGCCTGAAAGTGAACGAATATCTTGTAAAGGTCAAAGCGCGGTCGAGTCGCAGCCGCCGAATCCAGAACGGGGCTTAGGGTTAACCCGAAGTACCTGAGCCATGCGTTGGCCGCCTCGCGCACTGCCGCGCTGTCCGCCGGAGGGCCGCCGGGCAGAGAGCGCAGCAGGAGACCGAGCGCAAAATCCGGCGCCCAGTCGGGGAACCCCCACCGCGGCCCGTCGTGCAGGCCCAGCGCCGCGTGCAGCGCGCCGTCCGGGTCGGCGCGCAGGCAGGAGAGCGGCAGGCCACTGAACGCGGCGAACCTCCGCGCAGCAGCAGCGTCGCCTATGCCGATTATACGCAGCGTCATGTCGGCCCGTCTCAGGTCGTCCAGCACGGCCACGAGTTGCTCGCAGTACTCTACCGAGTCGAACTCACCGAGCTGAGGCAGCACCACGACGAGCGAACGTCCGCGAACGCCGCGGGCCAGCATCATCTGTTGGTTGATGCCAGCCAGCGGGCTGGCCCGCTTCCCCGAAAGCGGGTCGATGACCGACGCCGCCCGCAGCACCTGGTACGGCGACGGCGCGGCGAGCGCGGTGGTGCGGTGCACAAGCGCGAGGAGAAGCGCCTTCAGCAGCAGCATGTGTGAAGTTGACGGCGTACGGGCAGCGTGGCTCAGGCAGGGCGGGCGCGACGGCGCGAGACTGCGATGGCGGCAATTTCAAGCAATTTCCGGCCACCCTTCGGCTAAAACAAAACTCGAGGCAAGCCTAAAACAAAACTCGAAACAATGTCAGCAGCGCAAAACGCCCACACGCCACAGTCGCAGCGGCGCGTCAGCTCCGCTCCCAACTGACCTCCTGCCCTCGCTCCTCCGTTCTCAGGCCCGGCCGGGACGGCCTCGGTCCAGGCTTCAAGCGGGACTGGTGCGCCGCACGCCCTGCCCCGCAGCCGCGCTGTGTTGACGCTGAGCGCGGCACCTCTGCGCCTGACAGGGACAAGGATGGGTTCGACCGGATGCGTCAGGACGACCCCGGCAAGCGGCGCCGAATGGCCGAGCTGGAGCCTGGAGAGCTCGAGGACGGCGAGATCGGCTCGAGCCCGGGCAGGGACGGTGTGTGCTGTGGCCACCCGCCCAGCAGCAATTCTCCCTGGCGCGCTGACCCACGGCGTCCTGGGCCCGCAGGCCAGAGCCCTCGCGTGCACCCGGGCGGCGCGCCTCCGATGCCGAGGAGTGGCAGCTGGTCCGGGCCGCCTGGTGGCGGGCCAGGCGGGGGCGGCTACATGCGTGGGGGGCGGCCGCCGCAAGACATGCCGCCGATGCGTCCGGGGCGCGGCTTCTCAGACCAGGCCAACGGTGCGTGCCACAGCCACGGCGGGCCCGGCGGGCCCTGCCTCGCCCTATCGCTGTGTGCTGAGCGACCCGCGTGCCCTCGTCCCGCGCAGGTGGAAGCATGGGCGGTGGGCGGATGCCGATGAGCATGCCGCGCGAGCCGATGCGGCCTGGTGGCGGCGGGCGCCCAGGGGGGTGGGACGACCGTCCCCCGCCAGGTGCCGGCATGCGCCCTGGTGGTGACGACCGGCCTCTCCTCGCCGCGCGTCGAGACGACGGCATGCGCCCTGGCGGTGACGACCGGCCTCCTATCGACGCGCGGCGAGAGCCTCCTATCGACGCGCGGCGGGATATCGAGGCGCGGCGAGAGCGCAGCCGATTCTCAGACGGCGCCCCGCCCGTAATGCAACAGCCGCGGGAGCCTGCTGGCCGTCTGCCGCCGCCGCCCCCGCCGCCCATGGGAGGCGGCCGGTCCGGTGGCCCGGGCCCTCCGCCCCCGCCCCCGCCCCAGCATCGCCCGCAGCCGCAGCCGCAGCAGCGCCAGCCCGTGCCGCGGGAGCACGGCGGCGCGTGCGGCGGCGGCGGCGGAAGTGGATTTGGCGGCGGCGGCGGCGGCCCGGGCGGCGGCGGCAGCATGCGCAGAGAGGGGGGCGCCGCGGAGCACGGAGGCGCGTGCGGCGGGAGTGGATTTGGCGGCGGCGGTGTGGGCGGCGGCAGCATGCGCAGAGAGGGGAGCGCCGCGGAACACGGCGGCGCGTGCGGCGGCGGCGGTGGCAGTGGATTCAGCGGTTGCGGCGGCGGCCCGGGCGGTGGCGGCGGCAGCATACGCAGAGAGAGGAGCGCCGCGGAGCACGGTGGCGCGTGCGGCGGCGGCGGCGGTGGATTTTCCGGCGGCGGCGGCCCGGGCGGCGGCGGCGGCAGCATGCGCAGAGAGGGGAGCGCCGCGGAGCACGGCGGCGCGTGCGGCGGCGGCGGCGGCAGTGGATTCGGCGGTGGCGGCGGCGGCCCGGGTGGTGGCGGCAGCATGCGCAGAGACGGGAGCGCCGCAGAGCACGGCGGCGCGTGCGGCGGAAGTGGATTTGGCGGCGGCGGCCCGGGCGGCGGCAGCATGCGCAGAGACGGGAGCGCCGCGGAGCTCGGCGGCGCGTGCGGCGGCGGCAGTGGATTCGGCGGTGGCGGCGGCGGCCCGGGCGGCGGCAGCATGCGCAGAGAGGGGAGCGCCGCGGAGCATGGCGGCGCGTGCGGCGGCGGCGGCGGCAGTGGATTCGGCGGTGGCGGCGGCGGCCCTGGCGGCGGCGGCAGCATGCGCAGAGAGGGGGGCGCCGCGGAGCACGGAGGCGCGTGCGGCGGCGGCAGTGGATTTGGCGGCGCCGGCGGCCCGGGCGGCGGCAGCATGCGCAGAGAGGGGAGCGCCGCGGAGCACAGCGGCGCGTGCGGCGGCGGCGGCGGCAGTGGATTCGGTGGTGGCGGCGGCGGCCCGGGCGGCGGCGGCAACATGCGCAGAGAGGGGAGCGCGCCGCAGAGCAGGGGACCGCCGCCCGATGCCAGGGGGCCGCCGCCCGATTCCAGGGGGCCGCCGCCCGATGTCAGGGGACCGCCGCCCGATGTCAGGGGGCCGCCGCCCGATCCCAGGGGACCGCCGCCGCCCGATCCCAGAGGACCGCCGACCGATGCCAGGGGACCGCCGCTCGATGCTGGTGCGCACGGGAGGCCGCCGCCACCGAAGCCGCACGACGTTTCCGTCGGGGGTCCCCGGCCGCACGTGGCTGCCGATTCCGGCAGGGGGCCGCCAGGGCCGCCGCCGCCGCCGGACCGGCAGCTGCAGGCCCAGCCGGTGCCGCCGCATCCGGGCTTTCCGCAGCAGGTGCAGCAGGTACATCAGCCACCGCCGCAGCAGGTACATCAGCCACCGCCGCAGCCGCCGCCGGTGCTGCACGCGAGTAGCAGTGGCGGCAGTGGTGGCCCGGATGACGACGACAGCCTCTTCGACGTGCCCGACGACTGGGAGCAAGCCCGCGCGACCAATGCCGCCGCGGCCCCGCCCCCGCCTCCGCCTCCACCTCGCGGCGGCAGCATGATGGCATCGCCTCGCTTCACGGCGAGCGGGCCGCCCATGCACGGGTCGCCTGGTTTCCACGCCACCGCCACGCCGATGCTTCCCTCACCTCGCTTCACGGCGAGCGCGCCGTCCATGCACGCGTCGCCCGGCTTCCCTCCCGCCGCCACACCGAAGCTGTCCTCGCCTCGCTTCACGGCGAGCGGGCCGAGCGTGCACGCGTCGCCTGGCTACCATTCTGCCTCCAAACCGACGCTGCCATCGCCTCGCTTCACGGCGAGCGGGCCGAGCGTGCACGCGTCGTCCGGCTTCCCTCCTTCCGCCACGCCGCTGCCCTCGCCCGCCTTGACGCCCGCCGGCGCGCCGCACGCCGACTCCATGGGCAGGCACGACGCCAGCGGGCTGGTGAGCGCGCGGCTGCCCGCCACTGCGCCGCCGGGCCTCGGCCTCGGCGCGCCGCCGGGAGGCGCGCCCGCGTTGCCGCCATCGCGGCACCCGGCAGGGCGTGCCGCGCCCCCGAGCGGCTCCTCCCTCATGGCATCGCGGTTCGCCGTGTCCGCCGCCGCCGCCGCGCCGCCGGAGCCGCCGCCCGCCGCGTCGACGCCGATGGCCGACAGTACGGGCGAGTCGCCCAGCGCTACGGGCCGTCGCGGCCGACTCGGCTGGGGCCAGGGCCTGCTCCGGCGCGGGCTCGCCAAGCCCAAGGCCGAAGAGGAGCCTCCCGCGGCCAAGGAGGCGGCGGCCGCGGAGCCCGCCGCGCCGCAGGAGGGCGAAGGTGACCCCGACGTCGCCAGCATCCCCGACGACCCGCCCACGCCCACCGACACGCCCACCGCCTTGGATCCCGAGACGCCCGCCGCCTCCGTGCCGACCGAGGACGCGGCCGAGGCAGAGGCAGCGGCGCTAGAGGCGGAGGCGCCGGCCGACGCGCCCGCCGCCGCGGCGGAGGAGCCGGTTGTGGCGCGGCCGCCCACGCCTCCGGCCCCGAAGCCGAACAAGATGGAGATCTTGGGCAAAATCGACGAGCTCGAGACGAGCATCGAGGAGAAAGAGAAGGAGATCGAGGCGGCCGAGGCGGCGCGCACCGCCGCCGCGCGCGCCGCCGCCATTGCCGAGTCTCAGGCGCTCCAGGCGGTAGCGCCCAGCTCGGCCGAAGGCGGCATCGAGCCGACGCCCAAGCGGAGCGAGGTGATGGCCATCGCCGACCTAGTCGAGCTTGTCTACGCGCGAAACGCGAAGGCGGCGGAGAAGTCGCACGACGCGCTGCTCGCGCGCCTCGAGGAGGGCGGCGCCGTGGCGCGCGACGCCGATCCCGTCTTCGCGTCCGAGCTGCACGTCTACAAGGCCAACCTCGCTCGCCGCGCCGCCGTCGGCGCCAGGCTGCTGCCTGCCGTCCGCGGCCGGATGCACGGCGTCGACACCAACAACGCGGCGCTGCGCTCGCGCCTCGCCACGCTGCAGCGCGCGTGGGAGACTGCGAACGCCAAGCGCAAGCGCGAGCGCGAGCGCGAGAAGCGCAAGGCGAACAAGCTCGCCTCGGGCGGCCGCGAGGAGGAGGCTGCCGGAAGTGGTCGATCTGGGCGCAACCGCTCGATTGGTTCCTTCGACGTCGTGCGGTCCGAGGAGGAGATGAACGCGGTGCTGGCGCAGCTGGCCGAGCAGGAGAAGAAGGAGCGCAACGACGACTGGTGCCGCGCCAACTGCGCCACGGCGACTCCGATGCTGCTCGAGCCGATGCTCTCGGCGACGCCGGTCTACGTGCCGCGCAACGGCGTCATCGGCGACGTGATGGCCGAGGAGCGCGACCGCAAGAAGCGGCTGGTCTGGACCGAGGACGAGGAGGCGCTCTTTACGGCAAAGTACATGACCTACCCGAAGAACTTCCGCAAGATCGCAACCTTCCTCGAGTGGAAGTCGCCGGGCGACTGCGTCCAGTTCTACTACTTGAACAAGTACAAGCTCGACCTCAAGAAGGCGCTGCTCAAAGCGCAGCGGAAACGGCCAGCCGCCACGCCGCGCGCCTTCCGGGAGGCGCAGTCCATCGCGCCCGCGCGCACGCCCGAGCCGGCCAAGCCGGTCAACGACAAGGACTTTGTCACCAACCCCTTTCGGCAGGGCATGCGCGCGCGCGCGCGCAACTTTTCGTACAAGGAGTCGGACATTGCGTCGCGCGCCGAGGTGGAGCCGGTCGAGGGCCAGCCCGAGCCCGCGCCGGTGGTGGTGGTCGCGCCGGTCGCGCCGCCGCCCGCGCCCGCGCCTGCGCCCGCGGGCGGCACGTCCAACCGCTGGACGGACGGCGAGCGCTCTCGGCTGGCCGACGCGGTGCAGAAGCACGGTCTCTCGGCCTGGTCGCAGGTCTCGCAGCTGGTCGGCACGAAGACGGCGACGCAGTGCAAAAACTACTACGCAAACTACCGCGACAGGCTGCCGGGCGGAGGGGCCGTCGGCAAGAAGGAGGACAAGCCCACGCCGGCCGCCGCCGCCGCCGCGCTGGCTGCCTTGTGCGCTCCTTTGATGGGCACACCCGCCGCCGGCGGATCCGCCACCGGCGGCAGCTCGTTTGACGCCGAGCTCTTGTCGGCGAGCGGCGCCAAGCGTGAGCGCGACGAGGGGCTGGCGCCCGCCAAGGGCGGCAAGAAGCCCAAGGAGGCCAAGCGCGACAAGAGCAAGGACAAGAAGGCGGTGGCGGCTCCGGGCGGCCCGGTGCTGGTCAAGCTGCCGCCGCCCAGCGGAACCAGCGCGCTGATGCAGTTGCAGGCGCTGCCGCTGGCTCAGACCCAGACGCCGCCTCTACCGCCGCAGCTCATCCAGACCCAGCCGCTCCCGACCCAGCCGACGCCGCAGCCCCTTCGGCCGTCGGCGGGCCTGTCGGGCCACCACAACCACATGGGCGTCCTGAGCGACGCCCACGCCGCGATTGCAGCTGCGGTGGCCGCCGGCGCGGCAGCCGCCTTCACGACCGCGGCGCCCAGCAAGCGCGATGCGGCGCCGACGACCGCCGCCGCAGCCACGGTGGCCGCCGCCGCCTACGACGCGGCCTCGCGGGCCTTGGGGGCCCTGCCCTCCACGCCGTCGCCGCCGAGCCAGCCGCTGGAGCTCTCGCTGGCGCCTGGTCCTGAGCCGGGGCCTGAGCCGGCGCCTGGTCTTGATCCGGCGCCTGTTCTTGAGCCGGCACCCGCGCCGGCGTCGGTGCCTGCGCCCGCGCCGTCACCAGCTCCCGCGCCTTTACTAGCTCCTGCGCCCGCACCGGCTCCCGCGCCGGCACCAGCTCCCACACCGGTGGCCGCGCCTCCGGCGGCGGCGGCGCCCACCCCAGCAGAGCCGACACCGTCACCGAGCCTTGAGTCGAGTACGAGCGCCTCCGAGACGACCCTGGGAACCCCCGCGACGGAGGCCACGCCCTCGTCTGAGGCAGCTGCCGACTTCTCGTCGAGGAGCGCCTCGGAGGTGGCCGGCTCTGCTGGCTGCGCGGACGTGGAGATGGCTGACGCGGCGCAGGTTGCGCCGCTGCCGAGTGCTGGCGTGGCCGCAGCGGCGCCGGAGCTGAGGAGCGGCCCAGCAGCTGCCGATGCGCTGTGGGCGACAGAGTCGCAGAGGGCGCCCGGGGATGCTCAGGCCGGGGCGGCGAGCGAGCGATGAGCGGTTCAGTAATTCAGTAACCAGTAACCAGAGGAACGCGGACCTAGAGGCAGAAGAAAGGCCGTCTGGTGCGGGTGGTGTTGGCCTTCCACGGGCTCATCCGTGGGTGTGCCGTTTGTGTATATATAATTATGCTGCTGGCCTCCAACAGAGATAGAGAGGCCAGACACAATTCTCTTTTTGCCCGCGTGCCACAGTGTCAACAGTGTAAGGAATTCGGAATTCGATATTCGATTGCGGATTGAGTACTAAAAATATTCTTGGGCTCAGCGCTCGGCGCTCGGCTTTTGTGGTGTGTTGTGTATGCTACTAGTATACTATACACACATACTAATACTAATACTGCTATCTGCTATTATATGATTATTACGAATCATTTATGAATGTGTAGGTGTATTAGGTATTAGTTATTAGCTATTAGCTATTATTATTATATAACATTATATATTAAATAATAATTTATATTATATATATATAGATTATTTTTATTATATTTTTTATTTTTTATATGATAGACTGCCTAGCTATAGCTAGATAGATAGAGATAGAAAAAGAAAGAAAGAGAAAGAGATAAGGATAATACGTAAGTGATAAAATATAAGCAGAGAGACGAAAGAGTCTTGACAGAGAAAAAGAGAAAATAAGTAGAGAAAGAGAAAGAAAGTTCTCGGTGAGAGAGAGTTTATTAGAATCTTGTAAGAAGAAGAAGAAGAAAAAAAAGACTCTACGAGTACCGCCAGAGAGGGGCAGCTCGTCGCGGCCCCCACTAAGACTAAGGGGGTGTACAGAAGAGTGAGGGTTAACCCTTCTTTACACCCCGTTAGTCAGTGGGGGCTGCGGGTTCACCCTAAGTGAAAAGTCCCGGGAAAATATCGGTGGGGTAAGGGGATGTCGTTGGACGTGGGGGGTGCAATAAAATGTTAACACCCCCTTTTACCCCCACCTGTATTTTCGCGACTTTTCACCTCGCAACTTCGCGACATCATGCTACGTCTGGCGCTGACAACCCAGCGCGTCGCGCAGGTGCCTCTGGCGAGGCGGGGTGTCGCGGCTAGCGAGGCGTGGGCCCGTACCCTGTGCACGAAGGCCGAGGCGAAGCCGGCGGAGGCTGCCGATGCGGAGCCAGGCAAGGCGGCAGGCGCTGATGCCGGTGCGGAGGAGCCTGCGGCGCGGATAGCCGCGCTGGAGCAGAAAGTGAGCGAGCTAGATGAGCAGCTCAAGTCCAAGCACGACCAGATGCTTCGCGCCCTCGCCGAGGCGGACAACGCGCGCCGGCGAGCCGCGATTGACGTTCAGAACGCCAACAAGTATGCCGTGGGCGGTTTTGCAAAGGACCTGATCGACGTGGCCGACAACCTCGGCCGCGCGGCGGAGTTTGTGCCGATGGAGATGCGCACCTCGGACGACCACAAGGAGCTGAAGAGCCTCTACGAGGGTGTCGTGCTGACTGATGCGACGCTGCTCAAGATTTTCGCCAAGCACGGCATGACCAAGGTAGAGCCGCTGGGCGCGAAGTTCGACCCCAACTTCCACAACGCCATGTTCGAGGCACCCGACCCGGACAGGGAACCCGGTACGGTGATGCACGTCACAGCGCCCGGCTACCTGCTGCACGACCGCTGCTTGCGAGCAGCGGGGGTCGGCGTGACGCAGAAACGGTGAACAGCCTTTTTTGTGGTGGACGACGGCGGGGCGGATTCGTCTCACCGTAGGACCAAGGCGCCCAGGGGGGCGCCTCACACGCCAATCCGCGCTGTATGCGGACCGATGCGGTACCCATCTCCGCTGGAAGCTGCAAACACACTCTTTCTTGCTCCTCTCCCTCCGCAGTGACTGTGGCTGCATGCTGCTTCTCCATCCTCGCTCTGCTGGGGAGCTCTAGCTAACATTGTGAACTAACATTGGGCGCCGCTAACATTGCTCCTGAGTCGAGGCTCGTCCGTGTCTGTAGGTGTGCTGTAGGATGTGAGAGGAGCTCGCAGGTAGTGCTTCTGCTGCGTGTGCCTGCGTGTATTTGTGCGCGACTCTCTCTCTGCCTCTGTCTCTATGTCCTCTACCGAGACTCTTCCGATTCACACGAGTATAGAGCACAGAGAGCAGGCTCTTTTCTGTGCTGAGCTGTTCTCATTTGATTGCATGCTGCATGCTGCCTATGCGTTCTTTCTCTATCGAAGTCCCTTGTGGCTTCGGGTTTGCTGTTTCTGTTTGCTGGTTTCTCAGTCTCAGTCACTGGTTTCTGGTTTGCTGGAGTGTGGGGCCCACCGTCCACAGTCACTGTGCGGCACGGCGAATATGAACACGAAAACAATAATAACATATTATGTTTTTATATTTTATTCAACACCTGCGGCAGTGCTGCAGTGCGCGTAGTACTGGGTACTGGTACTGGGTACTGGCAGCCACGCCGCCACACATAGCATGACATAGCACATAGCTACATATATTAAGGAGATGTCTTTGTCTTTGGAGCATCCCCTTATGTGTATATAGCACATAGCTGCTCTATGTGCTCTGGCTATATGGATGGTGGATGTGGATGGGTTTGGGGCCTTTACCGCTTTATACTATTGTTTGTGGTTGTTTGTTGTTTGTGGGAGGGTGTCTGTCTTGGGCCTTGCTGCTTAGGTCTGCGGCTACCTACTACCTACCTATACCTATACGCTATACGTACAGTCATTGTCGGGCATTAAGAAACCCCACCATTAAGAAACAACGCGTTGGCTTCCCGAAGATTTTTTTAAAAGAAATGGTGCGTTGGAGCTCAGCCGGGGGTTGAGCTTTGCGTGCCTGGGCCGGGAGGCGTTTAATTAAGAAATGGCTTACTTACACTTACTATTTTATATGTTAAATACTATGGGGCCAGGGCCAGGGCTGGTGGCACATGACTTGTGGCGGTATTGCATGCGGCTAGCGTCATCGGGTGTTGGGGGCGTGCGGCGGGTGCGGCTAGCGTTATTGTATGTTGGTAGCTGT
>Ga0105055_10012175_pt1 | contig 10506 bp, 10 predicted proteins | sample BON03_FD_78090 | JGI IMG/M metagenome (GOLD analysis project Ga0105055, IMG submission 78090) | Freshwater microbial communities from Lake Bonney liftoff mats and glacier meltwater in Antarctica - BON-03 | ecosystem: Environmental > Aquatic > Freshwater > Ice > Glacier meltwater | place: Lake... | reverse complement strand
GGCAAACGCATACTCCTAATAGACAACATCCAACAGCCAAAATCCGACAGACGACAGCCGAAAGCCGACAGCCGACAGCCGACAGCCGACAGCCAACAGCCAACAGCCAACAGCCAAAGAAATGAATACTGCCGAACAAGTTTTAGAAAAAATGCTTTCCACGGATGCTTTTTCCCGCTGGATGGGCTTGGAGATATTGTCGGTAGGCGAGGGTACATGCAGCTTGAAGTTTGTTGTAAAGCCGGAGATGTTGAATGGTTTTGGCATCATTCACGGCGGGGCAGTGTTTGCTGCCAGCGATTCAGCGTTTGCATTTGCTTGTAACTCTCATGGGCGGATTGCCGTGGCGCTGGATGTGTCTATTACTTTTACAAAGGCGGCTACGGTGGGAGAGACCTTGGTTGTGGATGCGCGGGAGCTGCATTTGGGGTATAAGACCAGCGTCTATGAGATAAAGACAACGAATGAAGCGGGGGAATTGGTGGCCATTTTTAAGGGCACGGCGTATCGTACTTCGAAGAATGTTTTGGGCTAGTATTCGCTCATTGTTCTAATAAAAAAGATCACCACAGAGTTGCGCAGCGTTTCACAGAGGTTTTCAAAGAGGAAAAAAATAAAAAAAATAAGGTGCGGCGAAGCCGCAATATTTTCCTCTGTGAAAACCTCTGTGAAACGCTGCGCAACTCTGTGGTGAAAATAAATGTAATTCAATCCATTACACCATGACCAACGCATACCTAATCGACGGCCTCCGCACCCCAATCGGAAATTTTGGCGGCACATTGTCAACCATCCGGCCAGATGACATGCTCGCCCTTGTCTTGAGAAAATTATTGGAGCGCCATCCACAGCTCGACCAAAAACAAATCAGCGATGTCATCATCGGCTGTGCCAACCAGGCAGGGGAAGACAACCGGAATGTGGCACGTATGGCGACACTTTTGGCAGGGATGCCCGTAGAAGTGCCCGCGCAGACAGTAAATAGGCTCTGCGCTTCGGGCCTGGCTTCGGCCATCGATGCGGCCCGCGCCATCCAAACAGGCGATGCTGAGTTGATGTTGGCCGGCGGCGTAGAAAGTATGACCCGCGCCCCGTGGGTGATTTCAAAGGTATCCAGCGCCTTTGGCCGCGATGCTCAGATGTTTGATTCTGCGTTTGGTTGGCGTTTTGTCAACCCACAAATGGAGCAACTCTACGGCACCGATGCCATGGGTGAAACCGCCGAAAATCTGGCAGAACGGGATGGGATCAGTCGGGAAGACCAGGATGTTTTTGCCTTGTGGTCGCAACAAAAAGCGGCTGCGGCTCAAAAAGCAGGTCGTTTGGCGCAAGAAATTTGCCCAGTTGAAATACCTCAAAAACGCGCTGACCCCGTCTTATTCGACCAAGATGAGTTTATTCGTGCGGATTCTTCCAAGGAAGGACTTGCCAAATTGCGCCCTGCATTTCGCAAAAACGGTACAGTTACCGCAGGCAATGCATCTGGCCTCAATGATGGCGCTGCTGCGCTGTTACTAGCCTCCGAAAATGCCCTGAAAACCTATAATTTGACTCCGCTGGCACGAATTGTCTCCATGGGCGTTGCAGGTGTGCAACCAAAAATCATGGGCATTGGCCCAGTGGCCGCAACGGAAAAGGCACTGAAAAGAGCGGGTTTGAGCCTGGCCGATATGGATGTGATCGAACTAAACGAGGCATTTGCTGCGCAATCGCTCGCATGCACCCGCGCCTGGGGCCTCTCCGATGACGATCCTCGAATTAACCCAAATGGTGGCGCCATTGCGTTGGGGCATCCACTGGGTGTTAGTGGTGCACGTATTCTGCTTGCAGCGGCTTTAGAGCTGAAACGATCAGGCAAGCGCTATGCTTTGGCTACGATGTGCATTGGGGTAGGGCAGGGCTATGCTGCCATTATCGAACGGGTCTAGTGCCTTTATTCATTGGATACGGCACTAGTGTCCACGCTCTTTTTTCACCATTTCAATCATTTCGGAAAACTGCCGCGCCAGTTCCATGTATTTGTCCTGTGCCGCTATGGCCGCCTCATTCGCCGTTGACAAGGCACTGGATGCTTGCTCCCATGCCGGTAATGATTTGGCTGCTTCCCCTTGATCTGCTTTTAATGTGTTCAATGTTTCAAGCAGTTCAGCGCGTTGGGATACGTGTTCCTTGTACTCATCAAAGGCCGCATTGAAAGCCTGCTTTTGGCCTTCAAGTTTGGTTTTGGTGGCAGCTGACACCGCGGTTAAATCGCCCGAAACCCGGATCAACATGATTTCATGGTTTTCTTTAAGCGTTTGAATATCAGGAAATTGATCGTTATCAGAATGTGCGGTGGGCACTGGTTTGTTTTCGAAGGGAGGCACGGGTGTTGCATTGTTGCAGGATATAATTGACAACAATAAAACAACGAGGCAGGATGCGCAAATTAACTTCATAATGAATGGGCTGAGTCTGAAAAAGAAAGGGCAAAGGTAACACAGCCATCCAAGCTTCTTTGAATTCCTTCGGGGATGCGCGCCAATAATATATCTTTGCGCTCTTGCCAAATATTTTAAGTCATGAAGAACGAACGACCCGGCCCTAAGTCAGGCCCAAAAAGAGGAGAAAAGCCAGACTCGAAGTCGAGGGCTAAACCAGGATCGAAGCGCGAGCCAAGACCAGATGCTGAATTTGGCCCTAAGTCAGGCTCCAAAAGAGGGGAAAAGCCAGACTCAACGTCAAGGGCTAAACCAGGGTCGAAGCGCGAGCCAAGGCCAGATGCCGAATTCGGTGCAAAAAAGGATTATAAGTCTGACGCGAAGTTTGGCCCCAAAAAGGAGACGGGGGGCTCTTTTAGCCCAAAAACAAAAGCGGACAAAGATCGCCTGGCGTTTAAAACTTCCAATACCCCGTTGTTGAAACCAGCAGAGAAACCATCAGGCAAGCCAAGTGGTAAGCCATACGAAAAACCAGGCGGAAAAACCGGCGGAAAGCCCGGTGCTAAGCCAGAACGCGGCGCTACTCAGGCATTTCCTCCAAAGCGCTACATCAATGTCTACTTTTCGCTGGGTAGCAACATGGGCGATCGGCAGGCAAACCTTCGTGCTGCAGCCTTGATGATCGATAAGAATATCGGCAAAATTGCGCGAAAAAGCCATGTTTATGAAACAGAACCTTGGGGAGAACCCGCTCAGGACAAATTCCTAAATCAGGTCATTATGGCCAATACAACCATGGATCCCAGGGATTTGTTGGAAATAATCACGGTGATTGAAAAAGAATTGGGCCGCGTGAAAAAAGAGAAATGGGGCCCACGCACCATTGATATCGACATTCTTTTTTACGGAAAACGTATTATTCGCGATAAAGGCTTAGACATTCCGCATCCTGAGTTGCATAAAAGGAATTTCATCCTCATTCCGCTGCTCGAAATTGCGCCCGATCTGGAACACCCGGTGCTTAAACAACCCATTGACGAACTCTATATGGCCAGCAAAGACCCCGGTGAGGTGGTGCAGCTTGATTGATTTGACCTTCTATTCATGAATTTTCCCTACCAGTTTATTGCCGTTGAAGGAAACATTGGCGCGGGCAAGACGACCCTCTGCCATCGTTTGGCTGAATATTCCGGCTGTGCGCTGTTGTTGGAACAGTTCACCGACAACCCGTTTTTGCCGCCATTTTACGAGCAACCGGAGCGTTATGCTTTCCCGGTGGAGTTGTTTTTCATGACCGAGCGGCACAAGCAATTGCTGGAACATTTCGCCCAGCCGGATTTCTTTAAGCCTCTCACCGTTGCTGACTACTTTTTTGTAAAAACCCTGCTTTTTGCCAAAAACAACCTGGATGAAGCTGAATTGCGCCTCTTTCAGCGCTTGTTCAATGTGCTGAACGCTACCTTTCCGAAGCCAGACCTTTTGCTGTACCTGCACCGGCCCGTAGATGTACTGATACAACAGATAAAAAGCCGTGGGCGTGAGATCGAACAAAATATCTCGAAGGAATACCTGGAAGAAATCCAACAGGCCTACCTCAGCTACTTAAAAATGGAGCAAGATTCGCCAGTGGTCATCCTGGAACTTGGCGATGCCGATTTCCAGCGCGATGATTCGGTGTTTCAATCCATTGTCAGCGTTATGCAGGAACCTTTTTCGAAAGGGCTTCACCATCGGCAACTGTAGCCAAGTCCGGTTTTCCCCATTGCTCCGCACCCTGCATAAATTTCCACATGGATGCGCACATAAACAGGTGTGCGATGTCGAAATAGGAAAACCAGACACCAAGGGAGATTTTCAAAATGTGCGCCAGCACAGCGCCCACCAACAGTAGAATTCCCAACAGCATTTCCAGGCTGGCTTTCGAACGGGTTTTGCCCCAAAGCATGATTTCCAAAGGCATGACGATCAATAAAAAGCCGAAAGCCGAGTGTATCTCCACCACCGGGAACCAGAGCGTCGTGCTGATGAACCAGAGGGCTAAAGTCAATTCGATAATATTGAGGTAGAATAAGGCTTTGAAAAGCTTTTCGCCCAAAAACACTTTGGCTTTGACAATTGATGCCTGTTCCAGGGCTGAAACTGCAATCATGCCCATCACCCAGCCGGGCAATTTAAACTCAAACGGCAGGGCGTATAGAAATAGATGGCCGACGATGGCGCCGATTACGATTGAAATGCTGGTGAGCAGGAAAAAAACGCGGGAGAGTTTGAGGGTGTCGTTTTTGGCTTGGAGTTTCCCTAGTCGGAGCCAAGCGTAAAAGCATACTGAGGAAACCAAAAGCCCTGTGAAGGCGATCATTGGTTCGCCGAGGCGCAGGCCCCACAAAATGATGTCGGGTTGGAAATTAGTGGTGGGTAGGACTTCCATGGGCGCAAAGGTAAAACTTCTTACGGTAGACGGTGGACGATTGACGGTGGACGGTTTGCACAACATCTGTTCCGTTGTTTAGGATTGGTTTTCAGCACTTCTGGCCATCCACAAGGGTCGCCCAGAAGTGCTGGGTATATCATTTAGGGCGACCACGCGTCGGGCGACCACACGGGTCGCCCCTACATGACCCAACGCATCGTGGCCGCCCCGCAACATGATCACATGTGCAGGTCGTCGTGCCCATCGTCGCCATTCCACCACATGGTGCCTTGCCCGCGTACGGGCGACCCTTGTGGTCGCCCCGCCGTGCGCCCCAAAAACACCCCCACCAATGCACATTTATCCAAAAATATTTTGATTTCAAAACAAAATATTTGAAATTTGCGGATAAAATTAACGGCCTTACAGAATGATTCCAAAATCAAGAGGATCAACAGGCATCGAGAATTATCACAGCAACCCTCCTACGCCAAGGCTTCGGCGGGTGAACCGTCTATCGTCTACCCTCCTTCGCCAAGGCTTCGGCGGGTGAACCGTCTATCGTCTACCCTCCTACGCCAAGGCTTCGGCGGGTGAACCGTCTATCGTCTACCCACCTACGCCAAGGCTTCGGCAAGTAACCTGTCCACCGTCAACCGTCCACCGTCCACCGTTAACCGTCTACCGTTAAATTGTCAAAAACACACGCAACCGAACCCGCCACAGGCGAAGAAGTATTGGTGGAGAAAGCCCTCCGCCCTAAAATGCTTGGCGAATTCAGTGGCCAGAACAAGATTGTGGACAACCTGACGATCTTTATTCAGGCCGCAAAACAACGTGGGGAAGCATTGGACCATGTGTTGCTGCATGGCCCGCCTGGACTTGGGAAAACGACGCTGTCGCATATTGTAGCCAATGAACTTGGTTCTGGACTGAAAATGACCAGCGGCCCCGTGCTGGAAAAACCCGGCGATTTGGCGGGCTTGCTCACCAACCTGGAGCCGGGCGATGTGCTGTTTATCGATGAAATTCACCGCTTGAACACAGTGATCGAAGAATACCTGTACTCTGCCATGGAAGATTACCGCATCGACATTATGATCGATTCGGGGCCGAATGCACGCAGTATTCAGATTACGCTCAATCCATTTACACTTATTGGCGCGACGACCCGTATGGGCTTGCTCACGGCGCCGCTGCGGGCGCGTTTCGGCATCAATTGCCACCTCGACTATTATGATGTGCCCACTTTGGAGGGCATTCTGAACCGCTCTGCGGCCATTCTTAATATTCCCATCTCCGAATCTGGGGCCAATGAAATCGCCCGGCGCAGTCGCGGTACGCCGCGCATTGCCAATGCTTTGCTGCGCCGCATTCGCGATTTTGCCCAAATCAAGGGCGATGGCTCTGTTAATCAGGAAATTGCGCGTTACGGGCTGGCAGCGCTGGATGTGGACGAATCAGGCCTGGATGAAATGGACATTCGGATATTGACATCCATTATTCATAAATTCAAGGGCGGCCCTGTGGGCTTGACGACTATTGCCACGGCGGTAGGCGAGGAGGCAGGCACCATTGAAGAGGTGCACGAACCTTTTTTGATTATGGAGGGTTTTATTCAGCGCACACCGAGGGGCAGGACTGCCACGGAAAAGGCGTACAAGCACATTGGTGCGGTACCGCCGAGAAAAGAAGGTACCTTGTTTTAGAAACTAACGACCCTTAAACGCCGCCTTCCTTTTCTCCACAAAAGCAGCAGCCCCTTCCTTAAAATCTTCGGTAGCACAGCATTCTCCAAAAGCGCTTACCTCCGCGGAGAATCCATCTGTTTCTTCGGCAAAATAGGCATTCACCGTTTTGATGATTTTAGAAATGGCAAATGGCGCTTTGGTTCCAATTTTTTCCAGCAATTCTGTAGCCTTCGCTACTTCTTCCCCTGCTGGCACGACATAATTCACCAGCCCAAGCCGAAGTGCTTCGTCTGCACCAATCATGTCGGCAGTCATTAGCAGTTCCGTGGCTTTGGTTTTACCGATATACTGGATCAGTCGCTGGGTGCCGCCATAGCCTGGTATCAGCCCAAGGTTGACTTCTGGTTGGCCAAAACGCGCCTTTTCTCCCGCAATGCGCAAGTGACAAGCCATGGCAAGTTCGCATCCGCCGCCGAGGGCAAAACCGTTGACTGCAGCAATGACGGGCTTTTTAAAGTGCTCGATAAGGAAGAAAATATCCTGGCCCCGCTGTGCGAGTTCCTTGCCTTGCAGCGGATTAAGTCCCTGAAATTCGGTGATGTCAGCACCAGCAACAAATGCTTTTTCTCCAGCCCCTGTCAATACCACTCCCTTCAAATCAGGAATGGACATGGCTTCTTCGCCAAAAAAATAAGCCAGCTCCGACATGGTTTGGCTGTTCAAGGCGTTCAGCGCTTTTTCACGGCTTATGGTCACGAGGGCAATGCCATCGGATACTTCAATATGCAAGATTTCGTATTTCATAAAAAATGGATTTCAGGCTTTGAAAGGTTACATGGTTAAAAGGTTACATGGTTTCAAGGTTAAAAGGTTACATGGTTAAACGGTTTCATGGTTTCAAGGTTTCATGGTTAAAAGGTTGGCTTTGCTCTAGTCGTTAATTGGTAAGGAAGGTAGGCGAAATGTTAATAATTTCAAAGGGGTATTGGTCAAGTCAACCGGAATCCCAACAGTATCAACAACCATGAAACCCTTTAACCTTGAAACCTGAAACCCCTTCTTTAATCTACAATCAGCTTTTCTATCTCCTCCGCTTTCCAATGCACATTTTTGGTGAGGTTGTAGCTGTCCAGGCGGTTGTGGTAAAAATACAGGACCCGAAAATTGGTGGAAAAAAGGTCGCCTTCTTTGGTCAATTTTATGGGCTTTACAGTGTGGAAAATACCCAGGTTCCAAACGCCACTTTTCACGATTTCTTCGGCACTGAGGTGTATTTCGGGATCAAGGCGAATCTTATCTTGTTTTTCCAGGGAAAACAAACGCACTTGAATTTGTGCAATAATATCTATGATGGCTTTTCGGGGAAACACATATTCCTCATGCGGCAATCGCAGGATGCCAAAGATGTCTAGTTTAGGGTTTTCCCGGAGCAGCATTTTAAACACCGCATAAGCGACAAGGTGGCTGCTAAATACCACATTCTCTGACTGATAGCGTTCTACAATTCGATCTGCCAAGATTTTGGTGTACTCTTCCTCCCGCTGCCGATCTTCATTGACCTCATTTTTTGATAAGAAATATTCCCGGACATCTATTTCATTGTTGTGCATATCAAAACTGCGGCCTTGTGCGTCTACGAAATTACCGAGCACATCCATGGGTTTTCCGAGGCTGAGGGTAATGTCGCTGGAAGTAGAGAAAAAACGCCAGACAAACCGCAGCCAGGCGCGTACGCTGGTGCCTTCGTCTTTCAGGCGTATGTAGTTTTCTTTTCCCGTCATTTTCAGGTGCTGTTCGATGAGGAAGGGCGCTTCTAATACAGAATTATAGCAGATCACCATCGGTACCATAAACACCTTTTTTCCTTTATTTTCGAAGGCCATAGCTCGCTGTGCCTCTACTGCGGTGCCCAATAAACCCAGTTTGAGGTCACTTTCCAATTCGCCGGAACGGGAACGGGTGCCACCAGGGAAAAACAAGCTGTTGACCCCTCGGTGGATGCTCAATCGGCTCATCGTTTTGAGGGTTTCCAGATAAATGGGGTTCTTTTTTCTTCTGTCGACCCGGTAAGCGCCCAGACGGTTCATGTAGTAAGCCGCGGGTCCGAAGTTGTACAAATTGAGGCCCGCGCCGTAAGAGAAGGACGGCATTCCCATAATTTGATCCATGGCGTAACCAACCAATATCGAATCCAGGTTGCTGCTGTGGGTTGGGAGTACCACAACGGTGCCATGCTTGAACAGTTCCCTGACGGTATCCACATCGCCTTCGACATTCAGGCGCTCGTACAGGTTTCTGCGTCCACGGAACATCGCGCGGATGCTTCGCCCAACCAAGGCATTAAAAAGGCGATTGAAAAAAGCCGTGAGAAAGCGCTGGGCAAAACGAAAGGTTGAAATTTGGAAAGTGCCAACAATCTCCTCTGAATAGCGGTGGATGATCTTTTGCAGGATTTCTTCATTGACGGCTTTGGCTTCGGGGTCGTCGCGGTCGAGCGATTTTTTGATCAGTCGCTTGCTGATCCGGTTCCAAAAGGAGCGCTCATTGGGCGGGTCAACTTTCCAGGGAGATTCTTTGATACGGATACGTTCCTGGTAAATGGTTTTGACCAATAAATCGGGTAAATCCTTGCGGTGCTTGCCAGCAATACGCTTATGGGTGCTTTCGTCGATTTGCCTGACAAATTCCGGGCGATCCTTACTTAGGAGGTAGATCGGCCATTCCTCAATGCGCTCAATAATGCGCGGATATATCTTGACTTCTTTTTTCAATCTGAATTCGATGTGGGGCCAATGTACGCAGGAATGGATATATTCGAGCATTGCTACGAAGATAAAGTTCCGATAGATTCGAGCCCAGGGAAGTAAAAAGGTTAAGCGATATAAGCTGCCAATCCCGAATGGATTATATGTTTATAGCCGTCAGGAGGTGTTCTGATGCCAATCTTGAAAGGATTGTATGTAGATCACCTTACACGTTAAACCTAAAGTGCATGATATCCCCGTCAGTCACCACGTATTCCTTGCCTTCTACAGCCATTTTACCAGCTTCTTTTACTTTTGCTTCTGAGCCCAAGCCCACAAAGTCATTGTATTTGATCACTTCTGCGCGGATAAATCCTTTTTCGAAATCACTGTGTATCACGCCAGCAGCTTCCGGAGCCTTAGCACCGCGGCGCACCGTCCAGGCACGTACTTCTTTTACCCCAGCAGTAAAATAGGTGATGAGGCTGAGCAACACATACGCGGAGCGGATGAGTCGGTTGACACCAGGTTCGGTGAGCCCCATCATTTCCAGGTATTCCTGACGCTCTTCCAGGGTTTCCATTTCCGCAATTTGCGCTTCAATGCCGGCGCAAATCATGATGACTTCGGCACCTTCAGCGGCTACTGATTTTTTAAAATTTTCGGTGTGATGGTTGCCTTTTTCGATGGCGGCTTCATCTACATTGCAGACATACAGCACTGGCTTGGCCGTTAAGAGTGACAGATCACGGGTCACCAGGGTTCGGGCATCTTCGTCCATGTCTTTCAGCAGTTCACGTACCACTCGGCCTGTTTCGAGGTGGGCTTTCACTTGGGTGAGCGTTTCGAGCGCTTTTGCGTCATCTTTGCTCCCCATGCGCGCAGCGCGCGCTACCTTGTCCATGCGCTTTTCCACGGTTTCCAGGTCTTTGAGGCCTAGCTCCAAGTCAATAACTTCTTTGTCGCCAACGGGATCGATTTTGCCGTCCACGTGCACCACATTGTCGTCGTCGAAACAACGCACTACGTGTACGATGGCATCCACTTCTCGAATATTGGCCAGGAACTGGTTGCCGAGGCCCTCGCCTTTACTGGCACCTTTAATCAGGCCAGCGATGTCGACGATCTCAACGGTCGTAGGCTGCGTATTTTGCGGATCTACGATCTCTGTGAGTTTGTCGAGGCGCTCGTCAGGCACCGTAATGATGCCCACGTTTGGGTCTTTTGTGGCGAAAGGGTAG
>Ga0105055_10012171_pt1 | contig 10509 bp, 7 predicted proteins | sample BON03_FD_78090 | JGI IMG/M metagenome (GOLD analysis project Ga0105055, IMG submission 78090) | Freshwater microbial communities from Lake Bonney liftoff mats and glacier meltwater in Antarctica - BON-03 | ecosystem: Environmental > Aquatic > Freshwater > Ice > Glacier meltwater | place: Lake... | reverse complement strand
CGTCTGGACCCATTAACTGCCATAGAACCACGGAAATGAGCATCTAAGAATTTTCCATTACCAGAAGAATTGCAGTTGTACACCCGTTCACCAAAAGAATCCACCAAGTTAGCATATCGTGCAAGATGCCGAAGAACCTGAATAGTCCTGTTATGAGGAGACCAGCGTGTAGGATTTGAATGACAACAAGCCAGATGTAAGCCTCCTTCAAACTGAACCTTATTGTCTTTCTTTTCACAAAATGGGCAAAACTCAATGTGTTTCAAACCGGGAATCGGTTATCTAAACGTCTGATTGAAGTACAACTGAAACTCATCATTGCTGATGCGGCATTGTACATTCGAAGTCGGAAGATATAAAAGAGATCTCGCATTGATTTGTCGACCTAAATAGAACGACCGAATTAAATCTAATTCTTCCACACAAATACGCTGTTGCACCGAACCCTGGGGGACCTTTTTTGCCTTCTCGTTGGCATTTCTTTTGTCTAGGGGGTCGTACCGTCCATGGTCCACATTATGGTTTTTCTTTGTTTGGGATGTATGTGTTGCATTGAGAATGAGGAGGATTCATTCGAAATGGAAGCTTCTAAATTAGAAATGGTTGAAGTTATAGGAGAAGGCGGCAATGGCTGCGTGTACAGGGGTGAGTATAATAAATCAATTCAAGTAGCTGTCAAGCAACTCCATCGAGCTCAGGATAGGGAAGCATTTCTGCGGGAGCTCGGTTACTTGAAATCCATCCGGCACCCCAATGTCATTACTTTGTATGGCCATGTATCCACAGACGACCGAGAGCTCATTGTCATGGAGCTTGCGTCTTTCAGCTTGGCAGAGGCTTTGAAAAATGGATATCCCATGCGAAAGACACTTATATGGGCATCGGAGGCAATACGAGGATTGAGATGTTTACACGCTCGAAATATGGCCCACATGGATATCAAGCCTGCGAACATTCTCATTGACAACAACGGAGTTGCTAAACTGGGGGATCTAGGACTGACCTGCGAACTAAAAGTTGGAGTTGCCCCTGAGGTTGATGGTGGGCTAGTTGGAACACCTGCGTACATGGCACCAGAGCAATTCCAAAGGGTATTGGGCAAAATTGATGCTCCCCGCGTGGATAGAACAGCAGTTGATATGTACGCGGTCGGTATGCTCTTATGGGAGGTCTCGCACCGTCAGAAACCTGTACCAAGTGGATGGAAATTGCCTATGTTTATAAAACAGGTTGCAGAGAATCATTGGCGACCCTATATAGAGGAGGATGTTCCACATGCGTTGAAGACTACTATTCGCATGTGTACACAAGCAGATCCCAACCAACGACCCAATTGCTCTGTCGTCGGTGGTCTGCTAGATAAAATAGCACCATCTCAAATTTATTCAAACTATGCAGATCAAAATTTTACTTATTGGGAATCTGAGGCCAAGTGCTTTTTGAGTGAAGGGAAATTCAAAAGAGAAGACGATCTTTCATTCTCCGTTCATTTTGCTGATGGTCAACCTAGCCAAGTTAATATTGATCCTTATAATGTATTGGTTGAAATCGAGGACTTGGAGCATGAGTTATTTGAACCTCGGGGAACAAATAGCATTCAAACAATTTGATTATGTGGACTTCTTCTTTCCAAAAATGCGAGTTTTTTCCAGCACGTGCATCCTACTAGGGATCAGCTATCATAAACAATATCCGTGTCTAGGCCCAGCTAAATATATATGGTGCACACCTTTTCCAATCTCAATTTGTTCCTCAATGTTTCATCAAAACAGAAATGGGCTCTGGCAGTAAGAAGGCCGCAGACGCGAACAAGAAGTTCACCCAAGAAGTTCAGAAGCTTTTGAACACCCTCGACGAGAAGAGCACCAAGCTCAGTGACTCTGCAACAAAGCAACTTAATGTGTTGAAAGGTAAAGTGGAAGAGCAACAAGAGGTTGTTCTCCCTAAGATCCAGAAGGTTATGAACAAGGTAGAGGAGCAGCAAGAGAAGCTCACTCCTAAGGTGCGAAAGGCCTTAACTGGAGATGAACAGAAGATGGTAAGCACGTATTTGAATGAGTACAAAGTGGTGAAGACCATCGATAAAGTTACATTTCTACTTGGAGTTATGTTTATTGTGGTCACTCAGTTTGTGGCTACTGTATTGCCTCAGTACTTCCGCTTCTACTACGTCATTGCCGCTCTGTATCTCATCGGTCTCCGAGTGCATTTGTATGGAAAGGACAACATGCAGTATTTTCTTCTGGATTATTGCTACATGACCAATGCACTGTGTATCGTGAACGCGCTGTTCTTCCCGAACAATGCAGCGTTTTGGCAGGTGAATTTTGCTGCTGCAAATGGACCATTGATGTGGGCTATTGTAGCCTGGCGGAACAGTCTTGTATTCCATTCGGTGGACAAACTGACGAGTATGTATATACACATGGTACCGTCGATCATGACCTTCGTACAGAGGTGGATCAATAAAAGTATGTGTGCCGGAGGTAACTGCTCCGTGTCTTTGAAAACTTCGTTTCTGATTCCGATGGCGTTGTACTTTCTATGGCAAATTATGTACCTCGTCATGACCGAAGTCGTCTTAAAAGGCAAATTCGAGGAAGATCCTACTTTGATGACATCTCTTCGATGGATTGCTAAAGACAAGAAAAACTCTATCCATCAATTAATGCTACAGGCCGGTCGCAAGTTGAAGATCTTAAAAAAAGACGAAGTATTGGATATGAAAACCAGACCTGGTTTCATCATCATCACGTTTGTAATATTCCAATTCGCATTTACCATTGCTACCATAATCCCAACCATGATTATGTACCATAGTGTCATCCTTCACGGTTTGTTTTTTATTGGGGTGTTCATGGTAGCTGTGTGGAATGGTGCTGGATTTTACTTTGAAGTATTTGCCAAGCGGTATGAAGATGGATTGCAGAAAACTACAACTCCCTCGCCTAAGAAAGTAAGAAAAAGCTCTAACCCTTCATTTGGTGAGAAGCGAAGTTCAGTGACTAAAAACAAGGGTTTTTGCAGCGTTCCAAATGAAAGTGAGAGAGAGTCTCTAGCAGCAGAGCCTGAGCCTGAACTATAAATTGATTTTTAATTACCATATATGCATAGAATGATACTCGTTGTTTTGAAAAGGAAATTCACCAGAAAGTTGTGGCGGCCTTTTCGCAGCATGCTTGTGTTGAGTTTTGTAATAGTCGACGTTCAGCTTCGTATTTGAATTTCAAGCTGTCCATCTCCTATGCTGTTTATCAACATTAGGACTTGATTGCCATCAGGTTCTTTTCTTCCAACAAGATGTTCTTTATTTTTATATTTTAAAAACAACAAAATCGATATTTAACCACGTTCAGTGGTACCTGGTAAAAAAAACCTACAGTTGTTTTCCTTTTTTGGTTTAAAAAAGGAAATGAGCAGTCGTAGTAGGAGCAAGACGCCAGTGCGGAAGTCTTTGACGCAGATCGCAATGGATAAGGCCAAAGCCAATAACAGCTCGAAAAAATCCGCCACTAGGAAGGAAGTAATCCTATCCGATGAAGTAACGAAGGCCACTCCGAAGAAGTCGCTGACACAAATTGCGATGGACAAAGCCAAGGCTGCAAGCGCGAAGAAGCCTGCTTTAAATTCTGGTAGTCCAGCTCCTAAAGAAAAACGAGTTCCTGCCTCGGAGAGGAAACCAAGAACGAAAGTTGAATTGCAACCAGAACCGGTGACCAAGTTGGCCACTCCTAGAAGAAAGAAATCCCAACTGCGATCGATGTCACCATCACCTGTATCGGAATCAACGTCCTCTAAGAAAAAGAAATCCCAACTTAGATCTGTGACTGTATCTGAATCAACACCGCCTAGGTCAAGTTCTAAGAAGAAAATGTCCCCTACCCCGAAAAAGAAAGCAACTCAATATGCATCTATTGTCGACCCGCCCATTCCGTTTGTTCAGGGGGCAATCGTGATAGCATTTATAGTTGCTGTGCTTTTCTCATTCTTTTACATGTGGCAGAATGTTGTCATCATTTTGAAATTAGCTGACGAATCAAAAGATCTTGAAAATACTTTTACGTAGTTCCTGAACAGATTAGATTGCTTTTGATAAAATATTCTCAACCATTGAATAGATTTTACATTTAAAATTAATAAAAATATCGAAATAGAAGCCCAAATTCATACTCGAATCTCTTTGCTATTTGTCAGATGGCTTTTTAACCCCCAGGACAAGAACTTGAAGTAAATAATCTAGGTAAATTCTGGAATTCTTCAACATCAGTTAATATGGAAATAACGCAATTTGAAAATTCAAACTGGACATAGATCACCACTTCAAATATGATAACTTAGTTCGAGGTGATGACTCGATATACCAATGTCTATACAACACCAGGTTGAATTTTATTTGAAACAAGAAGTGAGGCTCGCGACCATCAATGCACATAAGCCCTGTTGCTTCACAAACCCAATTCAAAATCAGAGATCAAACAAGAAACATCAGAAAATGCAAAGTTCAAATTTCTATTCCAAATGATTTCTCGAAACGCACCAAGGATGAAATTCAAATATTCGGCAAAGCAGGGATTCTCACATCAGTGCTTTCCCTTTAGGACACCTGTTCTCACACGTAGGTTCTATTTGCATCTAGTACCCACTACATATCTTGGATGTGTCAGCAACATCAAAATGGATGATAGTGACGTCAACTAACGTTAGTAACAATAGTAACCTGACAAAGCTGACGATACGCACAAATCATTGATAATATTTATAAAGAAGTACCAGTCTTGTTACGTTTGAATCGCAAATCGTGATTCAAAAATTCATTAACCCAAGAGAGCAATGTTCTCCAGTGATAGATATGATCGTTTGTCTCTTGGCAAATTTTAACCAGTCCAATAACTCGCTGGTTCTCCATATCAACAACTCGATTTAGGACGCCGACTTTCTTGATCACCTTGTAATATAAATGCATTAGCTCCGTTTCCGAGAGTTTGCGGGTTGAATCGCCTCGATCATAGACCGCACAATTTTGTTGCCAGAGACGCTTCCCCTGCTATGCTTCCTCCGACTTCTTCTGGCCATCCAGAGCAATTCCAGAGCTAATTCGTTGGCTTTCTTTTACTTTCTTTGCGCGTTCGGTTCGTTTAGCCTTTTCTCTCCTGCGTTCCCTTTCCGACAAATTCTTTGATGGTTTTACTATGCTGTATTTTCCACGAGAGGTTCCACTAATATCAGATTCCTTCAAACTGGAGTGTTTTCTTCGTGTTGACATGGGTTTCGATACTGGTGGAACCACATCACCAGCGATTTGTTCTCCAACCAATGCCATAGCTTCAGTGGATGCCAATTCAAAATCAACAACCACATCTTTGTCTTCTGTTTCTATTCCATCTTGATCTTCATCTATCTCAATAATAACATGCTCTACGAAACTCTGTTTTGCAGTCGGTATCGGAGCGAAATAATTGAGGACGGTATTAGCAGGTGGATCTTTTCCATCGAGTCAAGTTTCATCATTATCATTGGTTTGAAATTCTTCTTCGTCTTCTTCTTCAATCTGAGATTCGCTTCCTTCCGAATGGGTTTTGATGGCACTGGAGCTTGATGAAATGGCATCGCCATCTTCTCCTCTCTGAATGTTGGGCTTCGATTTCAGGTTACTACGACGTTGCTTATTCATAGCGCGTTTAGAAAGAGGTTTGTCATTCTTTCTTTTTTGTCCCATGCTGTTTTCCTTTAACTGTGTTCCCTTAAATGTTCTCGACTAATGACCTTGGCCTTTATTAAAAGGCACTCTTGTTGTGTTCGCATGGTACAACTGCAGCATCGTACAATTATAAAAAATTTACAGCTCATGTATTTACACTGTTGTCACGAAGCAGCCCGAAACGAATGGACGTTTAGCTTACTTTCTAATTTCATATTCTAAGAAGCCATTTTCATGATGATTAACGGTTAAATTAAAAAAGGAAGCTAGCATTCGTCAAATGGAACAATCGAGTAAATGATCATGATTTGATTCGAAATCTATATTGCTGATAACTTCACGCTAAGGCATAATCCTAGCGATTGAAGACTTTATATGCTTGATTGGCGTAACCTTCTTGGGTACACCCTAGAAGTACTGTGGAAACTGTCGGTTGATCATTGAGCCATTGTAACGCATACTCCTGCAGTGGCTCTTCAGCGGTGTTAACAAGCAAAGGGAACTTTGGAGCCACGAAATACTTATTACTTTCCAATTTGGATATTTTGGAGACAGATTCAAAAACATGGGATCTCGTTTGCTGTCCAGCAACTGATCGAACAGCGAGTTCATACTGTGAAAAGAACTTGAACACAAGTTCAGAAGTATCGTCGTCCATTCCATCAAGCTTGGCGTTGATCATGGGTACGATGGTACGTTGAAGATCGTCTTGGTAATGCATGACACTGGTAAACGATCCCACTTCAGCATCCAGGTCGTTAACTAATGTTCTGAGCCACTTGCATGCTTCCAATGTTTCGTTCCATTCTATCATTTCCTCCTTGGACATTCCTCCTTCGCCCACGGGCGACAGGTGCTCAATGAGGGCATCTTTTGCACCGGAGTAGGCCATGGGGAAATCCGAATCAGCCAACCGCCAGCTGCCTGTTTCGTCAAATGCTGTAAGCGACCTGTTGATCATGACTTCATATCCGTGCAACTGACAAAACTGAGCGCATCCATTCCCTCCGAGAGACTCGGGTGTGGCTCCAGTTCTTTCCAGCACATTACAAGGCAACTCAATTGTGGAAAAGTTTGATTTATTTTTACCCAATTGTTGACGAGCACTGTCCACAAGGGAAGGGATGATATCAAACGGAACGAAATGCGGATGGTCTTTTGGCAATGCGAATGAATTTGAAGTGATGCCGTAGCTTTCAATCCGGCCATTGTCAACTTCTTGCTCCAACGCAACGAAGGCTTCACTCAGTCTCTCTGAAAGTTTAGATCTTGCATTTTCAAGCAGAGAGTTACTGGGATTGACATCCGGTGGAATTAAACTCATCAGTAGATGCTCCGGGTTATGGATTAAATAAGTGCTCACTTTATCAACTTGCATTCGTTGCAACGACTTAGAGAGCTGCTGTCGCATAAACTCCGGATGAATGCTGTGAAAGCAGGTGTCCGTGTACTCTACCGCATCAGGAATGGGGCTTCTTTGATGGGATTCCAAGTCGTCTCCTTGCACAAAACCATACTTCGTGACAACTTGAGGTTGACGGATGCATCGCTTAAGGGCGCGGCCTACCAGCAACTCCGACTCTCCTTTATTGTAGTTAGGGCTTGTGTCAATAACTGAGAATCCACATTCAATGGCTTTGCAAAGAAGGTCCTCGTGCAATGCAGAGGTCATCCGATAAGTGCCGACACCTAACTTCTTCATCAAGCTCGTCGTGATATTTTTTGGAGTCAATTTGGTTTTAAAAATAGCAATACGTATCACTTTTTTATTCATGGATGACTTTGGTGATGAGCTGACGATTGCTCTTGATAATGCAATCTTAGGAGTTGACGCAAGAGAATTCGAATCGAAGAATAAGTTTGTTAAAACAATTCTAGGACAAAAAAATGAAATTGCCAGGCTGGTCCGTGAATTGGAATTGCAGCAAGAAGAGCATGCCAGGAATATATCTAGAATTCAAGAAGCGTACAAACAGCAAATTCAAATCCTTGAAAAAAGATTAAAGAATGAAGCTATTGGTAATGATGAAATTCTTAAACGAGAAAATGGTCAATTAAGAAATGATATTGCGGATTTGCAAGATCGCCTTGATTTCGTCATGGATGAGAAACAAAACGTTTTTGAAAATACAAATGATGCTGAAAATCTCAGCTTCGAGGATATTAAAAACTACAGCGAGCAGGAAAATTTTGTTGAAGCAGATTCGGTGGGGGTGCTATTTGACGACAGTCTTTCATTGAATCTGGAAAAAACTACAAGTGCTGCTCGAATTCCGTTAACCGTATCAAGAACGGGATATAAGCGTGAATTATTGACCGTGGAAAATCTAAATTCTTCCTGCAATGGTTCTTCAATAACAAGCAAAGGGAATTTATACATAAAAAGCAAAACTTCCAGCTTCCAGCAAATCAAACTAGCTCGAGAGACGATTCCTAAAAAAACAGCATCTTGGAAAGATGAAACTTTAGCTGAAGCCCGATTCAACGGGCAAATGCTGATACGCAAGTTAGTAGCACACGATGAAACACTGTTTGAATCATGGAATGTTTTGCAAATGGCGTATTTGGAACGCGAACGGGTCCTCAAGCAATTAGATGAGCTTGTGGGTGTTGAAAGAGAAGGTTTCATACTGGAGCAAATTAGGCGATTGAAGGATAAGCGGAAACTATGGACGGATTCACCGCTAGGCCAGGTGTCGAAGTTAGAACATCTTTTCCAACGGGAAACTCAATTTAGAAAGGTTCATGACTCAAAGAATCTTTACACGGCGATATCTGAGAGAAGGAGAGTTGAGAGGCTGGTCCGTCAATCTGTTAATAACTGGCAATTTAAAAACGCCGCTACGTTTTTTTTAGAGGGTTTCCATATCTCCAACTTCTTCACGAACGCAACAAAAATATTGACGAAAGGCAAGTTGATTCAAAGCTTCAACAACGAATTTCAAAAATGTTTTGAAGTTTTTGTGCATTTGTTGAAGGGCACACGAGCTGTAAAATTCAATATCCTTCAAAATGGGCTTTGTAGATGTCCTCTAGTTGTCCATTCAATTACTGATTCTTGGGCTGAGAATCAACTCTTTTATATTTGAAACTTTGGATTAAATCATGAAATGGGACTTCCTTGCATACCATTGGGTTTCTTATGGCAGAGAAGCGCAGTTCAGTTTCTTTCCATGTCCCTCTGAATTTGTTCCTGGATCTCTCTACAGGATCGAGGTACCATACTTTTCTGGGCGACTCTTGGCAATGCCGAGCTCCCTTCTGGAAAATTCAATTTCGAACTTTAAATTAAGATGCTCCCTTTTTTGCTTCTTAGATTCACTCGAATAATTTATCCCTGGAAAATTGTTTGTCGTCAAATCATCCAACTGCTGGACCATTCACGCGAACAGTTTCATGAATATCATCATAGTTTCGTGTTTATCTTCATGATATAGTTCGTTCATATTCGCAGACATTCACGCAGTGCTCGCAAAAGAAGCGAATCCTGTGAAAGATAATAACTTAGATCTTGATTGGCATCAGAGAAATCTTTGATTGCCGTGTCTTGTATTTTCCAAGCTGAGAGCGGACCTGTATAAGATTTTTTCATTTCCCTGCTGTAACTCGTCTCTTAAAATACTGAATTTGCAAACAAGCTATTAGAGGAATGATAATTTTTTAGATGCCGACGCGTTCGAATTAGTCCTTTCGAGGTAGGAGTTCGTGGATATTGCGGATGTCGGCACTGAAAGATCAGAAAATGAAACACCACACTTGGGTGTCGGATAAAAATGGAGATACAAAACCGACAACAGCCGCAAGTGGCATATCAATCACCATTGGCAATTCTTTTATCAATCTGTGATCCGTCTAGTACCGCAATATTGACTGTTAACGTTGTGAACGAATGATTCTATCCGATTATTATTTGATGTACATCGGATGGGTCTATGATGCGACTATCGTGTGGTCGTTGACTGTGACGACTAGTCGGAGACACCAACACTCGACTGGAGCCATGGAAGCATCGTGTTGTGCTACTAGCAAGTTTTTCTAAATTGAAACCTTTACTTTTTGAAATTGATACTTCTTGGTAGGTTGTCAATCCCTTAATATTCAAAACAACATGGTAGCCCAATAGGTGTGCCACTGACACCCACACAACTGTGCAAATGGCTAATTCTAATCCTAGGAAAATAGCTGCCTTGGGGATCCTATTTAAGGAACTTAGTAACAAATATGTGCAAGATCCAAGATGCAGTGACATTTGCAATATAATGCATACCAGGGTGGCTAAAAACCATTTATAGTTTTTAGACCCGATACACGTATTCAACCAATTGCAATGGTGATCGAATTGTTCGATACATTTATTGCAAAATCTACAATGCATGGTCTGACTGGGTGTTTTCTCCTTGCAAACATTGCAGTATTTGTTAGGGATGCCGTCACTTTTATACATAGGATCGATATAAGTGACCATTGTTGCACATATACATGTGCTGGCTGAAAATACACTGTAAACAATGGAAAGGTTGACGAAATAAATAGACTCGATGCTGTAGAGAGGGATCCAAATGGTTGTAAAGAAGGAAGCTTCGAGAACAAGAAATACATTCCAGGAAACTATTTGCAATGGATGAAAAGGAAGAGCAAAACCGTTCCGTCTACTAGGAGACACCAACATCCTGTAACGGTATTATTTTAACACAACAAAAATCGATTTTTTAAAGCACTACTAGTAGTGGATAAAAGCCATCAAATGCTAATTTCTTAATAAACAAGAGTATCTTGTTGAAAGAAAAGAGCCTGATGGCAATCCGTGAGGT
>Ga0105055_10012168_pt1 | contig 10512 bp, 5 predicted proteins | sample BON03_FD_78090 | JGI IMG/M metagenome (GOLD analysis project Ga0105055, IMG submission 78090) | Freshwater microbial communities from Lake Bonney liftoff mats and glacier meltwater in Antarctica - BON-03 | ecosystem: Environmental > Aquatic > Freshwater > Ice > Glacier meltwater | place: Lake... | reverse complement strand
GTAGGCAAAACGATCGTCCAAGAATTTTCGAGATCATTGTTGAATCAGTCTTCAATTCAATTGAAAAATCATGGTAAGCAAGTTGGAAGTTGTGCACAAAACATTTATTTATTTATTGTTTCCACGGTAAAGTATTTTATTAGTGGCTACTTCATGGAAGGTGTTTGGAAGCGACATTGCTGTCAAGTCGAGGGATGCAGTAAAATTACATCAGGAGCGACACAATGCGAATTCAGTGACTTCTCATAATGTTGTTGCTTGTGATTACCGCACGGATTGTCATCAGGCTCTTTTCTCTAAACAAGATACTCTTGTTTCTTGAGAAATTAGCGTTTCATGGCTTCTATCCATTACTTGAAGTATTCTAAAATAATCCACGTTTGTTGTTGAAGAAATTATTTTCATAATTTGAAATTTCGTATCAACTTCGCTTCTTCTGTCAATCGATACAAGTTCAGGCAAGTTGAATTTGTTTTATGTAATGGAATTGGGAACCAATGAATATTGTTTAACCTCGTTACACAGGGGAGTGAGAGGAATACTTGTCGCGGAATCTTGTAATTTGTACAAAAGATAATCATGGGTTACCTCGAAGACTCGACAGGAGGCGAGTTCATGCTACGCTACAACGGCAGAGCCTTACACCATAAACTTTTCTCATCAGATTGAGATATTTCTTACGGCGAATCCACGATAGTGAGATTGTATTTTAGTCGCTTGAATTGCCAAAGTGGTCATTGCACATCTCGCCGCCGCAAGCTCACCTTCTATCTTTTGCTTGGATTCAAATGCCTCGTAAGCCCTCGATTCAGCATCAACTAAACGACTTTCAAACGTCCTTAATTTGATACTTCTAGGACTCTCTCGATTTTTCTTCATAATTCTATTTTGGTTCTTCTTCGCAACAACCTTATACGAGGTTTGAATGTACTCATCAAGTCGGTTGTTATCTTGGTATGCGCCTTCGAGGCAAGCTTGCAACTCGCTGACTTGATCACCAAGACAGGAATTCTCAACTTCACTATCAGCTAGGAGCCTTTCTGTCTTTCGACGGCGAGAATGGGCAACCTGCAATTCATCTTCTAAAATAGCAGTTCTCGCACTGAAAACCTTTTTCTGTGATTCCAGCAAATGCTTCACCGAAAACAGCTCTTCGAGTACCATGTCTCGTTCATTCGTAATTCTGCTCATGTCCATCATTTCAGTCCTCAAAAGATTCGCTTCCCTTTTATCCATTGAACGATAAACAATTTCTTCAGCAAGGGATTTCTTCAGCTGCGTTGCCTGAATCTCACTTCTAGAATAGTCCTCGGCGCATGCATCAAGCATCTCTGCGAAACCATTTGCGACGGCGAAATCGTATGGTGTCTTGTCGTATTTACTTCTTTTATTCAAATCCCCTCCATGTCGAACTAAGTAAAGTGCTAAAAGCTGATGCTTTTCATGTATAGCTTCATGAAGAGGAGTTTCACCTCCGACTCCTTGGGTGTTGATTTCAGCACCACCTACTTCTACTAGAAGACGAGTGATAACCCCGTGGCCTTTCTGACAACTCACATGCAAAGGACTGTAGTGATGATAGTTTTCATTCTTCCAGTTAATATCAAGCTCGCAATTTTGCAATAATAGTTTAACAAACTCAATCATTCCATTTTTGCAGCACTTCCAAAGTGCCAGGTTTGCGTTACCCTTTCCGATAATGGAAACACAACGTTCAGCTTCATCGCTAACCATTAGTGGCTTTAAAATCAAGAAGAGAAACGATTGTCTATATGATAAATCAATACAGCTCCGTCAGGTCCTATTAAGGATGATCGAAATTTATCCGTTATTGCGTGAATTATGGAAAGCAATGTGATGGTCAACTTGCAGGCGTTTGTTTCTCTTCAAAACAGATCACAACAGAGAGCCAGTGATTTAGCTTCTAAGTCTGAGGAGAATAAGAAACTAAAGCAACAGATTTCTGACTGGATTAAATATAGTACCGAGCTTGAAATTGCTTATCACAAGGCAATCTCGGCACTGAAAGAGATAGAAGATCGTCCTCTGAGAGAAAAGTCGCATCAAGATTTAAAACTTATTTCAAAAGCAATTATACCAAGGGTGACCGAGGAGCTAAAACCCGCTTTGAATCGAAGTGGACCCATCAACATCGAGGAAGAAAGTAAATGCAGTTGCTGTGAAGAGCAACGAAAGACCATTGACTTTATTTTAGAACGAACTAGATCGGAGGCAGGATTGGATTCACTTGAATTAAGCTCCAAAAGAACCAATATTATCAAGTTTGAATATATGTTAGAAATTATATTGCGAAATAAGTCAAACCAGATCGCCGAGTTTAAAGTGATGGAATCGAAGCGCAACAACTCCAGAATAGAAAGAAATAATCAACGAAATGTCCCAAAACGAGTTTCATGGAAAGCATCTGGTGCTCCTCTGATTCCTGATAAGAAGGCTGCACACCACCACCTAGTACACAAGTTTTGATTTTGGTCTTGTGATGCACCCTTTATTACCTTATATACAATTTTCTAAACACAAATATTAGATATCGTGGATACTAATTGGATGATGGTAGGACGTTTTTTTACGTCACCGTCCCAACAGGATATCATAATTCTGCAGTATTCATCGAATACGTTTTGGTCGTAGGGAAACAACTCTGTATCATATGCTGGAATAGCAGGCCGTTTTTGAGCTATGCAAACATGTTTTGCCAACAAATGAGTCTCTATATCAGCAAATGGCGTCATTCCAGTTAACATTTCCCACAATGTGATTCCAATTGCATAGATATCCCCTTGGATGCTGTATTCTTCCGACATTAACACCTCTGGTGATGACCACGCCGGTGATCCTATGGTTTGATCTTTGGACGACAACCTTTTTAAGATACTTTCGAATCCAAATCCAGTCAATTTGATCACTTCATCATTTCCATTGCTAAAACTCAAGAAATTTGTAGCTTTGATATTGTTGTGTGATACTACTTTTGTACAATGAAGGAATTGAAGACCCCGAAGTCCGCTAATAAATTGGTTAATAAAACTCCCATCATTCATTGTGTTTTTTTTGAATTTCAAATCCAGCATGTCTCTCAAGGATCCGTTTTGAGACAATTCTGATACGATAACCAGTTTCGCATCATCTATCCATCCACCAAATACAATTTCGATATTCGGATGTTTTAACGTGAATCGGTTTCCCATACTTTCAGCAAATTTTTTAATTACATGGGTTGCCGCGCCGACATCAAATATCCGGATGGCTGCATCAGATGTGCGAGCAGGCGCCACAGTTCGCGAATCAGTCTGCGGTTTTTGCTTCCCTGAGTGATGAAACACCATAGAACCAACATCGATGACAGATAAAGCTCCTGCTAAGGACATTCGTCTCCTTGGTTTTCGAGTAGATGCCACAGTAACTGGCGGGTTCATGGTATAGACACCTTTCATAAGAGTGTAGCAATCGCCTTTCTTAATAGTTTCTCCCATACATACGTTCACTGAGTTTATCCACCATGGTTCTTGCACATGGCCTGGTTCGTTTTGAGCACCTGAAGATTTACTGGATGTCAATTTCGATGTTAACTTATCAGGAGGCGTTCGTGTCCAGGCAACTTGAATGGCATAAAGCTGGTCGAGCAATAGACTAAAGGTTGGACGTTGTGAAGGGTCTTGATGCCAGCACATATTTAGCAGAGAAGCCATTTTAGGAGGGCAATCATTTGGGAGCGTAGGGCGTAAAGTCCCTTGAGCTACACCAAGAGTTGTTTGGAAAGGAGACATGCCGGGGTACGCATCGTCTATTTTGGCAACTTCAGCAATGACAATACCCATACTGTACACATCAGCCGCCTGAGTAAACTGTTTACCCTCTATTACTTCTGGAGCCGTCCATTGAGGAGTGCCTGCAGACTGTGTACGATCATCAAGTGGATCTACGGGATAACCATCCGACCCCTCCAAGCGAATAGGCAGTATTGAAACTTTCATTATTGATTTGAAGCGGCCCGTTGGGACGATGCTGCGTTGCGTTTGCTGGCGAATAGAACTAGACATCTTTTTTAAAATCGCTTTGTGCATTCCAGGCTGAATTGAAATCATTCCGAAATCAGCCACTTTACAATTGTTGAAGTCTCCAAGAAGAAGGTTCGGACTTTTAAAATCATGATGCAATATTCCTAGAGAATGAAGATAATTCATACCATGACAAGCATCTATAATAATTTGAATTCGATCCAGCCACGGTAGGGAACCATCAATCTTATACAAGTTCTCCGAAATTGATTGGCACCTGCCCTTCAGTTTCTTTTTGTTCTTAACAGCCTGTAAAAAATCATACAAACTGCATCTTAGAAGCTCCGTTAGTATACAGAGATTCTCAGGTTCAAAACAAGCACCCATGAAAAGAACAACATTTGGATGCCGGAGATCTTGCATGATCGCAACTTCCATAGCAAAAGCCGTGAGGGGAACCGAACCTGCTTGTTTATCAAACACCTTGGCTGCTACATCTTTACCGTGCCATTTTGCGCTGTAAACTGTACCACAAGCACCTTCACCTAACTTCTTAACAAGGTTCAAATCACAAAAATTAACTTTCCAGATATGGTGATTGACAGCCTCTCTCAGTGCATCTTGTAACTGCATGCGCATTTTAATCAAGTATCCAACCAACAGGACTACCACTCCTATCAGTACAAAAGTGGCAGTTCGGAAAGGTGTCGTCTCAGACTCAGTCATTGACTCTACACCTCAAAGTGACAATGTATTTAAGAAAGAGTCTGTAATGAAGAGATTCGCTTGTGCAGAAACCCACTACAACAATAAAAGATAGTCTTTGATGGAAACACACCACAGCAAACGACCTCTTCGTATATGTATAGTTAAATTTCGTAACGCTAAAAATTGTACCGTTGAGAAATAAACAACATTAGGCGCTATCGAGCTTGGTTCATTGTTGCGGGCACGGACCATAGGCTATTGTTTGAGGGTGCTGCTGCTGGCGTAGTTGCTTCTCTATTTATTGAGTCCCCATATTTATTAAAGGATGCCTCAATTGATCGGTTTTCGGGCCTCCGAGCTCGGGACATCTTCGAGACAACAAACGAAATATAATTTAAAGGAAGTGAATGATTTGAGTTCAGGATTCTTTTCGATAACCTCGAAATCTAAAATGGAATCAAATTCCGGGGATGGTTTTTCGGCCAATACTTTACAGCTCGGGGAAAGTGATCTAGATTCGAAGTTTGAGGAAAATAGTTCTGCTGAGGATTCGACCAGCAATAAACCAGTTTTTCAAAATCAGATGTCTGAATTATTTGTAGGATCGCCAGAGACTGGATTGAAACGGGGAAGGTTTATTATCCATCCACAGTCAGTTCGAAAGATCACTTGGGACCTCTATGTGAGTGTTCTTATCTTCTACAGCGTTATCGTTATTCCGTTTCGAATTGGATTTGATAAAGAAGCCACTGGATTCTGGTATGGATTTGATGCTTTTGTGGACGTCATGTTCTTCTTTGATATGGTGGCAAGTTTCATGACAGCTGTTTTTATTAAGGATGTTTTGGTTGTGGAACTAGGAGCCATTGCCAGACACTATTTAAGATCCTGGTTTTTAATAGATCTCGTATCCACATTTCCGATAGATTTGGTGATCGGCCCTTTGTTGGAAGCTGGAGCCAATGGTGCTGATTATTCTGCACAATTACGGTCAATAAAGATCATCAAGTTCTTCCGCCTTATTAGATTGCTAAAACTTGCTCGACTTTTGAAACTCAAGAAATTTGGAGGATCCTTCGAAGGTATTTTTTCAATGAACCCTGCCCTGCAGAGACTGCTTAAGTTGCTGCTTCAAATTATATTTATTGCTCATATGTGCTCTTGTTTTTGGTTCTTCGTTGCAACGATTAATGAGGATTCGGACGAAGAAACCTGGGTTAAAATGTGTGGAGTAATTGATGCAGATGGTGCGACTCAATATATCGCTTCGTTCTATTGGACAGTGGCGACTATGATGGCTGTTGGATATGGTGACATCCGAGCATACAACAGTCTTGAAAGATGTTATTCTATTCTAGTGCAACTCGTGGGTTCAACTTGTTTTGGTTTTATAATAGCGAATATTGCTGCGTTTCTTGAGACCTTTGATCCTCGAGCATCAGCATATCGAGCAAAAATGGACACCTTGAAGGAATACATGAGAGACAGAGGTTTACCCCGAAATTTGCAGAAACGAGTGAAGAAATACTATGATTATATCTTGTCCAAAGAATCCATTTTCCAGGATGTGCAGCTCTTAAATCACTTGCCGATCCATCTAACAGAAAGTATTCTGATGCACATCCATGGTGACAAAGTAAAGACAATCAACTTTATGAGAGGGGAAGATGGAGGATTTGTTTCGTTTATTATGTCACGGGCCAGGATGATTCTCTCTATTCCTGGAGAACTTATTATTGAAGAGCAGTCAGTTACGAATGAGTTCTATATTATGATGGGCGGGCAAGTGGAATCATACACACTTGAAGTAACTAAAGAAGACCCAGTTGCTTTTCACTCCGTCATATGTGCCATCTATCAACAAGGATCAACTTTTGGGGAAGCCCAAGCCCTGCAAAATATTCCTCATCGCGCTTCCTTCAGAGCCACTAAAAGTTCCGACATGTTGTCTATTTCAAAAGAATTCATGGAATTCTGTGTCTACATGTATCCCAACAGTGCTCTTCGCTTTAGAGATTATATAGCCGCCCATGAAAACTTAATACAAATCTCTTTAGGAAGCGCAAGTTGCTTTTATCCTGAAATCAAACGACGCGCGAGGAGGGTGGTTACAGTAGACTCCATTTCACATGAATACTGCTTCAATATTTTACAAGAAATTGGCACTTTGTCAGTGTCGTCGGAATTAGCGGATTCGTTTGCTCAAGCACTTGTTCCGGAGTCTAGAGATAGTTTTAACATTGCATCTCGCTCAGTTCGAGTTAGAAAAGTGAGTGTATTGAACAAGACCCTTCCTGTTGTCAAGGAACGACCAAACATGTACAAAGTGACACCCATGGAGAATGCGAAAGAAGCCAAAATTGCCCAGAGCGTCATTGATGTGCTCAAACCAAAAGCAAATTCGAAAGGTAAATTTGCTTCGTTTAAAAGCAGCAGGTCCCTGCACACGAATCTACATAGTAAGCTCGACGAAACACAAGAAGAAGAATTTGACACCAATGTGAATGAGTTATTCAAACGCTATTGGATCATCCATCCAACAAGCACTTGGAAGACAACATGGGATTTAATACTTGCTGCATTCATAGTTTTCTCTGTTGTCATCGTGCCTTACCGTCTCGGGTTCTCCCAAGCGGCCACTGGATTCTCGCTTTATATAGAATACTTGATTGACATTTGTTTTGGCATCGATATCGTATTAAGTTTCAGAACTGCATTTGAAAATGATGATGACAATACATTGAATATTTCGTCGTCATTGATTGCTTCAAGATATCTTCGAGGTTGGTTTTTAGTTGATTTTCTCTCAACTGTTCCATTTGATACCCTTCTAACTTTGGCTATGGGAGTAGATGGTACAAACCCAGAAGCATTGCGGTCCTTCAAACTCATCAAGATATTTAGGATGATCCGGCTTTTGAAACTGGCTCGTCTGTTCAAGCTGAAACGTATTTTGGGAAATATTGACTTTGAAGTGAGTCCTGGCTTTTCGAAACTCTCTCAGTTGCTAATCCAGATCACTTTCATTGCTCACTTTTTTGCTTGTTTCTTCTTTTTCGCGTCCTCGAGCCTCTACGAGAGACCAGATGAAACATGGTATGTCCAGCTGGGGCTGTCTTCAGATGAAGAAGTGGACATTCAAGCTAAATACATAGCATCGCTTTACTGGGCGTTTACGACGATGACCACAGTAGGTTATGGAGATATCTCGCCTGGAACCAATCCTGAGCGATTGTTTGCGATATGCATTATGATTATGGGAGCCACAGTATTTGGTTATGTTGTAGGAAGTATTGCATCGTTGATTGCAATGTTAGACCTTTCCGAAGCGCTCTTCAAGACGCGTATGAGTGAGTTGGAGAGTTACATGGTGGAACAGAATGTCCCTAAAACTCTCGCAAGAGAATGTCACACCAGCTACTCTTACTTTTTGAATTGCAAATCAGTGTTTGATGAAGAAGGATTACTCGCCACTTTGAGCCCATCGATTCGGCATGAGATTCTGATGCATGTTCACCGTGAAGCCATCCCTCAAATTAAGTTTTTCCAAAATCAGAATATTACATTCATCGCGGACATCCTACAGATAATGAAGCCTCAGTTGGCTACGAAAAATTCATTTATAGTTGAATACGGTAGTTTAGGAAGTCAAATGTATTTCCTCGTGAGTGGGGAGGCAATGAGGTATTCCAATGTGTGGCCTGACGACGGCCACTTCGATAAATCAATGGCTCTGCGACTCCAGGCCGGCTTTTGCTTTGGATATGAATGCGTGCTAAACAGCTGTAATTACGATTATACAATTAAAGCTCTCTCGGCATGCCAGTTGTATGTAGTAACTAAAAAAGATTTAGGGAATCTAGTTGATGCGTCACCCGCATTGGCGATTCAGTTTCAGACTCAAGTGACCAAAGCCATCAAGGAGCAAAATGAGAATTTTGAGAGATACGGAAAGTGGAAAACAGTTAAAAACAGTTTGGTGGATATTCTCAAGCTTTCGCCGAGCACGTTAGGATTGACTTTTCGCCAGCACGATGAGTTCGAGACTATTTTGACATCTGCACTCTCGCCAAAAGGTTCCAAAATCCTGAATTTTGGGTCTCGCAATTCTGTTCCCGAGAATAAGACAGATGAAGCAGAAGATATACTGGAAATGTGCCCTGTGCAACCATTAAGTAAGCGCGTATTTTTTTAATTAATTAATTGCTTCTGAATTGATTGAAGAGGCGAAAGAGGAGGCCCCCCAGGGTTCAGTACAACACCGTATTTGTGTGGAAGAATTAGATTTAATTCCGTTGTTCCAAACAGGCCGACAAACCAATGCGAGGTCTCTTTTATATCTTCCGACTTTGAATGTAAAATGCCGCGTCAGTAATGATGATTTTCAGTGGTACTTTAATCAGACGCTTAGACAACCGATTCCCGGTTTGAAATACATTGAGTTTTGCCCATTTTGTGAAAAAAAAGACTAGAAGGTTCTTTTTGAAGGAGGTTTACATCTGGCTTATTGTCGTTCAAATCCTACACGCTTTTCTCCTCGTAACAGGACTATTCAGGTTCTTCGGCATTTTGCACGATATGCTAACTTGGTATATTCTGTTGGTGAAAGGGTGTACAATAGCAATTCTTAGATGCTCATTTCCGTGGTTCTTTGGCAGTTTATGGGTCCAGACGGGACTTCAATTTTGGTATTGATGTTTTCTTTGTTGATCCATTTGCGAAATCTTATGAAAAATTATCACCTGACGAGGTTTTAGTTTCTAAGAAGAAGTGAAAGAAGTTGAAGTATCAAAATTTTGCGAGAGGTTTTCATCATATTTTATATTTTGATTCCTTCCATTATTGGCATTGGTGTTGGATGGGGTATGGATACTAAGATACTATTGCAGAGATTTTTGGTAGGTATGCGAGATCATTTTGGGGATGCAGAGAGAAGGACATCAATATATAAAGTATTTTTAATGCTTAAGTGGCTACTTCATGGAAGGTTCTGCAAGTGACATGGTTGTCAAGTCGAGGGATGTAATTAAAATACATCAGAAAGAAATATATTTAAACATTTGAAATTGAAAATACGGGTGGCCCCCCCTATATCTCTATATTTTTTTAAATCCTCCACTGGGGAGGATTAAGTGATTTGGTAGCGTTTTTTCTATGTAGATGGCTCAACCCGAAAATACAAGACTCGGTGTATTCCTCCGCTACTGGAGGAATCTGGATCCTCGCGAAAACCAAGTACACTTGCCTTTCTTCCTCGTCGCAACTTTCTTGTTTTATTTCAAATCTCCATCACTTTTCGAAAAGGGGTTAATAAATATAATTCAAAGAAGAGAAAGAAATAGCAATATTATAAAATGATTAAGTGATTTGAATATTCCTCATCAAGGACCTCCGGCTCCTCCTCCAATGTATTGTTTAATTGTTGTGGGTTGTTGGAAAGTGGAACCGCTGATGTAGCTGCTGTTGGATCTCTTGAAAATAAAGATGTGATATCTTTTGCAGTATACCAAATTTTATCACAAGATGCGTATAGAAATTGGGTTCCAACCAATTGCGGAGCGTTTGCGGCGTTGGTCCCCACAGACGCTTTATAATGGAGTGGCGCTCCACAAATCTTGCACAAAGTCGAAGTACTCTTCTTGCAAACAACACAATCTCATTTTTTCAGTGGCACTCTTGCTGTGGATACTCGCTGACTGGTTGTGGCACACCAACACTCTGGTGCACGCAATTAGAACCCAGGGAGAGACGAAGCCTCTTCACATCTGCATGGTCGGCGATGTTC
>Ga0105055_10012167_pt1 | contig 10512 bp, 9 predicted proteins | sample BON03_FD_78090 | JGI IMG/M metagenome (GOLD analysis project Ga0105055, IMG submission 78090) | Freshwater microbial communities from Lake Bonney liftoff mats and glacier meltwater in Antarctica - BON-03 | ecosystem: Environmental > Aquatic > Freshwater > Ice > Glacier meltwater | place: Lake... | reverse complement strand
TTAATTTTTTTGGGAGGGTTTCCGGGGTCGTGCTTTTCCCTGTCTTCGAGGTCACCGTCCAAGTCACTTATATTAGTGATTTCCCTCGGTTTTTCCATTGCGATGAGTGGTTCTGCGTTCTGTCCCTCCGTGGAGCTTACGGCGTGATTGGATGCCGTCCTAACTGTGTGTGTCACTTCCTTCTGGGCCTGTTGTGTGGAAGTTGAGGGTGTGTGTGACATGTGTGATGTGGCTGTCTGTGTTCTTTCATCCAGATCTGTCTGTTTATCTGGTTCGGGCTCGTTCTGGTCCGCGTTATTTTGGGGAGGATTTTCGAGTTCATTCCGATGATCCATGTCGTCCACCTCTGAGTCAGGGTGACCGTTGGTGATGACCTCCGCTGTTCTACCACTACTGTAGTGATCTGGTTCCGTTGCCGCTCGCGTTCCTGTTGGGTCTGGGGGGTTTTCCCTAGGTTCTTGCGTGGGCCGTACGATTGTGCTCGATGTAATTTTGTGGGGTTCATCTTGAGTCATAGGTGCTAGTTCTACCCTGTGTCGGGCACATGCACCGCGTTGGCAATCGACTAGGAAAATGTTTTGCCATGCATCTTTATCATTTTGCCAGTATCTGCTGAGTATCTCAGAATCTCGTTCAATATTCCTTCGTGCTCGTAAAAGGGCCGTGGGTGTTATCTGTGTCTGTTCCTTCCTGTGTTATATGGCTGTGACTTTGAGGTCTGCATTCCAATGTATGTCACAGCACCTGTGGTTGGATAATTGTCCGAGGCTAGTCCTTCTACACCATTGTCTTTTCCCAGTTTTTTACGGAGGTTCTTGTCGGTGTGGACTTGTAGGAGTAGCCCACGTCCTGGGGGGGGACTAGAAAGACCCCCCTTCCATGGATTCTCCCTTGTACTGTGTATTGGATGCTTGTTTGGTTTATATCAGAGTTCCTCTGCTGTTGTGCTCTTTTGAGGTTTACGATGTCTTTTTGGTCCGTGATGCATGCAGTGTTTTCAAAGCATGCAATCAGCTCATGCTTCAAAATATTTCATTTTGCTTTGAGGATTTGTGACACCAGGTGAGTTTTTTCCATGATATCATGGAGGGAGTTTCGACAGCCGCATGTGGTCAGACATATCATGTTGCTCTCTCTCGTAAGTTCGCACGAGTTGTCTCCTTCTCCTTCGCCTTGAGCTTGACGTCTGACCCGTTTGGGAAGGGGGAGGGCTCCATTCTAACCAAGTATATGCAGCTCCCAGCCCGTGAATTGGTGTCTTGTATGCTCGCCTGGTGTGTCGGCGTCTTTGCTCTCTTCTTCCCTTCCCCTCTCCTTCCTCCCCCTAGAGAATGGAGGGGGATATGGACCCCCCGTTCCTATTGGAACGGGGGGTCCTGTTGTTGGCATCATTGTGTGTCATCCCCCTCCAAGGAAGGGGATGACTGAGTCTCGGCGGTCAAGGCTGGTCGTGGCAATTTTTTTTGTGTGGTACTCTCAACTCCTTCTGTACTCGTGCGCTGTTTCATTCTTCCCAGTTCGTGCAGTTAGTCACATGCGATTTTTATGAATGCCTTCGCCTTAATTGGGTTTGGGGATGGGCTGGTAAAATCATGTAGATCATGGCGTCGTAGGCCTCGTTGCATCAAACTGGCTGTGATATTGGTGTCCGCACCTATTCCTGAGAGGCCACAGAGTTCCCGGAAGAGGTCCATTATTTCCTGCGGGTCCTCTTCCCTGGATGAGGGAGGACGCCAGTATGGCCAAGCAGTGCGCATTTCCAGCTGTCGAGGAGTGTCAAATCCTCCTGGGCTAGTGTTAAGGCCATCTCGAAGAAGGTTATGCTGTGATGCGTGGGGTCCTGTTGTTTCAAGATCTTGATGGCCGTCTTGAATTCATCTACTACCTGGGCTATCTCCAGGGGTTTGTAGGATAGCCACCGGACCGTTCCAAGGCTTTGGCCTAGTCCAAGCTCGTGGCCCAGTGGTTACGGCGGAAGCCCGATCCGAGTCGGTTCGATTCCGGTCGTGTAGCCCAGTCAGATGTCTTTCCAGGTTTGCCACCTCTGTCACGAATTCTCCGTATGAGTGTCGGTGTTCAGACAATTGGTTCTGACTCTTGAAGGAGGTGATGTCCCTGATTGACATGTGGGTGCAGTTGTGTCAATTTTTTGATTTTTTTTTGTTGTGTTGGCAAAGTATGTCGCAATAATAGATGTTAAGGCATGGGCACTTTCGTTTGGCTTTGGGCTTTCGGCAAGCTCCGCATTCCCGGTATTCGAACTCAAGAGTTTTAGAGCTATTGATAAGTCACGGTCCAAGTGCTTTTGTCCAAGTGTATCCATGTGTAGTCTGGTGGGGAGACTTAATCTGCTTTGAGTTTAATGCATTGGATCCGTCGCTCCGGTGTCTCACCCCCTTGATGTGCCACTGTATGATTTGCGCTTTCATTAATCCTCTTGTTATAAGTGCCGTTTTGATTCTGATTGTAAAGTCCTGCGTTTATCCTGGTCGGTGTGGTTCTACCAGGTGGCAATTGTGGCTTCTGGATTCTACTGGCATTTCTCATCAGGTGCGAGGCGTTCCTGATTGGAATCACCAAGCCTGTGCCAATGACCTTTCACTCTATGTAAGCTCCACTGAAGACGCTAATACCCTGCTGAGCATAGTAAGCACATTTCAGGAGTGGATCGGACTGAAGAAATCTATTCAGAAATTCCTGGCTAAAGGCGCCCTCTACGGCAAAGGTAAGACCCAGAGGAAGCCAGACGCTTCAACAGAGGCCCGAAAAAGGAAGGCCCTGGTGAAGACGCATCGAACCTCCAAGGCGGTCTTGCAGAAAACTCGGGACCTTGAAAACGTACATTTTGACTCCGCTGACGATCTGTACTCGGAGGATGAGGAGGTATCCATATCCTGTGTTGAACTCGCTAGTCAGAGACTTCGTCAGAGATGTGGGACACGTGGCCGAAACCGCAGTCCACACCATTTCAAGACCGAATCGAAAGCTCAATGCACCCAATGTTTCACATCCTGGATTCCCAGTGGCATTCGATACCAGGGAGAAGACTCGGAGCTCAAGACTGTCCATAGCAAAATGCTAATTTGGCTCCTAGGCATCCATCACAATATGTAATTGGACGCCAAGACCCAGTGACGCAAAGTCACCGACGCAGCCATAGAGGTGGCAGCATATCTCTATAAGAACGACAATTTCAAAATTGTCCAATGGCTGAAGGTCATCTCGATGCGCCTCTTCTCCCTTTTCTCCTTCTCAGCCCCATTGATCGACTGGTCTGAATCCAACCTCAAGCTGCTTACTGCAGTTTGGGTCAGAGCATACAAGAACACCTGGGCCCTAGGTAAAAGTACAGCAAAATGTCTCTTTACCTATCCTAGGGAGAAGGGCAGACTCCAGGTCAAGCTTCCGCTCGGCACACTCTTTACGTCTGTGTAGGATCATCTTGAGCTATGTAGTCAATTTGATGATGGCACCAGGCAAATGCTAGCAATCTGCTACCAAGATATCCGTCAGAAGACCTGCTGCTTCAGGACACTTCACAACATCTGAGTTGGAAGGCAGCCAGCACTAATTAGGTCACTTTCGCCTCTTATCTGGCTAACAAGCTCGAGATAAGGGTAGAGTGGGATCCAACCCACCCAGACCTCATCGCATCCTCTCCAAATGCTACTCTGGCAGCTCTTGCTTGTCAAGCTAAGCTCCCACTGTCCACACAGATTGACAGGGTGATGACAGCCGCAGTATGTTTCAAGACTGAATCCGACCTCACAATGTCGATCTTGGCAGGAGACAGACAGCACTCCATTCTTTTGGATGGGCAGGTCAAGAATCTGGAATTGCCCACTCTTCGTGAATGCATTTCTCACAAGTACAGCCAGGCCCGCTGGCTCTATGAGCTCCCAGGCATGGCCGTAGATCCAGACTCCGACGAATGGACCGAGGGGGTCAGGGACATCCAGATCCCTCAGAAACATCGAGGCATCAGAACTGGTATTAACAGACAGGGACCCCCACACATTATTACTTCAATCCAGGCGGAGTCAGCGACAGCTCGCAATGGCAACGTGTTGGTGGGTGAACTCATCAACCACATAGATTTGCTGCCAACTAACACCATGAACCATGTGGAACTTCACAGAGCCCTTCAAGGCCCAATGTATACGTCAGTCTCCCTGGGTATCTGCGATCCACTGGGAAACGCACAGACAATTTCCGTCTTGAGAAGCCTCTCCAAGACATCTCAAATCAGCTGGGCTCGAGCACTGAAACCGCTTAGAGACAGGAGACTTGCACTTCAGAAGACCACAAGCAGCCTCACCAAAGACGAGGAGAAAGAGCTTGTCTCCCTATCTTTGGGGGAGGCTGCTTTCCTGAAATTCTGGCCCAAACTGAGAGCGCGTGGGTTCAATACCTTGGAATTCATTTCTAGACTGAACCCTACCATAGCCCGAACAAGGTTCTCCTGCCCAATATTAGGTACATGTAGTGCGGATACTGCAGACACTCTGCTGCCCACCGATTGGCTGAACAATCTATGTGAGGTGGAGGGTCATATAGCGAGTTTAGAGCTGTCACAAGCCCGACCCACTCTATTGCCTTCGACAGGAGGCTCTCAAGAGAGCCTAATGAGAAGACAGCGCACTTTGACCCAGCTGGAGATTCGAGCCGAAGCTGTTGCACATAGGATGACGGCCCTCGACTCATCCTCCACCCTGTTGGAAACCTGCATTCCTGAGATCCGGGAGGCATGCTCTGGATTGTATAGAGGGGGGGCTTAGGATGGGAATCCCTTTCAGTGCTACCATTTGGCTGAAGAAAGCACTACCGCACTGCGAGCCGCTTTAGCAGTATTAGAACACAGCCTATCTGGATTTGAAATTCATTGACAACAACTCCACTGGCCGTGCCTTACTGCTCAGACCCACGCGGCAGCCCTACTTCAACTCAATGCCCTCGCCACCTCTCTCTGCAACTCGGCAGACAGACTGAGCCAAGGAGCCGATTCCAGAGTCACCCGGCTCCCAGCCTTTATATGACTTCTGTATAATAGGCGTAGCCGAGATCCCCTAGAGAAGGACGCACACAGGTCCTGGTGGGATACAATTGTTACACCCTGCAAAGCAGCCAAGCACAATGGCAAAAGCTGGCCCGAATCCCATCATTTTGCTTAATTCTTTTTTTTCGATGATTATTCGAGTATTTCCATGCCGTGTCCGAATTTTCCCTTAATGTCATGTCAATCTGTGTTAAAATCGATTCTGCTTCCTTGTTATTTTTATTGTCTTTATTCATCAACTAGATGTATTGGTGGACAAGTGTTCCAATCAACTAAAATTGTTTTTTTAATTCGACTGTTGCTGCTGTTAGCATGGAATGAGTAGAATATAAATAATCGAAATGACGTTCGAGACTCGGAGCTCATGCAATTTTCCAGCATTGCTGTTGACTTTTGCTGAGACATGGTTTGCTGAGAATTAAATCTTGATTTTGCAAAAGAACCTTCGGAACTGTGAACATTAAAATAGTCACTTGCGATGTTTGATTGAGAGTCCTGACATTTTTCCCACAGCGACGACGTGTTTCGCACATTTTCCACGTCGAAAAACAGATAGCTTATATATGCTCAGGCGTGTTCATTTTTGCAATTCAGTAAAACTATTCTACGCCTAGACATAGTCTTTCTCGATACAAACACATTTGAAATCATCACTCATTGTATTCATAATGAAAAGTCCTGCCCAAAAATCAGATTCTAACTCATCGTCACGCTCCCTATCAGCAGATACATCGTGATATATTATTGCATATCTTTTAATCCAGCTCACCACGGCCGTTGTACTCCATCCAACGTAATCATGACATGCAGCAATAAATTCTTTTATTTATTTTACATCTTTGTTTTTAAAGTTCGGATATAAATGAGGCATTGTCCACTTTCTTGATAGTTTATCATGCCTGTTCACGCATTTTATTACATGCTCATATTCATTCTCATGAACAAGGATTTCGCTGATCTTGCTTGCAACACAATCAGCCCAGTCATTTTTGACACTGTCAAACCCATTTCTGTGATGAGTTTCCAGCAAAAGGAGGTGTTCATGGATTTTTTCCTGCCTTTTTTTATTCGAATACTTCATTGCTGTAATACAATGTTCTTCTACTTGATTATGTATCCGTGTTAATAGTTGTGTTTCTGCTGTTTGCTTGGCGTTTTGTTTTACTTTCTTGATGCATTTCTGGACCTGTTCTCCAACCAAAATAGATTGAGTTGTGAATTCTTCTCTCTGTTCTAGTGTCATCTTATGATTGGAATTGTACAACATCAGAAATATGTTGGGTGATCTTATGTAAACTAGCAGAGTTTTGAAGCTGAGTAAAACGATCCTACTACTAAACATAAAGTCTTCTTCTATCACACACATTCAAACATATCAGAACTTGTATTCTTGCTACTAAGTCCTGCCCATAAAATCAGAGGTTAAAACATATTCATAGTCTTTATCACCACTTTCGTAAGCATTATTATCCACGTATCTTTGAATCCATCTCACCATGGCCTTTATATCCCATCCAACGAAATTATCACATGAAGCAATAAAATCTGCGATGCATTTTGCATCTTCGTTCTTATACTCGAGATGATGTAAAACTAGCCTAGTTGGTCGGAGCGCGGGACTGTCAATTCCAAGGTCGTCGGTTCGATTCCGGCAAAACCCTCAAAACCGAGAATTCATATCTGCATGACTTTGAGCTACATAGACCCTCAAGCAAGGGTACTAAATTACTGTTTGACGTAATAAAAGCAACAATCAATCAAACCCTGAATATAAACGACGCATTGTCCATCTGTTTTTTCAAGTATGCCCGTTCATGCGGGCCATTAAATACTTGTATTCTTTCTCATGACCAATAATTTTCATAATATTGCTTTTAAAATACCCATCCCAGTCATTTTTAATACTGTCATACCAACTACTGTGATGATTCACGAGAAAACGGAGGTTTTCATGAATGTTTTCCTGGCAGTCCTTACTGGAATACTTCATTGCCGTAGTACAATGTGCTTCTACTTCATTTTGAATCTGCATTATATTGCTTGATTGTGCTCCTGCACTGCCGTTTCGCTTTGCCTTCTTCAAGTATGTCTCGACCAGTTCTCCAATCAAATTAGATTGCTTTCTTAATTCTATTTTTTTTCCTCGTGTCATTTAATCATTTAAATTGTACCACATCAGATATCTATCGAGTGATTCTATGTAAACTATCAGCAAACTTGCCTGTGCCTTAAATTGTTCGGATTTCTTTTTATAAAATCGTGCTCTTGCCCCAGGAATTTGAAATTCAGAACTATGAAACTTCAAAGATTCACTTGCAATGTTAAACTCAGAGTTTCTGACATCTTGCACACAACGATGACATGCATCACACATTTTTCACGCTGAAAAAAAATATATTTATACATCATCAGGTGGGTTCATTTTTGATTCCTGATCCATTTCCATGTTTTCCTGTTTGTTTTTCGGACATTGGGCTGATTCCCTGGCATGGTTAGGTGCAAAACATGTAAATATTGTCAGGTTTGATTGACATACATAGACAAGAAGAATTCTTGACAGATTATGATTGTATTATGGAAGTATAATTTTTATGTAAAGCAGATGCTTTCTCTGGAACGTGGAACAGCGGACGAATTCTGCTGACTCACAGTACATTTTATTTCAGACATGGCAGTGTATGTTTACATATATTCCCAAAAACGCACGATCTTTGAACAAATTCCCCGCAATAGAACTTTTCACATCATATTTTCACAAGTACGTTTTTTTGCGTAGCGTGTCGGATATCAAAATTTAACATTTGACATGTTTTTGTTGTCACCAGACATTGTCATGAGTGTTTTTAGGCAGTTTGTTCTTTGTGAAGATAGTTTCGAGTGTTTGCTGTCTCTTTCTAGTGTAAGTCATGAATGACAACGATGTGCCAAAGAAACTCGATTCAGCAGATCATGGCTGGCTCTGCTGGTACACTGTAGTAATATATATTGCTGTACCCTACCAATGGCTAGACTAAATCTGGGCGCTTCGGTTTTTTTTGATGGCATGAAGGACTATTTTTCGCTTCAAGCTGTGCAACCCATACTTGATGTCATGATGTCGCAAATAGGAATATCCTGGAATATTTGAGAACTCAGATGCCTCCCAATTGAATGTACTGCTTCCTCGGATAGTGAAGGTCGTCGAGAAGTATTCCTGTTCGACCAAGATTTTCGAAATGTTCTGTGCAATTGTTAATGAGATTGGTGCAAAGGGTGATACTTTGAATCAGGAAGAACATCGCCAGACATTGATCAAAATAGAGGCATGTGATGTAATTGTATCTGGAATCGAAGGGGAAAGAAGACGAAATAACGAATACACAGATTCTAAACAGTACAGCCTCGACGTGTTGTTTGGACTGAAGTCGGGTGATTCCACTGTTGTTGAAATTGTTATCAGAACATTGAAAGAATACTCTGAGAAAGATTTGACTATTGCACCAATGGTGTTTGTGTGTTTTTCCAAGACTGTGGATCTGTGTAATTTAAAAATAGTAGATATTATCATAAAGCATAGTTTTATTTCTGATGTTATAACATCGATTAATTATTACAAAACAAACAATATCACAGTGCAACAGGAAACACTACTTTTGAAAATTCAATCTATCGATGTATGGAGTAACCAAATGGTGAATGCGTGTACTACCAACATGGTCCTGGACCTAGTGGACACATATGTGGATCAAAATCAAATTGATAAGGCGTACGTGTTGGTTGGTCTAATTGCTAAGAGTCAGGATATTGGAATGTTCTGTGAGGTAAGTCTGGTTCAAAAAATGGTGACCAAATCTGCAGACATTGATCCTTTTAAGTCTTAATTGAAAATCATAAAAAGTGTTATGATCATTATTCACATTGCATATTGAAATAATAATGCCTTCAAAAAACATGTCATGGCGTATGGAGTACTGTATTTCATTACCAAGTGTATTGGAAGATATTGTGGCGTAGACGATACGCTACAATTATGCATATTTATTGTTTTCATGTTGCTTGATTCATATAATGACATTCTGAATCTTTCAAACAACACTACACTCAAAATCATCAGTAGCCTTGCAAAGAGTTGTGTCGATAACGAGATCATTTTTTTAACTGTTTTTGTGTTCGCCTGTAGAGAGGGGGACAAAATCGCAATGGTTGATTGTCTTTAATAATGCTATGCCAGCAGTTCTTGAACCCACAAGGTGGCGGACAGCTGGGAGCACCCATACTGGCCATCTGTCCTCTCGGACCTCCTAAGGGCCCACCTGAGAAATACTCCAGACCTTACAGGCTCCAGCAGGTGGCCGAGCACAACCAGTCCGAAGCAGAAGTTGACCTGATTGGAGACATCTCTGGCCTGCGCAGACATCTTCCGGAAGGCTTCACTCGGTGTAGACCAATAGCCTATCCCCCCAGCATCATCATTGAACTAGCAGAATTTTTCTACCGTCAACCGGCTCCGGTAGATCTTGCTGATTCGGCTAGAGTGGCAAAAAACCAGCGACAGATCCTGTATCTATCAGGTCCGTCCGCGTTGTCGTGCAACTTGATCAATATCATGCGAACAGGGTCCCCATCTTACCCACTCGCTATGGCCCTTGAGGAAGCCTTCAAGATTTGTCCGAGTCAGGGCAAATTTTCGCATCCGCTACACTTCTCCGAATCATCGGAATGGAGGCAGATCAATATGTCCTCCATGTTGTTGAGGGTGAAAACACAGGGTCGCAGCTACCAAGCCACCATTCACAGCCCAGCTTGGATGCATCCGGTATTCAGACTTCGAGGACAGGACTCAGTCTCGGGGAAAGTCTCGAACACCCTTCATCAGAAAAATACACTTGTTACACAGTTAACAAACTACTTCAGTAGTTTTGGAAAATAATAGTACTTATATTTTTTTTCAAACTACTATTTGACAAATTCAAAACTACTGTAGCAGTATCTTTATTTACTCGAAAGTACTATGAATAAACAAACTACCATTTTGATATATAACAAGTACTCAGGTAGTTTTTTACAATCTTGAAACTACTTGTTGTGTCTGACCAAACATACTGTTTGTAACTCTACTATTTTCGAATGACTTGACGGCGCTTGACCCGATATAAAAGCACTATTTTATGTATTGTCATAATTTCCATGTAGTATTGTCTGACGGAGACTTCTTTTTCGCTCGATCATCTATGCCATGTGCATGGGTCATCTCTCACATTATGACCATGTCTCCCAATCTCATTTCTCTTTTTCACAGGGACTTGTTCTACGTTCTTGGGGATGTGTGCTTCTATTCAGATGTCTCTCGTTGTGTTACTTGTTATGTCGTCGCGTCACCTTTGTGACATGTCGTGATCGGGAGTCTTGTTGATTATTCTTTTGTTCTCAGAAATTTTTATTTTGAAAATACCATGTACTGTCTATGTATTATGATG
>Ga0105055_10012162_pt1 | contig 10515 bp, 12 predicted proteins | sample BON03_FD_78090 | JGI IMG/M metagenome (GOLD analysis project Ga0105055, IMG submission 78090) | Freshwater microbial communities from Lake Bonney liftoff mats and glacier meltwater in Antarctica - BON-03 | ecosystem: Environmental > Aquatic > Freshwater > Ice > Glacier meltwater | place: Lake... | reverse complement strand
TCTCTTCCAAAAAGCATGCAAGCATCTAAATCGAAACGCGGCAGTCAAACAAACAAACAAACAAACAAGTTTTGAGGAATCACTGAGTGAAACAGTGAAATAGAGTGCGGGCCTTCGGCCCTTACTGCAGTGAAAGTGCGGGCCTGCGGCCCTTCACTGAGTGAAACAGTGAAATAAGTGCGGGCCTTCGGCCCTTCACTGCAGTGAAAGTGCGGGCCTGCGGCCCTTCACTGAGTGCAACAGTGAAATACGTGCGGGCCTTCGGCCCTTCACTGCAGTGAAAGTGCGGGCCTGCGGCCCTTCACTGAGTGAAAGTGGACAGTGATCACCTTCACTGTATGAGCTATGGCCTAGCGTAGCTCACACTAGCTTTCGTTTAACTTCACCATTCACAACCCGCTTTCGACTTGGTTTCCACATGACCGTCAAAATCATGTTCTGGAGTTGCTACTGACACCCGATTTCGAGTCTCAAGAATGCCCAGTCCATCACAAAGTTATTTCAATCGTTATCAAGGTTTTTTTGACGTTTCTGTTGTGTCTTCCCCAGCATTAGTCATTTTACATTTTCACCATCAGCAATGCGGCAGGCTCTCGGTTGCGAACAGATTGACTGGGCCGACTGTGTATTTTTTTCCATTTCTTTTCCCGAAATTTTTTTCGGGTCGGGACCCCACAAAATAATTTCAATTCTTCCGCAGCATTCAGCAGGTTTGAGACCAGTCGAGTTGTATCACTTTCGCTGTGTGGATCAGTTTGCATGGGCCAAAGGCATATTTTTGAGATTTTCGAAAATCGGGACCCACCAAAAACAAATTGTTCTCCCATTTTTTTCTCACTCTCCCAGTCCTTTGCGGTCGCCAGTCCACACGTCGCAGTGTCGCGCGCGCCCGCTCGCGCCGCTAGTCTCAAAATCAGGAACAGACGCTCTCAAAATCAGGAACGGACCCCGTGTGTGAAAGTCGAAAATTGACGCTCTGAAATTGTTAAGACGAATTCTCACTTGAAAACTTTTGAAATAGCAAAGGGAAAACAAGAGGTGATATGTATTGAGAAGAATGCCATGTTTCGAGATTCGCGCGACTGTCAAGTCATACCCAAGTAGTACCTCTGCTAAGAACCCATTCTGTCCCCCCACTTATGACCTTCTCTTGAAACTGCCTCAATCTCCCTTCAAAAACTCGCCAACCTTCGTATTATGTAAACTGGTTAGGATGGAGGAGGAACTGTCAATGTCTGTATTCATGGACAGCCCCTGCTGCTGGGTGCTGCCATGGATACGGGTTCGGGATGGGTTTCTTGAAGGTTGTGCGCGGACCTGACCGAAAACCTACAATCACACATAGACACTCATCTACAGTTTCATCTTCCCCATCTCCTTCTTGTACCCACTGGCAAGGACTCGACCACAACTCAGGCACCCTCTTCTCCACAACACGCGCACGAGGGGCTGAGCCTGAGCTGAGACAATTTGCCACGCCGCAAAAGCAACCAAGCTACATACCAGCACAAACAGATTTGCTTCCCATTCCCTTTTCCTCCGTTCCTCACCTCCACCATGCGTTCCTCCCCTTCACCATGCGTTCTAGGGACAATTCTTTATCGCACAACAAGACCCCTGCCAAATGTTCTGTACCCTGTTCGTTTGGCACCCTGCCATGCCCACACATTGGGTCTTGTATCACCCACCCGACGTCTTACATCAATTCCCCATTTCCTTACGCCTCCTCATCCGGCGCGCAGCAGCGTAGTGGATTAGGCTGGGTTTACATTTGTACAGGTCGCGCGGCAAGCGGAGGGGCTTTAGCCCCGGAGCGCCGCGTGCCACTCGAAGGTCGTCAGAGCCCGGGTTTTTCTTCTTTTTGTTTAGAAATTCGTGCCAGCCCAACGCGATTTTTGCGTATTAAGGACCCTTTGGTTGCCTCAGTTTTGTTCTGTTGAAATTCTTTTTTGCTTTCTTTTCAGGAAAAGTGTGGTTTTCAGATTTTTGGTTTGATAATGACGTGTTTTTATTCTTCTTCAATGTTTCTTAAGTTTTTCAGGAGTACTTTTGCAGATTTCAATGGCAAATGAATTAGCCCGGGTCTGGTTGTCTTTTTTTCCAGATTTGGTGGGAAATCAATTTGCGGCCAACCAACTCTGGGCACACCTGGGCGCACCAACACAACCACTCACATCGCACAACACTTCACCACCTCCCACCCAATCACATTCTACCGACGTTCACTCGCACACTACTACTTGTCACACAAGACCTATACAACAACTTTACAATGTCCTCTCCTAAATATTCACTTCACAGGATTGATCACAGAATTGAAGGCATCGCATACTGGAAGTAAAGTTTCCATTCCCGAGTGTCAATCCCCAACCGTGGCGCTTTACCAATGATAGCCTCAGCGTCCCTCACGTACATTCCTTATGTGTGTCTGTTTCGGGCGCGCGGCAAGCGGGGGGACTTTAGCCCCTGAGCCACCGCGCGCCACTCGAAGGTCGACAGAGCCCATACGGGTTTGATTTTTTCTGTTTTTTTTCTAAATTCGCGCCAGTCTGGAAAACACGTTGGCCGGCTAACGTGATTTGCGCGTTGTGTCGTGTGTGTTTGTTTTCTGCTCTACCTGTCTGTCTACCAGTGTTTGGCAAAAGTGTTTGTTGCCACACTCTTGTCTCCCTGCATGTTTCGTGTTCTCCTCCATATTCATACTCACCTTTCTCAATCTCAAAAACATATATCTATATGACTATTGTTGTACGCATAACCTGGTTCATATGACTCTATTTCCGTTCCACCAACAAATTTAACATCTCTATTCAGGTGTGTGAATACTCCCAAAACCTACACGCAATGTCTCCCTACTTACGTGTAAGTGTATTTGAATCAAACTGTACACACATATCTCCATTCATATGTTTGAAATTTGCTTGGCAGATGGTTTGAAATACTCATATGAACATACATCCACAGTCGAATGTCTACATGTATCAACACAATAATGATTACATAAAACAATGAATAAAACGTAAATACATGAATAAAACAATGACACTGCAAATACATAATGAATGTATAAAGGGGAAAAAAATCAATTCATAACATACATGAGAAACATAAATTTATAAATAAAGTAATAATAATTTGAATATATTAAACAAGCAATGAAATACATAAAATGATTATTAAACAAATAAGATAACCTGTACAGAATAATTAATCTTTCAGGTGTGTGTTCTTCATCCATGTTCTGTGTTTCGTGATGTGTGTTTTGCTCTATTTCTCTTTTGTTTGTCTACATATGTGTGCGTGTGCCTTCAAGTCCAAGGTCCGTTGCGAGAGTGACTTCGGGCCGGGCGCTTCCAGGCTTGCCTACTACTACACACCACCTGTGTGCGTTCCAGGTGTAATTGGAGGGCTAGCTGTGTGGCGGCAAACAAAACAAAAAAATGTTGCGTGTTAATGGACGTGTATCTTGTTCTCTTTCTCTTTAGTTTGTCTACATGTGTGCGTATGCCTGCAAGTCCAAGATCCATTGCGGGAGTGCCCTCGGGCCGGGCGCTTCCAGGCTTCGAGTCCCTATTTGTGCACACCACCTGTGTGCGTTCCTGCTGTACTTGGAGGGCTAGCTGTGTGGCGGCATGACATGTACAATAATAAAATCTTCAATTTCCGCCCATGAACACTCTTCGGGCCGGGGCTTCTGGGCCACCCTATTACTGCACACCACGTGTATACGTTCCTGATCTAATGGAAGGGTTAGCTGTGTGTCGGCATAACAAACCAAAACCCAAAAATCAAAACCTCTTGAGTCTTACGTGGTTAATCGGGTGTTCACCACCAGCCTAGTCCAGTGATTAGGTTGGGTTTTCGAAAACCAAAAAAAAAAGAAAAGACTCCCTGAACGCTTTACAAACACTTTCGTACATTCTAAATATCACGCTACACCACCTCTACAACACAACCATCTCAACCCACTTTCACCATGACTACACTGCGAAAACGAAAGCAAAACACATACCAATTTTCCATATAATCCCTACTCTCACAACAAAACAAAGAGAAAGAAAGGTGGAAAAAAATTACAACAAAAAGCCCTAGATCAGCTATAACATACATATATATATAAACTTCGAAACAACATTCATGTTTCCCAGGTCCATTGCACGAGTGCCCTCGGGCCGCTTCCGGGCCACTCTATTACTTCGCACCACTTGTATGCGTTCCTGATGAAATTGGAGGGCTAGCGGTGTGGTGGCATAACAAGCCAAAAACCAAAAACCAAAAGCGAAGACACCCTCGCCGTAGGTAAAGGGACGGCAAAGGTGACACTCCGGTGTCGCACCGGAGTCTACTGTACCGGGCGCAAGATCCTCGCAACGAGTTGCCACACCCCAGCAATCACCTCCTGTTATTCAAGAACCTTGAATGCGCCGCAGGCCAGAATCTTTTGTTCAACAAAATGTGCCGCAGGCATGACTTATCCAACGAAATGTGTCGCAAGCCAGATTTTTGACTGAATCCTGATGGGTAGTCTGTCCTATTGATATAGTATGTGATTCATTCAATCACAGCTCAGAAACTTCTTTCTTTAATTAATTCATTAATCAATCTACTAATTTATGAATTAATTCATTAATTATTTAACTTTTGGCCGGCCTATAATACGTTTGATTTCCATTGTCGAAATCCATTCGAAAACTTTGCTGCTGTAACGCTTGTCTGGAAAAGTAGCGCGAAACATAGCGGCGTCGGGCTGCCAGTAGCAGACTCACACTACTCCAAACACTCGGGCTACTCTGCCTCGGGCTCTCCGTACTTGCACAAATTCGGCTGCGCGATTGTGTTGCCTCAAAGTCTTGCAACCTACTTGTGTTTGAATGTTTTTTCGACCATTGTAGTTGATGCACTGTGGATGTTCGGATGTTCAATTATCAGAACAATTTTTGTATTTATCAGGTTCACCCGGATACCAATAGTTTTTTGAAAACAATCTAGCCTGGATACCAATTATGGGGTGGCTTCATTTAGTAGGCTCCTTGAAATCACAGGTTTCTTGTGCAACACAGCCCTATAAAAGAGATGATATTCTGCAAAAGAGACCTGTGATTTTAAGGAGCCTACTAATCGTAGCCAACCTATAAGTAATATTTGATTCCTGGTCACTACGTCTGTTCCTGTTTTCGAGACTTTGGTGCTATCCGTTCCTGTTTTCGACAGGCTGGGTGAATTTTTTTTCAAGGTTGGTTGTTGCTGAAAAAAATTTCCGGGATACAGTAGCATTCTGGGACATAGAAACCACGTTTTTGACCCAGCCAGCGTGTTTCTAAGCACACACTGATGAAGCCAGCACCCAGCCTGCCAGTGTTGTTTCTATAAACCATTAAGAAATTGCCACCCCAGCCAGCGAGTTTTGGGCGTGCGGCAAGCGGAGGGGCTTTAGCCCCAGAGCCGCTTCGCGCCACTTGCAATACGCCAGAGTTTACAGAATTTGTCCAAGACAACATTTTTTTTGATTTTTTGAGTTCAGCCAAGACCGAGGACCGGCTGAACCCAAAAGTCACAAATGCGAGTTCAGCCGGCTGAACTCAAAATGGCCAAAAATCGCCCGATTCCGATTTGGGTGCAAAAGAGAACGGCGAAGAATTTTTGAGTTCAGCCGGCTGTACTCAAATTTAAAAAAAAAATTGAGTTCAGCCGGCTGAACTCAAGATTTAACAAAATATCGAGTTCAACCGGCTGAACTCAATGTTTGAAAAAAATCATTCAAAAAAATTTAGAGACAATCATTAAGATTTTTCATGAGAAAATCTTGAAGGTACATACAGAAAAATAAGATTTTTTTAAAGGACATTAAGATTTTCATAAAGAAAATTCAGATTTTCATAGAGAAAATCATTGAGAGAATCATGAAGAAAACCGTTAAGCCTGAGAAACTGCCCAAATCGCTGCCAGCGTGTTTTCTCGTCAATTTTATCATTTAATTCAAATTTTAATGTCCTTTCTTCGTCCTCTTCCCAAATTTTATGCCCCTTTTTTCGATCATTTTCAATTCTTGATACCAATTTTTTGATCATTTTCCAAATTTCAAGCTGTGTTTTTTGATCATTTTCAAATGTTCAGTCCAAATTTTGGATCAATTATTATTTTTGTGCCCACTTTCAAGTTTTCGAGCACTATTTAATTGTTGTCTTTTTTTTTGGTCCTGTTATTTGTATGAATGATTCTTTGCAACTTTTTTCAAAAATTTGAAATTTTTTTGAATTTTTTTTTGTAGAATTTTTTTTTCAAATTTTTCCCAGACTTAGCAGGCTTTGTCCCGGAATGCTACTGTAATGATTTTTTTGTTTTACTGTTGTTGTGTGTTTGTTGTTGTTTGTCTGGTTGTTGTGTAGTGCAAGGGTATTTTTGAGATTCATCGGTTACAGACGTCGCCAAACTTGCCCCACAGTGCCCCAAATGTTTGAACGCAAGCACTGGCATTATGTAATTTGGTCAAAGAGCCATGGATCACAGCAGAGATGTCATTCTGTTTTGCGATCTCAAATGCAAATCACTTTAATTTTGATAGTTCTACAACTGCGGACAAATCTCTGTGGGCTGGTCGATTCTGTCGTGCAGTCCCAACATTCAAGTCTCCCTAACTACCAAGGAACATAGCGCCCCAACGATACTATGGTGCCTTCCAGGAACCACTGGCACGGGACAAGGGCTAGGAAACGCAACAATTTTCTAGATTTTTGGTGTCTCACGCAGACGAGAGGTTTGGCATTTTGCAACACTCCACGGTAACAAATTGAAGCCCTTCCTCCACCGCGATAAGCCCCTCCCCAGCTGAATGCAAATGCACAAACTCTGCTTGAACACCTCATTGAAGTTGGAAACAAAATTAAGTCCCCACAGGTGTTCGTTTTGGACAACGTTTTTTAATATGCACAAAAAGGTGTGATGTCAGTAGAAAATTTTCCTACAAGTGAACGGCGCACAGTTGAGGATTTTGAAAGGTCTCATTGATAAAGAGGGCGAGGGTGGAGATTGCAGATATGTGGGGTGAGTGGGTGGAATTGACGTGGGGGGTCCGCACGGAGAAAGAAGGGAGAGGGCGCCATAGAGAGTGGTGTCGCAAGGGAAAGTTAAATGGACTTGACAGACGTCATCTGACATGTGCACTTGCAACATGCAGTTGATAGGCTACCCACTTGATAGATTTACTTTTGATACACACATACGTCACTGTGCTTGACCAAATGCATGCATCATGATATCAACATGTCTTACCGTGCTTCCCCCTTCTTCTACCTCTCGTCTGACGTGCGCACGCGTGAGTGCACCTGACTGTCAGCAAAAAAGCAGGCCTTTGACAAGCAAGAGAATGAGGTGGAATCTACCTATGAGAGCTGATGTGTCTGAGCAGCCTATGAGAGCTGATATGTCTGCCTAAGAGAGGTGATATGTGTGAGCGGCCTATGAGAGCTGATATGTCTGAGCCAGTTGATTGATAGTGGGAGCTAGTTGAGGAGCCTGCGCAGCTGCTTGCTGCAGGCGCTCAACCAAAAAGCGGCCCGCATCCGGAACATCGGGCAGGGGGTCCAGTTCCTGAAATTTGCATGGGTTGGGGAGTGCAAGATTTGTGTGTTGTGAGAAAGGAAGAGTCTCTTCCTCCATACAGTGCATTCCTGAGCACTCACCAGCCACTCAGTGCCAGCGTTGTGTGGCAGGCATCGTCGCTTGTCTATGCTTCTCGTCTCCACAACACACACAGCAGTACGATATTGAGGGGCGATAGAGAGCCAACACACAAGAGGGGCACGAGGAGGGAGAGATGGCATAAACATGTATATGCACACGTACAACAACGTACACAAGTACACACACACGCGCAAACACACGCAAGCACACTTGCACAAAAAACTGACCGACTTGTCCTGGGCGGCGTTGGCAAGTGCCATGTACGACGAGTTGTTGTAGCTGACTAAGAAGTCAAAGTCGACATCATCCTCTGCTCCCACCACTGACGCCATATTCATTCCTCCTGCTCTTGACTGGAGACTTTTGCAAGTAGCATCCATCGCACTTGCCCAACACCCGAAAGTCCATGCCTTCGGGCATTCGCACAGCAATCGGCACATGCCCACCTGCACGAATCAAGTATATATTCATACCCACACACACAGAAAAGAAGACGTCATTAGTCTTGGGCACGTAGTGGCGAGGGGCTTGGGCGCGCAGCGGCCAGCTCACCGAAGCTACCTTGCGCCAAATCTCCAGAAAACTCCGAATGTAAAGTCGATATATTATACAAACTGAAATAAATCCTATTGCAGAATCTCAAAGTCACCCAAAAACTTGGGCACGAAAAAACTGCGAATCTCAAAATCGATAATGCCCACTGATTTCTGTACACCTGAACTTGTCAGATCTTCCTTAATCACCAAATGCAGGTGGGCGTATCAGGGCGGGTGAAAATTTTCTGCACATCTTGTGTGTGGTCCCGGGACAGCCCGATCTTTTCACCCGGAGTATTTGACCGAGTTTTTGCCGTGTTGGGTTTTTAAATGATTATTTTTTGGCTTTTCTTTAATCCCACTAGACCCCCGAATCTCCAGCACCACGCCCGCATCACCCAAGCCCCCTTTTACCACCTGCCCTCCCCTTTCTCATTCTGAGAAAAGGCGCAAAAGGGGCGCCCATCCGATTTTGGGGGAAAGGGGGGGTGGGGCAAAAAAAATTCAAAAAAGAATTTTCTCGGTGTAGTTCCCAACCCGACCTCCAAAAAACCATGCCCAGTCGGATATAGTCTTCGTTCGGACATACTATCAGAAGATATCCAGCCCTTTTTTTTTGTGCCTTTGCCCAGATTCCCCCCCGATCGCCTGTATCCCTTGTACTTTCATGAACACACTTCCCCAGATCTCCCTCGCATCGTCTGTACCTCCTTTTGTAATTCCCCCTGGTCGCCTGTAGCCGCCAGATTCTTTCCTGTCACTGACACCTTTCCCCAGATTCCCGCCGTACCCCTTCTGTAGCTGCCCTATTATTTTTGCAGAGGCGGCTACAGGCAACCGGGGAAAATTCTGGGGAAGTGACATTATGATGGTAAAATGGGTACAGGGGGAATCTGACGAAAAAATAAAGAAACCAGGACAGGACATATCTATGCAGTATTCTTTAGACTCAAGAGACAAATTCGGACCTCACGAAAAATCTGGAGGGTAATGTATCTTGGCTACCCTACATGTGGTAGATCAAATATCCCAGATACACTACCCTCTACATTTTCCCCTCAAGGTGGCGCGTAGCAGCACCGGCACGACCTCACCGCCGCACGCCCGGCTCCGAAGCTGCACGACCAAATCTCTCGAATGTCGGGGAAAAGCTCTTTTTGGGGGTGTTTTGGGCGCGCGGCAGCCAGATTCAATTTGTAAGTTCACTACTACCCTCGATCAGCCCGGGTAGGCTCAAGTCTTTGTGTGTCCAAAAAATAGTGTTGTTTGGACCCAAAATCGATTTGAGGTTAAACTTCCAGGGGCGCGCAGCGGTGGAGCGCTTTAACGCGTAGCTGCCCGCGCGCCCACTGGATCGGACCATTGACCTGAGGATATAAAAGCTACCTTGAATATTTGGGCGCGCGGCGGCGGAGCGCTTTAGAGCGCAGCTGCGCTCTGAAGCGCTCCGCCGCCGCGCGCCCCTTTTCGACCTGCAACATCGTCTGCAAAAAACTGCAGCATTCAATCTTGGCTATCTGCATTGCAGTGTGTGCAAATGTGTTGATGGCAGACCTGGCAGATCTTCTTATCCGTTGCATCAGTCACAACGAGCGCCAATTTGGGTGCCCACACGTGTGTGAGAAACTGCTCGAGCAGACCTGCCTGTACACCCTCGAGCTGGTTGAGCAGCATCTCGGGTCCATGCTTGGCTATGTAGAGGCTGAAAAAGACCAGCAAGCATCGCAGGAACTTGCCGTTGCTCTTCTCGGGCAGCTTTTGGAATCTGCAACATCAAAACACATGCGGTATACCACCAGTAGAGGTGAGCCTTCTGAGAAGTTTGGATATCTTGAGATCTTGTTGACAAGATTTGAAATGAAATTGCACATTGTTTGAAACCTCCTTGCAAGAAACGAGACGCGCGGCAGCTTCGGGCACCCGAATCTCTCGCCGCCGTGCGCCCGTGCCAACAGGGCACCGCTTTTTGTGTGGAGAGTTCCTTCCACGCATAACAAGCCACACACACCCTCTTTGCTTCTTTTGCCTCTATCTCTCGCTCGTTTGTGTTGGTGTGTGTTCAGTGCCAAAATAGTCCAGGTTCGATTAAATCAGGTTCATGCTTGTTTGTAGGGGCACCTGTCGAGTGCTGCATTGGTCAAGACGGGCAGGAATTCGGGAAACTTGCTCGACGGTACGTAACACAGGATCGAATTGAGAATTCCGAAGGCGTTGTGATCCGTCATCTGCACACACACACACACACACACACACACACACACACACACACACATAAACACAAACAAACACACACACACAT
>Ga0105055_10012161_pt1 | contig 10515 bp, 10 predicted proteins | sample BON03_FD_78090 | JGI IMG/M metagenome (GOLD analysis project Ga0105055, IMG submission 78090) | Freshwater microbial communities from Lake Bonney liftoff mats and glacier meltwater in Antarctica - BON-03 | ecosystem: Environmental > Aquatic > Freshwater > Ice > Glacier meltwater | place: Lake... | reverse complement strand
CGGCAGGGTAACGAGCGGCTCGCCCCTCAACAAGTTGAGGGTGAGCGGGGGTAAAAAGGAGGGGGGGGGCGGAAGGGCGGGGGGGGGGTGGGGCCCAGACCAGGGGGAACGAGCTTTTCGTGGCAGAGGAGCTCTAAATAATCGACTACCTGGTCATAACCAGGGCGGCGCATGTGGGGCGGGATGGAGGAGATTTCAAGCGACAGCTTCGACACGGCATACGACAGCACTTTGCGCCCGCGTAGAATCTGCGGGGCGTTGAGCTTGCCTTGCTGCATTTGTTTCATGTCGCTTGTTGGGTGGCGCACGAGGTGGAAGCCTATTTTGGGCGCGTCGCCCGTTGGTTCGCCTCGGTCGTTTGTTGCATAGCCTTGCTCTATACTGCGGACCATCCACTCTGGCAGCAAACTCGTGTCTGTCCCATCCCATTCGCCAATCGTCTTGCTCGCAATGGCTATGCTACTCCCACTCCCGCCCTCGCTGACGATGACCCGCGTACTCGGCAACAAGGAATAGTCGAGCATCTCATCGAGCTCCACGTTGTCGTCCTCTTCCTCAACGTGTCGCCGTGAGTGCGCGTGCGAATCTGCGTTTCTGCCTGCTGCGTCGCTGTGCGGTAATCGCCATTGCCTGCTCAGATTCACAGAAAATATGTCAAGATGTATGCTCTATGCGTATTCTAGGCCTGCTAGCAATGGCTACTGTGCGTCCACATGGCAAAGAATGGCTGAGGGGAGGGCGGACCGGAAGAGAGATCGGCAAATACGCAGACCGACGTTGACTTTTTGCTCATCGTAGTCAGGGCCTCGAGGAAAGCCAGCTTCGTTGGCGTAGAGTTCACAGGCAAAGACTTGTGGGAAGTCTAGCTTGACCGACAGTGACCCGAGCTTGCAGTCCACCGTGCACCAGCTAGGCACAGCCACCTGCTCGTCTAGCTCCTGCCGCTTCTCCTCGAAATTCACGCGCCCAAAGCTGCCCATAGCACAGTCATCAATTGTTCACGCAACACACATGTGTGTCTCAATACAAGTGCGCATTTCATCGTGCTTCCACTCCTCGTGCCATCACTGCGCGACCCTGTTTCATTTCAAGCAACTCCCGCCCTCATGTCTGCCACCTCTCCCCTCCCACTCGTCGCAGATGCACAAGCATACCCCTACACTTGCACACGCACAGCTTCAACCGAGGGACATTACAGCAATTTGCATGATGCTGCACGTCTCACTGCCACTGCAGCACACGCAGTGGGGAAGAGGCAGGGGAGAAGAGGCACACACTTGCTGGTTTGACGGCCAGAGGTGACATCAATAGTGGAGACACTGCCAACAGAGTCCTGCACTAGCACCTCGCGGCGGTTGTCTAAAAAGTCGTGCTTTACTATGGCAGGAAGTCCTTCAATCCTTCTACTTGGCTGGTTTAGAATAGGAATCGGCTGTATGTGTGTTGAATATGTGTGGGAGGATACGGGTTTCAGATGGGTGGGGGGGCAGTTCTGTTAGATCCTGCTCTGTTCAATGTAAGCCAATGGCCCATGCGTGTGCAACATCGATATGCATATTGACACCACCGCCGCTCGGCCCTGCTGATGTTGAGGAGAGCGCACCTGATCGTCGCCTTGCTGTGGTGCAGTGTGGGAAGCAAGTGATGTGCTGCGTGCGTAGTGATTGACAGAGTGAACCGACGGTTTTCTTGAATTTGACCGCGATGCTCGCTCCCGCTGCAACCGCCCCCGATTTGCCCCAGAGTCAGTCTCTGCGGTCACAATTTCTGAAGCGCGCGGCAGCACCGAAGCTGCCGAGCGCCATCAGAATAGGTCCAAAGGCATGTGGAAAAAAATTGGGGATTTCATACGGGCGCCAGGCGCACCGCGCTGAAACGGCATCGCGCCATGAGGGTAGATCCCAACACATGAAAAAAGGTTGGGGGGTACTCCCGTACGTAGGTCGATACACTCCCTCGATCGATACCCGATAAACCCACCAATTTTTTTCCATGCCTTTGGACCTACCCTGTGGTGCGCGGCAGCTTCGGCCGCACGCCCGAGTGAAAAGAGTGAGTAGCACCTGCAAGACAGGCTCGACATCCCAGTACTCGAGATCTGAGTTGGTCATGCTGAGCCACAGCCCATTCTGGCGCGACAAGACCAATTTCAACACTGGGTCGCGAGCGCGCAGCAAACACGTAGTGTCTGCTGTCGCAAGATCTGTGCAGTACACATGCTTGTCGCGGCCAGCGGAAAAGACGGTTTGGAAGTTGTGGTCGGTCGCCAGCGACCAGACTGAGTCAGAGTGCATGGCAAACGATTGGATACATCGCTGCTGCCCAATGTCCCACACTTTGACCGTGGCGTCACTGCTGCCTGAAATACACTTGGTGCCGTCTGCGCTCACCACCACGCAGCGCACGTTATCTGTGTGTCCCTTGAGCCGACCCATCTGCCATCGCATACACGCATATCACATACACGCAATACACACGTCAAGGGTTCCTCTTGGTCAAGGAGCTTGCAACATATGCTCCCTGTGCACAGCGAAAGTCATTCACACGAATTTAAAAGGAGGCATTTGAACCTTTTCTCCTGATCGCGGATCCCAGATACGGAGAAGGCCAATAGCGTGGGTAGAAACACGCTCCGTGGAGCCTGAGACCACCACCGACCCTGAAGCATTGGTGGCTAGACAATAGATCGAGTCTTGGTGCCCACTAGCTTTGATAAAAGAAACATTCCCCTCCCCCCCTCGTGAGGGCATGGCGGAAACAGATTGCAGCGCTTCGACATCCCAGAGCAACACCTCTCTGTCCAGCGCTGCCGACGCCAGCATGCCTCTGTATTCAGACCTGTCAGTCGCGAGCCCTGCAACAGCATGTGCAACGCATATAATAATAGAGGACATTGCGAAGCGCAGAGCCACTGCCAGCAGCTCTGCGGTGTGCCGAGGCAAATTCGCCACTGCACACAGCGCACACACAAAGAAAAGCAAAGACTTATTTTCCCTGCTTCGATACGCTCTGCTATAAAACCCATGGATTGTTTATTCACACACTTTTCGAGATAATTCGAATTATTTCGGAAAATATGAGATTTCACCTCCAATATCAAAATTCAATGACTATATATGTATATATATGTATATATATATATGTGTATACACACACATAAATATATATATGTATGTATATGTATGTATATGTCCATATACATGTGTATACATTTATATACATTATATGTTATTCAAGGCGTGTGGGCGGACAGAGACCGATCCGAAGCATACGCCAAGGCCTTGACATAGTCTGTATGCTCAGTGAGAGTCGCCAGGCATTTTTGGTGCACTACATTCCAAAGCTTGATGGTCGTGTCGGAACTACACGTCACAAGCGTCGCCTCATCGCCTGCACCAGTATCGTATGCATTAGCTCAGACCACTATGTATGAGCAACTCTGCATCAGCCCATACACCAAGCACAAACCAGTCCAGCTTTGTGCATCCATCCGTGTTCTATTCTGTTCGGACATTGTGAGAGATTTATCCCCCCTCCCATCCCTTCCCCATCTCCTCCGTCAATTTTTTATTTCAGCCAAAATTCCACGAGGTCTCTGCCAACGCATCAATTGGCGTTAAATGGATCAATTGGCATTCTCCATACCGACAGACCCCCAAACCCAGCCTTCTCTGACCCCCCCCTCACTGGCCGTGTCCAAATAGAGGTTTGCTGCCACAGCGGGGACACGCTACTTCGGAGAACTAGCGAAAGGGCCGATGACACCAATGAAACCACCGAATTGTCTTAATATGCAGAACATTGGCGATTTCCATCTTCTTCACCACACGGCGCATTTGCCTCGGTGCTTGACGCGAGCCTTAAGCCAGACAGAGAGCATGCGCCATCTCGAACAGCAACGACAGAGGGCGAAGATTGTCCCACGTAGGACACTCTCAAAGAGAGGGCTCACTGATAAAATCCCCAGATAAACTCCAAAAATAAACTCCCCAGATAAACTCCCCAGATAGGTGTAGATAACTCCACAGATAACTCCCCGATTTTTTTTTGCTTCTGTGTTTGGACCTACCCTGAGGGTAGGTGGCGCGTGGCAGCTTCGGCACGTTGCACCTCGCCGCCGCGCGCCCAAATTTGAAATGTGAGACCCCGCAGCTGTTGACTCGTGTTGGTGGCGGCGGCAGATTTGGCGCTGGCACTCCACGCCATCGCGCGCCCAAACTGGGCGCTCTGGCAAGTAAATATAAATTGGTGCAGAGGGGGGGGTAATAACCGAGAAGGACGCAGTCATTCACCCAGTCCGTGTGCGCATCGAAGGAGCGTTCACATTTGACACGGGGGTTACCAGTACTCCAACATCTCGCCGTTGCATCCCTGCTCACCCCACCCATATCCCCCCGCCCCACTCCCCACCAGCACGGCACATACAAAAAAAAAAATACATAAGTGTTGTGAAATGTTGCAAAGAGCTGGTCGCGCTTCTCTTCTTTGTTCTCATCTTCTCTATTTGTTCTTTTGGTGCCTTGTCACCATTTTACCTGCTGCTAATGTAATACCGCCATGCAAAAGAAAACAAAAACCGAACCTGCCCGCGCTGAAGAGAAGCTCGCCTCTGCGGTTCAGTGCCAAGGAGTTGATGCCTGAGCGATGTCTGCTCCCTCCAAAAAAAATATTTCAGCAACAGACAGCCTGGGAGCCACATTGCACGAGCATGATTCCTCCCACATATCAAACATACACTGCAATCACTACATGCTTGGACATGTAGTCAACTGCCATGGAAAGGCCCTGGGAAGGGGTGCAGACAAAGCTGGGCAAGTTGCGCAGACGCAAACTTGCTAAAGCACATAGATATCGATCCCATTGCACCCTCACGCACCACAGGGACAGGTCAGCACACGCCCAGCAAAAGCAGGATCGGGCAAGCACAGACCTGCCTTCTTCTTCGCGCAGGACATAGGAAACGCGACGGTGCTTCTTGCGCGTCGCGGAGGCTCCCAGCATTACTCAGCGTTGCAAGTGCTGCCGCCCGTGCCAGTGCCTGGAAACCCCGGGGCAGCACAGGCGGCGATGCACCCTGCAGATTCACGATCAGTCTCCCCTTATCGCATACGAGATAAGGGGACTCTCATCTCCTCTGTCTAGTTCCCCCCCGTCCCGTCAACCAAAACCCTACCTCACCAAATCCGCTAGACCCATTGCATTAGGCTTCGCGATCGGTAAATGGTCGTTTGTTCAGCATCTGTGTGGCATAGTGACAGCGACACACAGGGACGTGCATGAAATCTGCTTGCTCAGGCGGCCATCGCTGCAAAACACTCGTGTCTGAGTGCCCAGTGACTCAGACAAAAGCAGCTGTGGCTGGGTGCGTGTGAAGGCAGAGGCAGCACCGCGAAGAGGTGTCGTCTGAGCTTGACTTGTGTTTTTGCGCGTGGGCAGGGATGTTACAAGGTCTCGTTTTTATGCATGGCCAAGGCAACTACATGGGGAGAAATTTTTGCGCCGTTGTGAAGGGTCCGGAGGGGGTATGCTTCTTTGTGTGTGTGTGTGCTTGTACGTTTGTGGTGGTGTGTGTATGTGTGTGGTGTACGTGTGTGTTTCTATGTGTCTGTGTATCTGTCTATGTGTGTGTGTCTGTGTGTGTGTATCTGTGTGTGTAGGTGTGTTTCCCTGTCTGCCTTTGTGTCTTTCTGTGAGTCCGTGGGTGTGAGTGTACGTCTGTCTGTCTGTCGGACTGTCTGTCTGTCTATCTATCTGTTTGTTCGTGTGTATATGTGTCCATGACTTCGCCTGTGAGTTTGGTCAGCGTAAAGTGTGTAGTTGTCCCCGCCAGATGAACATGAGCGGACCAAATCAGGAGATTGTGAGGGTTCCGAAGTGTCGCAAGGTGAGGTTGTGCGAATTGGCATCACAGTGTGTTTGATAATCCCATCTGGGTTTCCGAAGTTTTCTTCGGACGTTTTACCGCCCCAGGGTGCGCGATGGTGAGGGCTAAATCTCGGAGAAGGGTGTTTTCCCCAGTTCATGGGTGGCCAGTCCAACTCGGACTGGCCGACGACGCCACGATGTCGGGCCAAGCAAGCCCTCTGCCGCCAGGCGCCCATCCGAAGATTCCGCACGCCCACCCGACAAGGATCACTGTCAAGGCGTGCGGCGATGAGGGGGAGTTGCTAAAGCCCCTCGCCGCGGCGTGCCATCCAGTTACCATCGCGTGACGAAAAAAAAAGGGGGTTGATTATTGGTTGATTATATGTTCAGTATAAATTGATTATTAGGGTTGACTGTAGGCTTGACTACGGATGTTACCTAGTGTTGACTACGACTAAAGCGAAGCCCCTCGCCGCTGCGCGCGCCTTCGAATGTCTGCCAGCAATTATTCTTTAACGCAGCACCGATACTTTCGTGGTTAATAACAAGCATCACACATTGGCATGCAGGCTGCTGGGCAAACTGTGGATGTCAAAGGCCATACCGTCACACTCAAGCCCGGCAAGTGCAATCCGCTCATGATGGGCGGCAAGCCGTACATGTCTGCTGACCCGTCGGACATGCATACCAGCAACAACAATGTGGTACACTGGGACGGTAAGGTCTGGAGCATCTGAGACCAGCCCGAAGGTCACAGAAGTTCACTTTTCACTGCCTTGCAGTGGTGTTTCAAGTTTTATTTTCATATGAAATTTTTTCGTGCCCAGGTGAGAGAATTCACAGGGATGATCTTTCTTTCTTTCTTTCTTTCAAGTTCTTGATTGAAGTCCTGATTGTTGTCGAGTTTGAATATCACAACGTACTTTATCAGCCGTATCGGGATTCATAAACACCCTGCTATTCTCAAAGTCAATACGTAGCATGGTGAGTCTGTTTCAAGTAGTGAATGTCCGCCGCCACCGTGTCGCCACAGTTTCTCCCTTGTGTCGTCATACACAACTCTCGCTGTGCGCGGCGTCTCGGATGTGGTTTAGGCATATAATAACTCCACCGGAGGGTGGTTTGGAATTCTTGGCGGGACTCACGAAAAAGATTGTGTTTTATTCATGTCACGGTTAAAAATAGTCTCGGGTTTACCCAACAAGATTGTAATCGAGACATGGAACACATACGCTTCCTCCTTCTCACAAGAAGCACTTCTGTGGAAGGGTGTTTCTTGAGGATCGAGAGAGAAGTGAGAAAGATCGCAGATTGTACCTCTTACACTCCCTGCGTCTAATCTATTTTCATCATCATGATCACTTTTTCCAGGACGACGAAAAATAAGGTAGACATGCATACTATCGAATTTGAGATTCATTGAAACCTGTCCAGTTTTGGGAGAAAATAAGTGTAGGTTACCGACTCTGAGATCCACGCACACGCACTGTATGCGTACCTCTCAATCGAACCCCCTGAATCGAACCCTCTACTTCGACTGTGAAACTCATCGTCTCTCTCTCAGCAACTTCTTTCGAAAATGCTACTATCACTGTGCGCGGCGTCTCGGATGTGGGTTAGACACCTATTTGTGTATTTTGTGTGTCCCACCGAAATTCCACAACCTCCCTTCGCGAGGAAATATTACCGCCACAGGCCTTACACTTTCTTCTCTCCCGCTGGTGCTGGGATAATCGCACCTGGTCCCGGGCAGTTTAATTAACAAAGGACAATTAACATGGTGGATTCGTGAGGTAGTCGCTGTCACTACGAGACAGAGGTCTGTCTGTTGTGAGGCAATGCAGTGCTACTGTAAAGCGCTTTGCCGCCGCGCCGCGGCTTTCCAGCCCACTGATGGGCCAACTGCGTAAACTTGAAATGGGTCACAACAGACAAAAATCACCCAGGACTCAGGCTTGTGTCGAAATTCAATTTTCGCAGATTTTCGAGACTTGATTTCTTCGCCAGCTGTCTATCCCGAATGGCACATGGCGGAGAACTTTGGCGGGGTGATATCACATGTCACGGTCGGAAAAATGTTGACGTATGCAATGAATATCTCATTGCCAAATTTCCTCGAGCTCTCCCCGCCACTCGCCATCGCCGCCGTGCGACCTCGCCGCCGCGTTCCACTGCCTCTTGGGACCGAGTTCAGTCTGGCGGATGAAGTGGGCTGGATACAGTTCTTTCTCCATGTCTTATTGACGTGTTTTGTCAACAAATGTCACAGGCCTTACCCAGGCCTCCATGGTACGAAGCCCAGGCGTTATGGCTTTCCCACAACTTGACTGTCACCTGTCATACCAGCCCACAGCACACACGACAATATTCAAACCAATTGACACAAGCAAAAAAAATACGAATCAAAGAAGCCGTCCTGGGATGTCGCAGGTCGGACTTCCTGAACTGCGACAAACTTGAAGGAATGTGTCTCACTATTGGGCGCGCGGCGGCCAGGCGCTACCGCGCGTCATTCGGATGACGGAACCAAACGTCTGCGTTCCAAAGGCAGGAGGGGCAAAATTTGGAGTCCCTCCCATAGGGAAGAAAATTAGGAGCCCCACCCTTAGGGACAAACTCCCCTAGGGGAGTTTATACACCCTACATAGGGGTGTAAGGGAGTTTTCTGCCCTATTCCAGGGTAGATACTCTCCTGATCAGATTTTCCCCATGCGATTGGACCGCGGCAGCTTTGCCACGCGCCTAACCGCCACGCGCCTAAGCCCTTCGTCGCTGCGCGCCAAAAATTTGCAGGAATCACGGTAGAGAGAAAAAATAGTTTTGTGTGAACATGACGTCCCCACCTCGCCCGTGACCTTGCCCTGGAGTTGATCTGCAAGCCCGTCATAAATTTTCCTGCAAATTGACCGCCAACGCAATCAGCACCAGCACGCCAAGTCTGCTGTCACACAACTCGAACCAAAAGAAGTTGCTCACTTGCACATGAACTCGGTTGTGGTATTTTCGGATGGAAAGAGCTCGTCCAAGTTCTTCAGGTTGTACTCGGCAAGAACTTTCTTGAGGACGCTCATACCCTCGCCAATATCGAGCACCCAATTCAACCGTGGCTCCTGCCAAAGTGTCCTGTCGTGAGCAGCGTCCGTTTGTAGACGCTCACCTGGCAAACAATCGAAAAAACACCAACGATGAAAAAAAGACAGACCAACTCCTTGACGTGGAACTCAACATCAACCGTGTACGTTGCTCCATGCATGCCTTGCGCGGGCCCGAACTCCTCTCCCTTGAATGAATGCGCGATCATGATCGAGTCGCGCAGGCCAAGGGAGTAACCACCCCCGCGCAGGCGCAGCGAAGAGTGCGGAGATCTGGAACCCGCGTCTGCACGCCGCAACGTTGAACTCCAGCTCGTGGCACTGAGTGTGGGCGCAATACCAGTGGCCTGAGCTGCTGCCACACCCACACAGAGGAGCGCAATAGCCGAGACTCCAGAATGCCGTGCCCATGCGGAGATACGCCAGTGGAGGTTTTTGGCCAGCCGAGATTCTTGCCCAGCGGACATTATTACCCTCCGGAGGTTTTTGGCTCGCGCAGGTCTTCGCCTCGAGAGATGTTTGGCCTCTTTTGCTATTGGGTATCAGCCGTCGCGGGCCAAAATTCTCGCAACTCTCTCGGTTGCGGTGATGGCGGGAGTGTTGACTAAATGCAACTTTTTTTGGACAAAGAGAGGACCAAGATGAGGTCACTCCCATCGCCTGTCTGTGAGGCGACGTCTTTGTGCGCTGTCCTGGCCCTTAGCCTTGCAGCTAATTTTCCTGACTAGCTTCCAATTTTCGTGGATTCCCACTCCTAACCCTCATGTTTTGTGAATGGGCATTTGCGACCTTGTCTTCTGTGGCTACTTGGTCGGCGCAGTTTGAAGTTTTTGAACAAGAAAGGATGGGTATGATTTTTTTGATGACAATGCGCCACAAATCTACCTCTTGTTCTTGTGTATGCGGGGAGAATGTGTGCGTGTGTGCGTGTGTGTGTGTGTGTGTGCATGTGTGTGTGTGTGCATGTGTATCTGTTTGTGTGTGTGTGTGTGTTTGTGTGTGTTTGTGCGTGTGTGTGTGTGTGTGTGTGTGTGTGTGCGCGCGCGTGTACGTGTGTATATGTGCTCGTGCATGTGCTTGCGTGTGTGGGGGCCTGTGTGCGTATGTGTGTGTGTGTGTGTGTGTGAGCTTGTGTGTGTGTGAGCTTGTGTGTATGAGAGAGAGCATGCATATACGTTTGTGTATGTGTGTGTGCGTGTGTTCGTGTGTGTGTGTGTGTGTGTGTGCGTGTGAGCGAGCGAGCAATTTTGACAAAGGGAGATTGTGTGTAAATGTGTGTGTGTGTGTGTTTGCGTATGTGTCTGTGTCTTTGTCTTGGTTGGTCTCTTTGTCTCTGTGTATCTCTTTGTCTGCGGGTGCGCGTTTTCGTGCGTGTGAGTATGAGAGAGAAAGAGAGAGAGCGAGAAAGAGCGTAATATTGTGCACGTGCGTGAGTTTGTGCGTGTATTTGTGTGTATGTGTGTGTGTGTGTGTGTGTGCGTGTGTGTGTGTGTGTATGTATGTGTGTGTGTGTATGTGTGTGTGTGTGTGTGTGTGTGTGTTTGTGTGTGTGTGTGTG
>Ga0105055_10012160_pt1 | contig 10515 bp, 11 predicted proteins | sample BON03_FD_78090 | JGI IMG/M metagenome (GOLD analysis project Ga0105055, IMG submission 78090) | Freshwater microbial communities from Lake Bonney liftoff mats and glacier meltwater in Antarctica - BON-03 | ecosystem: Environmental > Aquatic > Freshwater > Ice > Glacier meltwater | place: Lake... | reverse complement strand
GGGGCTTACCATCCACTTTGCCGTTAGCCATTCGAGAGCCGAGGGTGACAGTCTCGTTCTTTTCATGCAGGCTACCAACGACGAGAATATGCTTCACCATCGACTGTTCGGCAGCAACTCTCAGGGTGGCTGGCAGCGCATCAAGTTGCACCTCCTTCATCTCGTACAACAAGTTAGCGTTTGAAATATTTTCCTCCACATACAAGCAGTAGGCCCTGCTCGGATTATCCACTCTAACTACAAACACGTCATTTATGTCTTTGGGAGGGCGAATGTAATCGTCGCCGCGGCCGCCTCTGTCTCTGCCACCACGGTCATCGCCACGATAGTCTCGATCATCCCTGCCACCACCACTGCTACCCCTGTAACTATCATCACGTCCACCTCTCGGACCATCGCGCCCACCGCCTTTCGAACCACCACCATCATTGCCCCTGCGACGAGAACCGTCCCTATCATCACCACCACGTGGGCCGCGATCGCGGTCTCGCTTTCGGTCGCGATCACCGCGCTCGCTGCGCTCACCACGCCTGGCAGACGAAGAAGGAGGTGCTTCGTCTGTTTCGGCCTTTGCACGGACTGGACGGTTGTCAGCAAGGCTCACGTCAATTCGCAGACCGCCTATCATCGTGCCGTTCTCGCGCTCTATGGCAATTGTTGCAGCCCGTGGTTCATCATACTGGACAAACCCAAAACTGCGACGAAGGACAGGTGGCTCGGCAAGGCGCCCATGTTTGCAAAAAATTCTTTCAATCTCGGAGACAGTAGTTTTCTCCGTCGCCAAATTACCGATAAACACTCTGCAAAAGGGCGGAAACTGCTACCACACATGTCAGGATGCAGGAAAACAAATCTCGTCAACTTTGTTTTCCACTTTTCAGGAAAAAAAAATTCCACCGCTTCTACTCAGTGTTTGTGCTCATGCACACAGGTGTGCGGCCACCCGACAAGAGTTTTTGATCAATATCTGGGCGCGACAACGATGAGAACAAGAGCGTCGCACATTGTTAGGAGTTTGGACAAGGAATCACGGGACAGACTCGTTGATCCAGCTGATTGAACTGGACGCATGGATGATGACGCACGGATGACAAGGGACGAGCATCAGGGTGCTACAACCTGCCGCTGTCGCGTCTCAGGAGATGGTACAAGAAAACGGGCTGCATGCGGCGTGCGTGTGGAGAACAGGGGGGGGGGGCAGGAGAAAAGGAAGGGGAGTGGGTGAAAGCGCACAGTTGGAACGAGGGCGTTCGACTGGACCTTGCTACTGCCGCCACCGCCGCCACCGCCACTGCTGCCGCCTCCACTGCTGCCACGATAGTTGTCCCCGCCGTATCCGCCTCTTCCACCACCTCCATCATTACCGTCGTACATGGCTGTCGTCTCTGTTTACAGTTCCCGCGCTCTGCGGGCAGAGGATGGACGGGGGCGGTGACAGAAGTCTTCGTCCTATCGCTGCCGAGGACGACGGTGTGGTGTACGTCCGTAGCTCCCTCCAGGGGTTGGCAAGGCAGGGGTCTTAATGCTCCGGTCGTAGAGGACTACTGCCGGGGAGAAGTGATGTAGGACGAGGAAGGATTTTATGGCCAGCGCAGAGGACTTTGCAGACAGGAGAGCCAGGAGATACTTCGAAAATGTGTGCTCTGCTGCCCAGGCGCACAGCCCCGCGCGGCCGCCCTTTCACGCTTTCCTTCGTACAGGATTCTTCGTTGTCCTCACCTCGTTGTCCTCGTTCCAAAAAAAATTGGAAAAAAAACAAAAAGAGTTCATAAGTTCAAAAAATCGAGTCGATTGCCCGTCGAACCTGTCTCGTCGAATTCATCGTGAATCTTTAGGCTATCATGTCCCCCGGCAAAGGAAGACAGAAAAAGCAAAAGGTCCCCAAAATCTCCAGGAACGAGAAATTTAGCATCACTGGGATTGAGAATATGTGTTTGAAAGATGCATCCACAGTGTAACTTGAAAAATTATCCCTTACATTGATATACATAATTACAGAACTTTATGTGATCTCTCATCACATGAAATTCCGTTCAATTGTCCCAATTGGCCCAGCGCCAATTTGTTCAAACTATGTTTTTCAGTTTTTAAACTAGACTTTTGGAGAGGGGCCCGGGGACGTGATAGCATAAAAAAACGAAAGATTCTGCACTAAAATGCATTCCTGTTGTAATTGAATTGCTAGCTGTGTGGCGGCATAACAAACCAAAAACCAAAAAACATCGTAATTGGCGCGCTAGCTATGTGGATTTAAAAAAAACATCATCTGTACTCAGTGACCCGTTTGACCCGTTTCACCTTTTCCAATTTCAAAACATAAATTTACATGAATGAAGTTGTACACATGACATTGTTGATGTGACTCTATCGGTTCCATCCACATTTACAAAAAAAAATCTACTCATGTGTGTATATACTGCCATGACACACACGCAATGTCTTCATACTAAGTGTACTTGTATTCACTCTCACATACATTTGACTCTCCCACTACATAATGAATGTAAAAAGAAAAAAAAATTCAACGCATAAAATACATTAGAAACATAAATTCATAAACAAAATTAGAATAATTTGAATACAACGAAACCTATAAAGGAACACCTAAACATAAATGAATAAATAAGAAAATCTTAACTTGAATACATTAAATCCATAATTAAATATATGAACAACCAAACAAATACATACGACTATCTGTAAAAATTTAATTTTTGTTCCACGTGTGTGTTCTTCATTCATTTTCCGTGTTTCTTCATGTTCATTCTGTTCTGTTTCTCTTTTATTCGACTACATGTGTGTGCGTTTGCCATTCTTTCCATGGTCCATTGCAGGAGTGCCTTCGAGCCAGGCACTTTCGGGCTTCCGTATTACTGCGCCTCCATCTGTGCTCGTTCCTGCTGTACTTGGCGCGCTAGCAGTGTGGATTCCAAATCAAAAATCAAAAAAGACCCTGCACAAATCTTCGGTGCTGGGCGGAGGTGACATCAACGCGGCCCGGCGGCATAGCCGGCAAGCCTCATCACGACGCGGCGCCGCCCACGCGCGCCTCTGCTTGCCACTTTGCGCTCCACTCCTCCAGCGCGAGACACGCAAACGACAATGCCGGCCACCAACGTCATGCAGGATTCAATCCTCACTCCCAATGAATTTGCGTTGTGTCTGCGAGCGCTTCTCAGTGCGACCCTCCTGGGCCTTGTCTCCCTGTGAATTCGCTGTATGTATACGAGCGCTGATCCCCTCTCCTGTTCCCGCAGGACCTACACAGCTCGGCTTCCGGCTTGGACAATCAGCCCTGTACGTCTCTCGTGCTACCCGCCGTCTCCTCCCCGACAACATCCCACATATTGCAACTCGGGCCTTCTTGTTGCTGCCGAGCCCGTGCATAATAGAATGTTCAGATGATGTTTTGATTGTGTTTTCCCCACAGCATTTTCTGTATCACCCGCCTGCCCCTTTCCCTGACAATTCTATTACAATTGCAGCTGTTGTGATTGTGTGGGCTGTCTTGTTCATCTGACTAAACCCGTGGTATCCGTCCCGAACTCCCAGAGAAGTTTAACTCGTCACTATCCCGGTTAAGTGGCTCTCAATTGCAAACAACGCGGGTCTTTCTCTTGCAGGTTTTCTTTTTTCTTCTTGTTTTTTTAAAAAACAAAAATATTGCTTTGCTTAGTCGTGAGAGGTGGAGGATTTCGCAGATCTTGGGACCACTGTACCCAAGGAATCTTACCACCACTTAAGACCCTCACAAATGAGGCCGAACGAACTTTGGACTCGCCTAGACAACGGAGCCGCCGGGGCACAAGCCCCTGGTTGTCAACGGGGTAGTTGTGGGTCCGTTGGAAGAGGAAGAGAGAGAGAAGGGAGCCGGTATAGCAAGCGACGTAGTTAAGGTGGAGGGTGAGGATCCGGCCACCCCAGGTTGTCTGAGGTCTGTTGACACGAGGAAACCCCGGGACCGTAACGATTCCCCAATATCATGATGATCGGGTTAATAAACAAAGCAACACACACAAACAAACCAAAAAAAAAAATGCACTCAGAACCTGAGCTGAAAAAAAATAGACTCATAAACCGCTGAAAAACAGAGCACACCGGCGTTTCACCGCCGAAATGGACATTCTAATGAAGGAATCAATTCACAGTGCATATATGCAAGCAGTGACCTGGCAAATCACCATAACAGTGATGGAACTTCTAATGATGTATTGAACTGTCGTCAAAATTCTTCTTAAAATTCATGCGCGGGCAGATGTTTCGGCAACTTCACACCCATTGGACCTGTGTTGTCATTGTTACAGAACAAAGACTATAGGATCAAGCAGTAGACCAGAGAGAAAGGTGAAACTGCGACCGCTGAAGAGCCAGGATTTAGCAGATGAGATATCCAAAGAGGTACAGAACTCCAATAAATTTACTATGATTGTTGAGTGTGTTGCAAAGTATCAGACAACTGTGCAAAATGACCAAACGATTACAAAAGCAGCATGTGTTAAAAAATCAGCTTTGCAAACGTAAACACCCTCAACGAAAATCACTTCCCTACTGATCTGCCTGAGCATTGACACAACCACCCTGCCCCACGGTAGCTGCTGTATCATAAGGCCCACCCCACTGCCCTCCATGCCCAGCTGACTCCTGATTCTGTTGAGGCACGAAGACACGTTGTGGCGCGGGCGCTCGAGCGCCCACACTGTACGCGGCAAGCGTGTACCAGAATAGATCAGGTGTCAAACACATCTAGCCTTGCACGATCACTCGACTCAGTTGTAGTACCCTGACAAAGAGGCGCCGGGACGATTTCCCCGCGCATGCATTCGCTTCTTTAGATCAGTTCAGTAAAACTGTCACGGTGGAGTAGGTTCGGTGCTTTTTTACTGGACAACACAAACTCGTAGTGCCCTGTGACGGTCCAGAGAGGCAAATAAACGTACTCTGGGCCGGCCCAAGATTAATCAATGAATGAATTTATCCATTAATTAATGCATGAATTAATGAACTAATTGATCATGATTGGTTAAAGAAAGAAGATTCTAACCTGTAATTTGTAAATATTCATTTCTACCGTGACACTACATCAACAAGACAAAGTACCCATCAGGATTCAGTCAAAAAAATCTTACCTGTGGCACGTTTTCTTACATGTCTGCAGCGCATTTTTTCACACAAAAATCTTGTCTGCGGCGCGTTCAGTTTTGTTTCCCAGAAGATTCTTGTTTGTGGGGCATTTAATTTCAGTGCCTTGTTTGATTTATCAATTCATCGGTATTGAAAATGATTCGAAGTCAAATACTCAGTGACCACAACGACAAAATTTGTAAAAAAAACAAAAAAGGGTCAAATAATACACCCTTTGTCACAACAAGCCTCGTGGGATACAAATTGCACAACTCTGATTGAATTCCAAAACAATTTTTAAGAAACAACGTACATCATCACACGTAACATAAATATCACACGCCTGCGAGCCAATACCTCTTGCAGAAAAAAACGATCCTGATTCCAGTGACCACTATTGTCACTACAGTCTTCAACGATTTCGTACTGATGACCACCTTTGTCACTACAGTCTCCAATGATTTCGTATGCCGACTGCCGGGTGCGCGTGCACCCCGTGGTACGAATGCAAAAATCATTGGGCCGTACTTGCGATTGTCGGCTTGGAGTCGCGAGAATTCTAATCGAACCCATTGAAGAGAAGCGCTGCTATTGACATAATCCGAACCACTCAGCGTGACCATGACGGTGGAGAGCAAATAGCTTTGAAAAAACAGAGAGTCTCACCCAGAGGTGCGTATGCGTGGGGTGTCAACTCAAAAGCGACCACGCACTCAGATTGCTTTGTTTGAAAGGACACTTCATAGCCTCGGAGTGCGTGCCAGTGAATCGACGCTGTGACGACACCAGTTGACAAGAAGTGAATTAATTCTTGTATATTAAAATACCTTTTCTTGAGGGAGTTCAGCAATAAAAAAATTCGCCAAAAACCCCCGGAAATACTTTCTCCGACGCGCTACTAATATCATGTTTTGTAAATTTTGAGGTTGGTGCCGCAAAAATAAGAATCTTGCTCCGCGCGAATATTTGAAACTGCTGTATAAGCATATTATGTCTGTAAATTTGTTTATGTCGTTCAGCACATTATATCGTTTAAGAAATTATGTCGTTTAAGAATTTATGTTGTTTATGAATATATGTCGCTTAACTTTTAAGTGACATCATTATGTCGAATAAGACCTTGAACAACATAGTCCAATTAGGAATTTACATACAATCATTATTATGTCGTTGAAGGGTTTAAACGACATAATAATGTAAATTAAACGACATAATATTACACGTTTAATTTCCTGATGATACAGGTCGAGTTCAAGTTGGGTCTTGAGGCGTTTTACTGGACTTGGTGCAGAAATCAGAAGAAGAATGATTTGGGCTCGATTTTTTGGGCGGAATTTGTGCTCGATTTTTTTTCCTTGCGGTCAAAAAAAAGATATGAGCATGTTGATTGGCCGTAACCTACACTTCCCTATTTCGACCGCCCGCTGATTTTTGTGGGTTACTGGCCAAACTCAAAAGCCTCCGAGACCTACAGTTTGCATCTGCGTGCGGTTGCTTTGAACTGTGGCGTCATTTCACCCTAAAAAGTCGGAAACGGGCATCACGTGATAGATCAGAATCCTAGAACCTGGTGCACCACTGGTGCTCCCCAGATTTGCCCTACGTGCATGGCGTTTGCTGTCGCTCGCTCGCTCACTCACTCCCAGGCTCAGGCTCAAGCTCACTTGGAGTCACGGTCTCGCCCTCTGTAGGGAAAACAGTGTCGCCGCGGCCCGGCGTCACGCAACCTAGTCCGAGTCACAGTTTTGTCTGTGTTTTCAAGTCATCACTTTTTGGATTAGTGCAAGAAACGCGCCTCAAAAACTTGAACGCACTCTGCCTATGTAAGGAATAAGGCGGGGCATTAAAACGCAGGATCGGAAACTCGTAGTCAAAGTAGTCAAAGTCGATTCTTTTGCACAAAATCTGTTTTTGTCTTAGTCAGACAAGTGGGTTGGCGATGTCTACACCTTGAACAAGAGGCAGCCTCGTTTGGGCGCGCGGCAAGCGGAGGGGCTTTAGCCCAAGCCGCAGCTGAGAACAAGTGGCGCGCGGCGGATCCGGGTCTAAATCCCCTCTGCTTGCCGCGCACCCCAAGATTCCGAGGCAAGTGACTCTGAATTATGCCCGCCTCGGACAGTTTCATTGATATGGAATTCCTCCTTCAAATAAGACATTTTCATTGATATGAAATTTCTCCTTCAAATCTCCTCAAAGAAGATTTGGAGGATCAAAGAAGACTTGGAGGTCTTGACTTGAAGGATCAAAGAAGACTTCGAGGCCTCCTCACGAATCTTCCAAGTCTTCTTTGAGTTTCGTCAAAGGAGGCCTCCTCACACCGCCCGCCCCTATGAATCATGTAAAATATTTAAGGGCCGGCCCCGCCGAAATGCCTTTTGAAACCTGGTACACCACAAATACAAATCATTTCCGCCTGACAGATTTCTGTCAGGCGGAAATCAAGAACAAAACTGGGTTGAGTAATAAAGCCAGTACTGCATAATCTTGTGCGGAGGATCAGATTCTGGAGAATAAAATCTCCGGAACAGGATTTTAAATATTGTACTGAACGATAAGTAAAATGAAATTCTGAAGTCTATTTACCTGTAAGGGAACATACATGATTGATTGGGTCGGGCGGCTCGTCAAAGCAGGCCTCCTCACAAGGAGGCCTCTTCGCAAATCCTTCAAGTCTTCTTTGAGTCTCGTCAAAGGAGGCCTCCGCACAAGGAAGACTTAGAGGTAGCCTCCTTTGTGAGGAGGCCTCCTTTGACGAGACTCGATTTGTGGGACGGAGTGTCATGAGGCAGCTGCCTCACACATGAAACTCACGAGACATGTCTGTGTTGCAGTGTGTTGCAGTGTGTTGCAGTGTGTTGCAGTGTGTTGCAGTGTGTTGCAGTGTGTTGCATGTGTTGTAGTGTGCTGCAGTGTGCATGAAACTCATGAGGCATATGCGGTGCATCATCGTTTTAGGAGGGTTCGAGGAGGAATTCCATATGGGTCGCAGCTGATAGCGAGTGGCACGCAGCGGCTCCGGGGCTAAAGTGCACTTGCCACGCGTCCGGAGACTTCGAAAAAACATCTCATTTGACGACACTCCATTTATGAGACTCTCGGGAGGCAGTCTTGTATCTCGAGACTCTGTCTTTTTATATTCTATCAAAAATAATAAGTCGTGTTAGAGAAGACGGTCTGGAGCTTTATTGATTCTGCTGGTGCTGAGAATCAGTTCTTGCACAGTACAAATAATTTCACATCACTATTTTTTAATTATCTCGTCGTACGAATTCATTGTTCATTCATCGCTCTGTATCGGAATTTAAATCGACTTTGGATTTTCAGCAGCTTCGGGAGGAAACCCCCGATAGAATAATTTAGGGCCCCAGGAGTTCACTCTGACTTTATTTTTTTCTTTCTTTCTTGGTTTGCGAATACCCTGACTCAGACTCGGAGGAGGCAGCATTGCATCACACTCATTTGATACAACTCTGAGATTATGACGTGCAGTGTGGCGGCATCACTTTGTCGGACGGTCCCAGGTGACGTCTCCGGCTTCGGTGTAGTAATACTGTTTGCCCGTGGCCTCATCCTTGGCTGCGTACCAGCCCGCGGGCAAACTTGCGGCAGCTTTTTCGGGAAACTTTATGAAGAATTCCACCGCACTTTCCGGCATGTTTGCATACCCTCCCCAGGGTGTCTTTTCTCCTGGCTCCTGCCCATCGACTGGCAGTTGATACGCCGCAACTTGGTTTGGATTGAGGCCGCCAAAGGGGACGGCGGTGCCAGCGCGCGCTGCGTCGGTGAGACTTCCGGTGGTCCCATCCGCGAACTCGATAACATCCATCTGCCGATTGAGTGCGTCTTGCTTGGCAAACCTACTGTTCTTGTCTCACACATCACACACACACACACACACACACACACACACATACACACAGCGCATGTACATGTGTCAATTGCAGATTTGCGACACACTTAAGTGAGTCCCCGAGGCGTGATCGCGTCTTTGTCTGTCATTGTCTCACACATGTGCATATGCATATATGCCAGTTGCAGACTGTGCCACATAGTGTGTCACACATACGAATGTGGCAAGTCCCCCGAGAGTTATCTTAGTAGCAAGGATACCGGAGGTATGTCACGCGTACGAATGAGTCATGTCCCACGAACAAATGAGTCAAGTCACACATACGAATAAGGCACTTGTGCACCTTACGAAGCGCTGCCAACTTTCGGCAATGCAAAAGGGCGTGCCAGGAAAACTGTAGTAGAGCATGTTGCATATAATATACGTGTGTGAATGTGTGCGTAATACGTGTATGCACTTATTTGTATCCATATGTAAATGTCTGTACGTGTGCTTACATATGCATATGTATAACACATATATGCGTACACGCATGTGCGTGTGCGTGGGGGGGGGGTGCTCGGTGACGGGATCTGAAACAGCCCTAGCCTGAGACGGCCGTGGCGCCAACTACGTGCCAAGAATTGCACAAGAATGGCACAGAAAGAGCCCTGTTAAAACAAGGCCCTGCTCCAGAACAGACCTGGCATCTGCAGACTTCCTGCTTCCTCCTCCTCCAAAGAGGCTTCCAAAAAAGCCAGGGCTTACTGAAGAGGAGGAGGCGCCATCATCAACCCAGCCGTCTTCCACATACTTGCCAGTAGCCATGGGATTCGCGTAGCCATTCACATCTCCCAAAAACTGCTTCTCGGGGTCGTAGTTCCCTTCGGCACCATCCACTTCGGCCTGGTTGTCGGTGGAAGAAGCACGGAGACGGACAAGCTTTGACCTTGGCGCGCAAATCGCCAGATCCGGCAAAGACCGGTGCGCCAACGAAAGTCCAGCGGGCGATGCGGTGAAGGCTGCCGCACCGAGAAGCGATCCGGCTGCAAGTGCGATCTTCACGACGAGCATTTGGGGAACTGGAAAGTCAATTTTTGTCAACCGTTTTTGAAAACAGTTGGTCACTGACTCACTGCACTGCCCAGCTGCTCTGTCGAAGATCATCGATAGAGCAAATGCGATCGTTTCAGCGTTTTCGATTGACCCTCTTTACTCTTCAATGTCTATGTGCGCTGCCACAAAGGTGTACATACACGCATCACACGTACGTACCTCTGTACACACGTGCATACCAGCCACCAGACAAATATCTTACGCATAAATAATATGTGTGTGTGTGTGTGTGTGTGTGTGCGTTTTTTTGGTGTGTGAGTGTAAGTGTGTGTATATGTATGTGTATGTGTATGTGTATGTGTATGTGTATGTGTATGTGTATGTGTATGTGTGTGTGTGTGTTTGAGTGTGTGTGTACGTGTGTGTGTTTGTGGATGGGTATGTGTATGTGTGTGTGTGTGTGTGTGTGTGTGTGTGTGCGTGTGTGTGTGTGTGCGCGTGTGTGTGTG
>Ga0105055_10012155_pt1 | contig 10519 bp, 10 predicted proteins | sample BON03_FD_78090 | JGI IMG/M metagenome (GOLD analysis project Ga0105055, IMG submission 78090) | Freshwater microbial communities from Lake Bonney liftoff mats and glacier meltwater in Antarctica - BON-03 | ecosystem: Environmental > Aquatic > Freshwater > Ice > Glacier meltwater | place: Lake... | reverse complement strand
CGATGTCTTCAAGCCGGAATTATTGAACTCTGAGACCGAAGCGGAACCGGGCGACTACCACTGACCGCATTCGACAACACGCAGGATTAGTCCCTTGTTCGAAGTAAACACCGCCGTTCTGTTGGTCGTCAGTCTCATAGGCTTGGTTGTGATCGGCGTTCATATCGCCATCGCGCTCGGCATCACCAGCGCACTCGGAATTTTTCTGGTCACCGGCGCCGACGCCAATGCATTCCACACCGTGCAAGCCATGCTGGCAGCAACGGCATACGAAGCCATTCGCGATTATATCTTTGCCGTCATACCGCTCTTCATGCTGATGGGCGAATTCATCGGCAAGTCAGGAGTGGTGACCGACGTCTACCGAGGCATCAACCGGCTGCTGCATCGATTGCCCGGCCGTCTGGCCATCGCCACGGTGGTGGGAAACGCACTGTTCTCCTTCGTCACCGGCGTGAGCATCGCTTCTGCCGCCGCCTTTTCGCGGATCGCTTATCCGGAAATGAAGCGGCATGGTTACGACAAGGGATTCGCACTGGGTGCGATCGCTGGGTCGAGCTGTCTCGGGATGCTCATCCCGCCGTCGGTGCTGATGATCGTCTGGGGCATTCTGACCGAACAATCCATCGGTAAGCTTTTTGCCGCCGGGGTCTTTCCAGGCCTGTTTCTAGCGTTGCTGTTCGTCGCTTACATTTTCCTCCACTCGCTGTGGCGGCCGGCCCTTGTTGGTATTGGCTTAACGCCGGAACAAATGGCCGCGGCCAGCGGCGTTGCGGTGGGAGATGAGGAACAAGAAGTCTCAAGCGTTCAGTTCCTGATCAGCCTTGGCGGAATCCTTCTTGTCGTCGTCGCTGTCCTGGGTGGCATGTGGTTCGGTGTTTTTGCGCCAACCGAAGCCGCCGGCGCCGGCGCCCTGATTGCCCTCGCACTCGGCATCATCAAGGGCATGCGGTTCCGCGATATTGTCGATTCCATTTTGTCGGTGGGCAAGACCTCCGCACCGATCTTGTTGCTCCTGGTCACCGCGGCGCTTTATTCGCGGACGCTCGCCATGACCGGCATGGCCAACGCCATCGAGGGCCTGTTCATCGGCTCCGGCATGGCGCCCTGGATGATCATCACCGTCATGGTGCTGATCTGGTTCCTGCTGGGGATGATCATCGATTCGATCTCGATCATGTTGCTGACCGCGGCCATCTTCGCCCCGATCGCGGTCAATATCGGCTATGACCCCATCGCCTTCGCCATCGTCGCGATCATTGCCATTGAGGCTGGCTTATATACGCCGCCCTTTGGCCTGCTGGTATTTACGGTCAAAGCGGCGATCCACGAGATCGAACCGGACATAAACGTGATGACGATCTTCAAGAGCGCAACGCCCTACTGGGTCATTATGTTGATCGCCATGGTCTTCATCATCAACTTCCCGCAGATCGCCGTTTACCTGCCGCAAAAGCTGTTCTGATCTTGCGGTTGGTGAAGTGCGTCGATACAGCTGAGGTAACTGCGCTTCGGCGATGCAAGTTGGCATCCTAAATTTAGACTTCCGTCCCACACACATTGTTCATAGAATATCGAGGTTCATGCGGTCGCTGACGTCGATTCGGTATTTTCCGGTATTGAAGCGGAGGATTGCCCCATGCGGCTCAAAGCCCTCGTTCTAATTGCCGCGCTTTCCCTGACGACAATGGCCCTATCGCCTGTCCAGGCGGCGCCACAGATTCTGGGCTTGATGGCAACCACCGCACCGGTGCCGATAATCTGCGTGAACGGGATGTGTACGGCGGAGCTTTCGTCGGTCTGTCTGCAGGAGCACCGCCCGACGCCGCCAACAGGTACGGCCTACCGTTCGGCCAAGGGGGCCGAGATTACCTTGACGGTCGCGGGCGTAAATCGACCGCTGCGCGTTGAAGCGGCCCTTCGTTTCACGTCGCTTCGGCAATATACCGCCGTCAAAGTCAGTTTGCCGGAAGCGACGGTTCGCCAGTTGGGCGACGGCGCGGCGAGCCTTTCCGTTGGTCCCAAGGCGTCGATTATACCCGTCGCTAAGGCAAACGACCCGAGCCCATTGAGCGCGGCTGAAATCGCCCGCTATACCGGTCCGCTACGCGCCTTGGCCGAAAGTGCATTTGAACGCGACGGCGCTCGCGTGAATGCTACCGGCATCCTCAATCAAATGGTCAATCGCTTGCCTGAAACCAGCGCTGCCGGGATTGAAGAAGTGGCCGCGCTTCGAGAGCAGACCGTCGGCGAGGGTGTCGCCGCCGGAACGCAGCAATACATCGCGCGTGCGATTGAAAACTGCCGGGAGACACTACGCGTCGGCATGATGGCCGACCTGCGGTCATGCCTGAGCTATCAGCACGACTACCTGGCCGGCGAAAATACCACCATCGGCTGGCAGGCGATGAATCCGGGAAGTTAGCCCGGACGAGGGGTCTGGACATTTCGCGGTGACGTCCCTGACGATTGCCACCGGCCGGCCCGGTCTGGCGTTTTAAGCGGCACAGTTTCGGAGAATTTTAGCGTTGCGACCCGGCAGGCGGGACGGCCGGGCCGGCTGCGACGCATTTTCCGTTGCCCTCGCACCTGCGAAGCCTTCCTATAGCCATAGGAGGATTCGAAACACCGTCATGGGTTCGCTCGATATTGTCAGCCTCGCGATTTTGCTCGGCAGCCTGCTGGTTTTGGCCGGCATTTTGTCGAGCCTGATCGCCTTGCGGTTCGGCGCGCCATTGCTGCTGGTCTTCTTGATGGTCGGTATGCTGGCGGGCGAGGGCGGCCCGGGTGGCCTGAAATTCAACGATGTCGGCACCGCCTATACCGTGGGCTCGATCGCGCTGGCGCTGATCCTGTTTGACGGTGGTTTGCGCACCCGCTTTGCCACCATCCGCAGCGTGCTGGCGCCGTCGGTGATGCTGGCAACGGTCGGCGTCATTATCACCACGCTGCTGCTGGCGCCGGCCGCTAAATTCGTGCTCGACATCGGCTGGATCGAGGCGCTGCTGATGGGCGCGGTGGTGGCCTCGACCGACGCCGCGGCGGTGTTCCTTTTGATCAATGCCGGCGGCCTGCGGTTGCGTCCGCGCGTCCGATCGACGCTGGAAGTGGAATCCGGCACCAACGATCCATTCGCGGTGTTTCTCGCCTTGTTGCTGGTCGAAATCCTGTCGGTCGGCAGCCAGAGCTGGTCGCACGCCTTCGTCTCGCTGTTTCGGGACGTGACGCTCGGGTGTCTGATTGGTTATGGCGGCGGGCGGGTCATTACATTGGTGCTCAACCGGGTGTCGCTGGCGCAAGGCCTGCATGCGCCTTTCGTAGCAGTGAGCGCGTTGGTGGTCTTTGCCTTTGCCAATTCGCTGCATTCATCCGGTTTTTTGGCGGTCTATCTGGCGGGCCTGGTGGTCGGCAATCGGCAGACCCGAGCGCATAACTCGGTCGTGGTGTTTCTCGACGCCATTACCTGGCTGGCGCAGATCGTGATGTTCGTGTTGCTTGGGCTTCTGGTCTGGCCGGAGCGGCTGGCCGACAACCTGCTCGGCGCGATTGTTGTGGCGCTGGTGCTGATGCTGGTGGCGCGTCCCGCGGCGGTTTTTCTCTGCCTGGCGCCGTTCAACTATCAATGGCGCGAAAAGCTGTTCATCTCATGGGTCGGTTTGCGCGGCGCGGTCGCGATCTTTCTGGCCTCGATCCCCCTGATGGTCGGTCTGCCCGGCGCCTATCTCTATTTTGACGTCGCCTTCGTGGTCGTCCTGATGTCGCTTTTGGTCCAGGGTTGGACGGTGGCGCTGTCGGCGCGCAAGCTCGACATGTCCTTCGCCCGCAGCGATCCGTTGCCGCGCCGGGTTGAGCTCGATCTACCGGGGCAGATGGCGCGCGAGATCATTGGCTATCCGGTGCCGGCCAACAGCCCGTTTCTCAAGCGCGGGCTGATCCCGAACTGGGCGCGGCCGACCTTGGTAATCCGCGACGAGGACATCCTCACGCCGGCCGAAGCCGAGCCGGTGCGCGAGGGCGATTACGTCTATCTGCTGGCGCCGCCGGAAAAGGCGCAGGCGCTCGACCGTTTTTTCATGGACATGCCGCCGCCGCGTGAGCCCGACCCGGAACTGCTCGGGGACTTCTTCGTCGCCGGGACAGCGCCACTTGGAGCGCTCGCCGATATTTACGGGCTACAGGTGGCCGCCGACCATACCGAAGTGACGTTGGCTGACTATTTCACCGAGCAGCTCGGCCGCGCCGCCAGAGCCGGCGATATCGTCGGCCTGGGCCCGATCGCGTTGCTGGCGCACAAGGTTGAAGACGGCAAGCTCGCGACCGTCGGCCTGCGTCTGGCCGAGCCGGAAACGGCGACGACCTTATCCGGCCGAACGAAAGCGGTTTGGAAGAAAATTCAGAAATGGATCGGCTGAACTTCTAGTGCGCGCGCCGCCCCAGCGCCGGACCGTTCTGGATCGCCCGCTTGATCGCAAAAGCGCCGCCGAACAGTACGGCGGACCAGAACAGATCGCCGGCCACGGTATTTTGCAGGAACGGCAAGGCCGCGACGTAGCACTGGATCAGGCCGGCCATGGTAAGGGCGTACATGCCGCTGAAGGCCCAGACCGCGAAATTCGACAGAACGAAGAAAGCAAGCGAGCAAGCAACCATCACGCCGGCGGTCGGCAGGATACCGGTCCAGCGGCGCGAGAGGATCCCGGCGACGGCCGGGAGCGCCAGCGCGGCGTAAACGACCAGCGCCACGCGCCAGTCATCCATGCCGAACGCCAGGCTGGAAATCGCCATGGCGGCCACCGGCACCACGATGGCCAAGGGCCGGATGTGCAGCATTCGCCCGGCGAAAAGAGCGCTGGCCGCGATCGGCAGGAAACCATGGGCGTGCGGCAACAGCCGCGCCACCACGTCGAAATCGACCAGGAAGGCGACCAGCGCGAGATCGGTCCACAAGGCGTTGGACGGCTGGGCGGGCTTCGGCGATAGGGCGGTCATCGATGCAGTTTCCTTGTGGTTCGCGGCGAAACTTACCCTAGCACGCTGCGCGGCGCATTTTCCACCCATTCGGCGACGATGCCGGCCAGCGCGTCCAGGCCGTCGGTCAGGGCGGCCGGGCCGGGCTGCAGGATGATTGTGGATTTGACCTCGCGCAGGAAGCCATTGGCGACAGCCGGGATTTCGGCAAATCCCGGCCGGGCGGCGACCTTGGCCGGGACAAATTTTTTGCCGCACCAGGAGCCGATGATTATGTCGGGACTAACGGCGGTAACGGCTTCCGGCAGCACGATTCGATCCCGGGCATTCTTGCAGGCGGCAAGGTGCGGAAACACCTCAATGCCGCCGGCGGCCGTGACCAGCTCGGACACCCAGCCGAGCCCGGAAATCATCGGCTCGTCCCATTCCTCGAAATAGACGCGCGGACGGCGCGGCAGTCTGGCGGCTTTCGCGCGCACGGCTTCAACGCGCTGGCCGAGCGAGCGGGCCAGTGCGTCGGCTTTGTCCGGAACGCCGACCAGCGCGCCGAGGGTGCGGATCATGTCGAGAATGCCGGCGATGTCGCGTTGATTGAAGGCGTGAACGGCGACATTGGCGTGGACCAGATCGGCGACAATGTCGGCTTGCAGGTCGGAGAAGGTCAGCACCAGGTCGGGTTCGAGCGCCAGAATCTTCGGCACGTCGGCGGAGATGAAGGCCGAGACGCGCGGCTTTTCCTCGCGTACCTGCTTCGGCCGCACGGCATAGCCGGAGACGCCGACAATGCGGGCATCCTCGTCGAGGAGATAAAGCGTCTCGACGGTCTCTTCGGTCAGGCAGACGATTCGGGCGGGTGGGAACATGAGCGCAGCATACACGACTCATGCGTCGAGTAACTCCACTCCGCCGGTTGCCGTCACCTTGCCGCCCTCGACCCGCACCACGCGCGACGCGATGCGACTGACCTCCGCCGCGTCGTGACTGACATAGATCATCGGCACTTTGGCTTCGTCGCGCAGGCGTTCGAGATAAGGCAGAATTTCGTTCTTGCGGCCGGCATCGAGCGAGGCCAGCGGATCGTCGAGCAGCAGCAGACGCGGCCGCATCAAGAGCGCACGCCCGACCGCGACGCGCTGGCGTTCGCCGCCCGACAGCTTTCCCGGACGGCGGTCGAGCAGATGGCCGATGTCGAGCAGGTCGACGGCATGGCCGAAGGCGGCGGGGTCGGCCGGGTGTCCGCCCATCCAGCGGCCATAATCGAGATTGCGCTTGATCGACATATGCGGGAACAGCCGGCCTTCCTGAAACACGTAGCCGACGCGCCGCTGCCAGACCGGCATGTTGACGCGCGCGTCACGGTCGAACAGCACGACGTCGTCGAGCAGGATGCGGCCACGGTCCGGCCTCATCAGCCCGGCGATCATGTTGATGATGCTGGTCTTGCCGGCCCCGGACGGGCCGAACAGCACGGTGGCGCCGCCCTCGCTGGCGAACAGCGCGTTGAGCGTAAAGTCGCCGAGCTTCTTTTCGACCTCGACCACGAGCATGATCAGACCCCGTGCAGTCTGGCGCCGGCGCGCCGCGCAAAGAATTCAGACGCCATCAGCGCCGCGATCGAAATGATCACCGCGACGACGACCAATTGCAGCGCCGCGCTGTCGCCGCCCGGCACCTGCGTCAGCGTATAGATCGCCGCCGAAATGGTTTGCGTCTCGCCGGGGATGTTGGAAACGAAGGTGATGGTCGCGCCGAACTCGCCGAGCGCGCGGGCGAAGGCCAGCATCATGCCGGCGATGATGCCCGGCAGCGCCAGCGGCAGCGTGATGGTGATGAACAGCCAAAACCGGTTGGCGCCGAGCGTCGATGCCGCGTCTTCCAGCCGCCGGTCGATGGCTTCGATCGACAGCCGGATGGCGCGCACCATCAGCGGAAAGGCCATGACGCCGCAGGCGAGCGCCGCGCCGGTCCAGCGGAACGAGAACACGATGCCGAAATTGTCGGCCAGAAAGGCGCCGACCGGCGCGCGCCGCCCGAACGTAATCAGCAGCAGATAGCCGGTGACAACGGGCGGCAGCACCAGCGGCAGATGCACGATGGCGTCGAGCAGCGACTTGCCCCAGAAATCCTTGCGCGCCAGCACATAGGCCATGGCAATGCCGAACGGCAGCGACACCAGCGTCGCAACCGCGGCGATGCGCAGCGACAGTTGGACCGCGATCCAGTCTTCGGGAGTGAGGTTGAGCACGCGGACCTATGACACCGGCTTGATGATGAAGCTGAAACCGTATTTTTCAAAAATCGCCTTGGCGGCCGGCGTGCGCAGGAAAGTCAGATAGCGCGCCACATGCGGATTTTTGGTTTCGGCGGTCGCCGCCACCGGATAGGTGACCGGCGGGTGCGAGCTTTCGGGAAACACGCCAATAATCTTGACACCCGGTTCGACCTTGGCGTCGGTCTCATAGACGATGCCGATGGCCGTCTCGCCACGCGCGACATAAGCCAAAGCGGCGCGCACATTCTCGGCCTGCGCCAGTTTCGGCTCCGCTACTGTCCAGACGCCGAGCGAGGTCAGCGCGGCCTTGGCGTAGAGTCCGGCCGGCACGGCTCTGACGTCGGCTGTCGCGATGCGGCCGCCGCCGGAGAGCTTGACGATGTCGAAGCCATTTTTGATATCGACATGGTCGAGCTTGGAATCTTTCGCTGCGACCAGAACCAGCCGGTTGCCGAGCAGGTTCACGCGCGTGTCAGGCTTCACCAGCTTGTGCGTCACCGCATAGTCCATCCATTTCAGATCGGCGGAGATGAAAGCGTCGGCGGGCGCGCCTTGCTCGATCTGTTTGACCAAAGCGGAGGTGGCAGCATAGCTCGCGACTACCTTGATGCCGGTAGCATTGCTGAAGGCGGCATTGGCATCATCGAGCGCGTTGCGCATCGAGGCGGCCGCGAACACGGTCACTTGTTGTTGCGCGGCGGCCGGTTGTATCAGGGCCACGGTCAACAGGGCGGCGGCAATAGTAATTTTTCTCAGCAAGGCGGTTTCTCCTCCGTCGCCAATGCGGCGCCGGGCTGGCGTCAAATCGTAAATCGGGAACGATCCGTCGCCGGAACCGCCGTTCCGGCCAAATGCAGCGCACGCACAGTGGGCCGCAGGTCGTCCGTTGACCTTAGCAGTCCTCGTTCGGGGCGGCAATGACGGCGAGATTGCAAGCCTCGTCGCGGTCACGCACACTGTCGGGAACGGGAAATATGCAATGCCGGCGGCGACGCCCATCGAGGGCGAATTCGATTACATCATTGTGGGCGCGGGTTCGGCCGGCTGCGTGCTAGCCAACCGGCTGTCGGCCGACCCGACGAAGCGCGTGCTGCTGCTGGAAGCCGGCGGGCGTGACAACTGGATCTGGTTTCACATTCCGGTCGGTTATCTCTACGCCATCGGCAATCCGCGCGCCGACTGGATGTTCAAGACCGAGCCGGAGCCCGGCCTCAACGGCCGCAGCCTGCATTATCCGCGTGGCAAGGTGATCGGCGGCTCGTCGGCCATCAACGGCATGATCTACATGCTGGGGCAGGCGACCGATTACGACCAATGGCGGCAACTCGGGCTGCCCGGCTGGTCGTGGGACGACGTGCGGCCGTTTTTCCGCAAGCACGTCGACCATTTCATGGGACGCGACAGTGCGCATGGCGCGGGCGGCGAATGGCGCGTCGAGGAGCCGCGGTTGTCATGGGAAATTCTCGATGCCTTTCGCGAGGCGGCGATTCAATACGGCATTCCGGCGGTCAGGGATTTCAACACCGGCGACAACGAGGGCATCGCCTATTTCCACGTCAATCAAAAGATGGGCCGGCGCTGGTCGGCGGCGCGCGGGTTTTTGAAGCCGGTGCTGGGACGCCAAAACTTGCGCGTCGAATCCGGATGTCTTGCCGAAGGGATCGACTTCACGGACAAGCGGGCGAGCGGCGTGCGCTGGCGCCAGAACGGCGAATTGCGCAGCGCGCGTTGCCGCGGCGAAGTGATCTTGTCGGCCGGTGCGATCGGCTCGCCACATCTGTTGATGCTGTCGGGCATCGGCCCCTCCGCGCACTTGGCGCAACATGGGATTGCGACGGTGCTGGACAGACCCGGCGTCGGGCAGAACCTGCATGATCATTTGCAGCTGCGCACGATTTACAAGGTGTCGGGCGTCAAGACGCTGAACGCGATGAGCGCCTCGCTGATCGGCAAGCTCGGTATGGGCCTCGATTATGTCTTCCGCCGGCGCGGGCCGATGACCATGGCGCCGTCGCAACTCGGCGCCTTCACCAAGTCCGATCCGACCCAGGACCGCGCCAATATCCAGTATCATGTGCAGCCGCTCTCGCTCGGCAAGTTCGGCGAACCGCTGCATCCGTTTCCGGCCTTCACGGCCAGCATCGCCAACATCCGGCCGACCTCGCGCGGCGCGCTGACGCTGAAATCCGCCGATCCGGCACAAGCCCCGGCGATCGCGCCGAATTACCTCAGCACCCCGGAGGATCGCCGGGTCGCCGCCGACTCGATCCGCGTCACGCGCGACATCGTTGCGCAGCCGGCGCTGAAGAAATACGCGCCGGTCGAATATCTGCCGGGCGAGGGGGTCGCAAGCGACGACGAAGCCGCGCTTGAGAAGGCCGCCGGCGATATCGGCACCACGATTTTTCATCCGGTCGGCACCGCCCGCATGGGCCGCGACGACGATACGCGCGCGGTGGTCGATGCACGGCTGCGGGTGATCGGCATTACGGGCTTGCGCGTGATCGATGCTTCGGTCATGCCATCGATCACATCCGGCAATACCAATTCGCCGACCATGATGATCGCCGAAAAAGGCGCGGCAATGATTCTGGAAGACGGCAAGCGCTAGGCGCAGCAAAGGAAATCCGATGGCACTGGTCGAGCGCGTAAAAGCGATCCTGCAAAAACCCAAGGAGATGTGGCCGGTCATCGAAGCCGAAACCGATACGACCTCCGAACTCTATCTGGACTACGCCGTCATCCTGGCCGCCATTCCGCCGGTCGCGGGCTTCGTCGGCGCTTGCCTGACCGGCTATGTCGGCTATCGGGTGCCCATTGTCACCGGCGCCATCTGGGCGGTCGTCGGCTACGTGCTCAGCCTCGCCAGCATTTATTTGTCGGCATTCATCATCGACGCTTTGGCCGGCGCCTTCGGCGGGCAGCGCAATTTCAGCAAGGCCATGAAGGTATCGGTCTATGCGCCGACCGCGTTCTGGGTGGCGGCCGTATTCAACGTGCAGCCACCGCTCGCTTTTCTGTCGCTGATGGGCTTGTACAGTTTCTATTTGCTGTACACCGGTCTGGCCGCGCTGATGAAGCCGCCGGCCGACAAGGTGCTGACCTACACCATCACCACCGTCGTGTGCGTGGCGGCGATGTGGCTGGTCCTCGTCGGCGTTCCGGTGATGGTGCTCGGCTCGAAGGTTTTGCTCTAAGGCAACGCCTTCAAATGCCGGATCGGCTTTCCCGGCGCGATGGATTGCGCGGCGGCGATGATGGCGTTGGTGTCGATGCCGT
>Ga0105055_10012154_pt1 | contig 10519 bp, 9 predicted proteins | sample BON03_FD_78090 | JGI IMG/M metagenome (GOLD analysis project Ga0105055, IMG submission 78090) | Freshwater microbial communities from Lake Bonney liftoff mats and glacier meltwater in Antarctica - BON-03 | ecosystem: Environmental > Aquatic > Freshwater > Ice > Glacier meltwater | place: Lake... | reverse complement strand
TGAGGGCGGTGTAGCTGCAAATGATCCAAAATTTTGCATTAGCCCCAAAGCAAATGAAGCTCCAGTACGCGTGTCATACCACCAAATTCTCAAATTCTGACCTGCCAAATTCTTTGTATTAATGTTGGTCGTTTTTCCTGTAGGGAAATAGATAAAAGCATAGGTGCCCGCATCGTCTCTTGTTGCCACCGCATAATTCTCGTCCTCCTTTTGATCTACATCAATTATACTTTGGTCTGGAATTCTATCAAAATAGGGCCGAGAAAGCATTAAGTTTTTAAGGTGTTTCATTTGATTAGCCATTGGTAAATCTAGTGCAACTTTCCAAGGACGAAGCGGCCCATTTACACCTTTATCTCCTATGTCATACATTTGCCAAACATCATGACAGCCGTAGGTTTGACCCAAAGCTCCCGCGAAAACATTCCAATACATTATCCTTCTAATATCTTGTGGCAAACTATATCCTAATTCCTTTGCATTAAAACAATTTGGGTGATCTTCATATAAAGGTTCCGAATCTAAAGTTGGTTTAGTAGGCAGAAGATTATAATCATTTGCTATTTTTTTATAGGTAGGTTCATTGGGACAATGGCCCGTTTGATGCATGTTAAAACTTAGCCACTCATCTTTATGAAACCAATTAGAAGAACCCCCAGGAGAGGCAGGTTGTGGATGAAAAGACTTTATTCCAGTTACAAAAACGCCTAGACCTACATCAATTCCTTTGGCCATAGACTGCCAAACAGCCACATCTTTTGAACTTTCACGAGGGTTTCTATCACCACCTAAAATCCAAACAATATTAGTTTTATCTCTTAAATGAAGCCCTAAATATTTGCCATATTCAAAAGCCAATTCTTCTGTAAAAATTTCTGGGCCTTCTCCCCATGTATTTTTAAATAGTTTATCGCCCCAAGTAGGTAATAAAGCGATATACATCTTGTGCTCTTCTGCTATTTCTATAACCTTCCGAACGTGCTTGATATACTCAGGATTAAACTTTAGTGGATTTATACTTATGAATGGTTTTTCGCCATAAGCATTAGGTGTATGCAGTCCATCTAGCTCGGCCAGAATAACAGTTTGAACTATATTAAACCCTTGTGAAGATCGTTTTTCAAGATAATATTCTACCTCTTCATTATCAAGTTTGTGCATAAGCTCCCATGCCGTATCGCCCGTCCAAAAGAAAGGTTTTCCATCTTCCGTTTGAAGAAAACGGTGATTTTCAGAAACTTTTAATTGTGGTAATTGAGCAAAAGTCTGAGAACTCAAAAACAAAAAAAGGAGGAGTATATTTCGCATTGATAGCATTAGTTTTAACAATTGCTAAGATACTGCGTCTTACTGAAAAGTTAACAGCGTAACCTATTTTTAACGGGTATTTTTATTTGATGGCGGCTGATATTCTATCACCATATCAGTAATTCTATTCTTTTTTACAAGCTTAACTAATTCTCCATTTTCATAATAAAACTCATCAATATTATCATCTAATATGCCCCTATAGTAATGAGGTGAAGGTTTAGTAAAATCAATGAAATTTGCATAGAACTCCGCATAGATTCTTTTCTTGTTTTTGGGTTCTTCAAAAAACAAACATGCAAACGTTCCTGTTATATTTTCAGAAACGTTTTTAGTCACATTTTTATCATGACGTTCAGAAACAATGGAATAGCTTTTACCCGAAGCAGTAGTAATCGTTTTATAGTTTCCTCTATTTGACTTAACAAATGCCGAGGAATTCAGCAGCGAGCCCCCTAACATCAAAGACTTTACTTTATAATCTACTTTTAGGCGATATACTAGAAAATTGACATCTACATTGCTTGAGATGGAATAAGACACCGAATCTTTAACTTGCTTTTTAGTGGCATAAATAGTACCTACTCTTATACCCACTACTTTTACGGCATATTCTCTGGTTTGAGAAAAGGCAGAAAAACCAATAGTAAAGATTAAAAATAGAGTAAATAAACGATTCATAAGCCAAATACGAGTTTAACAATCAGTTTGGACTAATCCACCCCAGCATACTCCACCTTCTTGGCTTTGGTTTCTAAAAAATAACCATCAAACTCCGCCAAAACTTCATTCAAAATGGAGAACAGCTCTTCAGGCTCTAACGACTGAACCAACTTCATTCTATAGTCCTTAAAGTGAGGTAAGCCTTTGAAATAATTAGAATAATGTCTTCTCATTTCTAAAATACCTAGGCGTTCATTTTTCCATTCTATAGAGAATTTCAAATGCTGTTTACAGGCATCCACTCTTTGCTTCATAGATGGAGCGTCTAAATGCTCGCCTGTTGCAAAATAATGTTTGATTTCATCAAAAATCCATGGGTAGCCAATAGCCGCCCTACCTATCATAATACCGTCAATACCATATCTATTTCTGTATTCCAATGCCTTTTCAGGAGAATCAATATCGCCATTTCCGAAAATGGGGATATTGATTCTTGGGTTTTCCTTTATTTTGGCTATTAGTCGCCAATCTGCCTCACCTTTATACATTTGAGCTCTGGTACGGCCATGCACTGTCAATGCCTGAATGCCTACATCTTGAAGTCTTTCTGCTACTTCCTCAATATTCTTGGTTTCTTCATTCCAGCCTAATCTTGTTTTGACAGTTACTGGCAAGTCCGTAGCATTCACCACAGCGGCTGTCATTTTTACCATCATAGGAACATTTTGAAGCAATGCCGCCCCTGCACCTTTGCAGGCCACTTTTTTTACCGGACAGCCATAATTTATATCAATCAAATCTGGATTGACCGCAGCAGCTATTCGCGTACATTCTGCCATGTTTTCCACATCTGAGCCAAAAAGCTGGACGCCAATGGGTCTTTCGTATGGGAAAATGTCTAGTTTTTGTCTGCTTTTGTAGGCATCTCTAATTAGTCCTTCCGAAGATATGAATTCCGTATACATCATATCTGCCCCATTTTCCTTGCAGACTTGTCTGAAAGGTGGGTCGCTCACATCTTCCATGGGAGCTAGTAATAGCGGAAATTCGCCGAGTTCTATGTTTCCTATTTTGACCAAACGCTTTAGGTATTTTGTGTTTTAAACCGCAAATTTACATCAAAATAACCTGACAACATGAATTTCACTTCTATCCTTAATAAATTACAATCTGACAGACCTGCCTTTTCTAGTACGCTTATTATTATTGGGGTGGTGCTGTTAGCCATGGTTATTGGAAATGTTGCCGCTGCTCTTTTTATGATTCTAATAGGTGGAATTGGCATGAATGATTTGGGCGATATTAATAACGCTTTGATGTCTTCTAGTTCTGGCTGGTGGGCAATAATGGTTGGCCAAGGTGTGGCAGCTATTATCACGTTTATTGGTGCAGGTATCTTTTATTGGAAAGTAGTGGAGAAGAAAGAGCTTTCAGCGTTCAACTTCAATGCATTACCGAAACCGCCCGTTTTCTTATTCGTCATTCTTACTCAATTAGTATTCCTTCCTTTTAATGGTTGGCTGCAAGAATTGAACGAAGGAATGAAATTTCCGGAAGCTTTATCTGGCCTAGAGTCATTTTTTAAAAGAATGGAAGATTCATTAGCAGAAATAACAAAATTCTTGACCACCTTCGATAGTTTCCTGAAAATGTTGGTTGGCTTAGTCGTTATAGCCATTGTAGCAGGAATAGGTGAAGAACTTATTTTCAGAGGCTTAATTCAGCGTAAACTTTATAAAGGTCTAAATAACCCTCATGCTGCTATTTGGGTAGCGGCATTCATTTTCTCTGCCATACATATGCAGTTTTATGGCTTTCTACCTAGACTAATGCTGGGGGCACTTTTTGGCTATTTCTATTTCTGGACTGGGAACATTTGGGTACCCATGGTAGCTCATATTTTCAATAATGGATTTGCTGTAGTAATGTTCTATTTATCTCATACAGGCGTCATCAATACAGATTTAGAAGAGTTAGAAACCTTTCCATTGTCTGTAGTAATAGCTTCATTGCTATTAACTGGAGGGCTTATCTGGTATTTTAGAAAAGAACAAAGTTCAAGTATTTCTTAATTAAGGCTGATTTGATATTTAGCAAAAAATAGACATATTTCTTTATATCAATCTACTATATCATTTTCGCTAAAATTATAATTTCTCAAAAGTGTTATTATTTCTTGATTATTTAGATCGAGCAGATATCATTAACTCGCTAAAGGCAGCTCAAAAAGCGGATAGTGCTTTAACTAAACCAGATAAAGTATTTCTAAATAACACAAACATTATAGAAGCCTTGGCCATAGCTGAAGGCAATATTGGCAATGGACGAGAAAGCTTTTTTATGAATGCGGTTTCTGCCAGATGTACTATAACCACACCCGCTAAAGGCGATTTTATGGTAGACAATACTTATGTTTTTGAAATATGCGGCAAAAGCAAAACGAGCCATCAAATCCATGGCATACCTAATGCTTATTTAGCAAAAGATAATATTGAAGTAGGTTCTGCGAGTGTTATCCCTCTTTGGCTTTTTTGATTTTGTATTAATCCAAACAGCTATTAATTACAGCCTCAAAAACATCCCATTGCTCTATGGACGTTCCTCGTTTTAGTTGAACAAATTTGCTCGCAATTAAACCCGAATTATGCATTAGGATTTTGATAATTTAGATAAACATCTAAATATCAATACGTTTCTAATGCTTTGCATTAGAAACTATCTAACCCATAGGGTTTTAGCAAAGTTCATATATTTTGTTCATTATAAGGATATTACATGTTTGTGTTTTTTTTTCTAATGCATAATTCGGGTTAAAATGACAACCTTGTTTGCAGTCATTATACTAGTTAGGTTAATAGACTCTGTGGAATAATAATAAGCCTCTGCCATTTACCTTTTAGTTGGATTAAATTTGGGCAAGGATTATTGGCATAAGTGGGCGTTTCAAATTATCGTAAACAATGGTTTGAATTTGACACTGTTTATATAGGAATAATGACCTCAATAAGAAACCCTAAGGATGTAAGTAATGCATTACATATAAGGCAGTTACTATTAGACTAAAACACAAATCGGCTTGGTAAGCCAAATGAATTTGACTAAATTGAAAAAATGATATGATATAACCGCCATGAAACTAGCCATAGTTCTAACCGTATTACTATTATCTACAAACTCTTGCAATCTCATCAAGGATAAACTTTTAGGCCCTCAAGAAGACCTTATTGAATTGTATGAAACGGACTCAGAGGAGTTTCCTCTTTTGGTGATAGATGAGGCTGGGACACAGTTTGTCTTTAGTCAAGACTTAAAGAACCTCTACCTAGAGTTTACTAATGCTGACCAATGGATGATGCAGTTTGGAGCAGACGGACTTCCGAGCGATCTACTTATTAAACATGATAATGAAGAGTATTTGGTACAATTCGGTCCTTTTAATGGAGATCTAAGCAGTATCGTTATTGTAGATCAAAACACAGACAAAAAAACCTTTGTGTATGATGTAGAATTTGAAGGAATTAACGAAGCGGCGTCTTCTTTTTTTCAAGATAGCTTTTCTCAAAAGAATTTTAGGACAGAGGCCACCACTACTGATTTTAGCTCATGGTACGAATCCAATAAAGCAACCATATTCAAAATCGGAGGACCAGTTATGACGGCCATTTCTTTAGGCTTGTGCGGTGTAAGTGTTAAAGCTGCAATAGTTACAGGTGGCATCCTAACAGCCATCGCTGTGGTAAATTGTGGCTCTTTTGCGGCAAGTTTTGCCAGTAGCAAAATAAAAAACCATGGTGTAGCAATTGTAGTCAAATCTGGAACACTTCCTGGAAAATACGCTGAGGCCGTTTTAAAATGTAGTTTTTTAAGAAATGTAGATTGTATTAAAGCTATTGCTGGTGTCGCAGTAACAGTTGGAAGTTTCTTACTTACAGCTAAAAAACGAAACGTAAATATTGAAGCAGATAAAACATTAGTTGCATTTGTGGCTACAGGCGGACTAGCGGGAACTTGGGAAGCCGAAACCGAATTAGAAGGAATAAATAGTAAACAATCGTACTCTTTTGGTTTGAATGGAGGTTTTGCGACGGTAGAAACATTACTCCAAACTAGCGAAATAGAAGTGATGGTAACAGCTAGAATTGGATTCATCTACACACTCCTGACCAATGAAAAACTAAACATGAACTTTCAAAGGATAATAATAACATCTAGGATTGCTAATCTACAAGATGGCACTACGAAACAAGAACAAATAGGCCCTATTTCTTGGGACGATTTTCTAAGTATTTATGAACAAGCTGGATATAATTTACCACCCAATGCAGGTATAACTGTATATGAATTATCAGAAGACAAAACGGAGCTAACCTTAAAATTCGTCACAAATAGTTTGACCTTGAAAAGAAAAGAAGAAACAGATTTATTTATCGAAAATAACTTTACGACACCCTTGCAATAGTCTTGCATTAGCGTTTTATTAAGGGATTTTTCATTAGTTCTTTTTTTACCCTTATTTTTTTTGAATCAAAAAGCATCCTTTGAGCGATTTTTGATTCAATGATAGGCTGATATATATAATGACACAATTCCGACGAAAAAGGGCGTATGTCTATGAGTTTGCTGCCCAGCATTGCAAAATAACCCATAGCACAAATAGCACATTTGGTTTTGCCAACACCTAGGCAAACGCAAAAAAACCAAAAGAACTGTTTTATCCCACCGCTCACTGACTGCGACTTTTGCAAAAGGTTTCTTATTTAGCGAAATGAACATTGGGGTGAGCTCCGTAATCGTCATTTCCCTTTGACTTTGGAATTGAAATAATCAAGAATATTCAAATTCCCCAAACTCGCTTTTGATAGTTAGTTTTTTGGCTTCAGAAGCCTCTACTCTACCCACTATTTGAGCGTCTATATTGAATGATCTTGAAACCTCAATTACCTTTTGGGCAAACTCTTTTGATAGGTATATCTCTAAGCGATGTCCCATATTGAATACCTTATACATTTCAGACCAACTGGTGCCGCTCTCTTCTTGTATCAATTTAAAAAGCGGAGGAACAGGTAGCAGGTTATCTTTTATGATGTGCAGATTGTCTACAAAATGTAGCACCTTAGTTTGGGCACCTCCGCTGCAATGAACCATCCCGTTTATTTTACCTTTAAGCTCCATTAAAAGTTGACGAACAACAGGAGCATACGTACGTGTGGGTGATAAAATTAATTTTCCCACACTCACCTTTTGACCTCCACCTATATCTATTTTATCAGTTAATGTTTTACTTCCAGAATACACCAAAGAGTTGTGAATTTCTGCATCAAAACTTTCTATAAATTTCTCTGCATAATGATTATCTAAAACATCATGCCTCGCTGAAGTCAGACCATTACTACCCATTCCTCCATTATATTCGGTTTCGTATGTTGACTGTCCATAAGAGGATAAGCCTACTATCACATCGCCAGGTTTGATATTATTATTGTCTATCACATCGGCTCTTTTCATACGGCCTATTACTGTTGTATTTACCGTAATGGTTCTCACCAAATCTCCTACATCGGCAGTCTCGCCACCGGTGCTGTAAATTTCAACACCATTTTTGCGAAGCATTTCTAAGACCTCTTCACTGCCGTTTATCAATTCGGCTATAACCTCACCAGGAATTTTATTTTTGTTCCTGTCTATTGAACTCGACATTAATATGGGTCCTGTAGCACCCACACAAAGTAAATCATCGGTATTCATGATGATGCTGTCTTGGGCAATGCCTTTCCAAACGCTTAAATCACCTGTTTCTTTCCAATACATATAGGCTAGGGAGGTTTTGGTGCCTGCACCATCCGCATGCATGATATTGCAATAGTCTGGGTCTCCTCCCAAAGTGTCTGGTGAAATTTTGCAAAAAGCCTTAGGAAACAAACCTTTATCAAGTTTTTCTATGGCTTTATGAACATCTTCTTTGGATGCCGAAACACCTCTTTGCATGTACCTGTCGGTCATATTTAAGCAGCTATTAATTCAGTTTGGCAAAGGTAGGGAAATAATAAAAGGACCATACTAAATTTTACAAGTAGCCAAGAAATTCCATCCATTTATTTAAAACTTCGCTATTATTTTATTCCCAAAAACTAAAAGAGCAATAAATATCGAAGAAATGGCAACTATCAAAACACCCGCTGCAGCTAAGTCTTTTACTTTCCCAATCTTAGCCTCCCATTCTGGGGAAACAAAATCACAAAGTTTTTCAATGGCCGTATTAAATGCTTCAGCAGAAAAAACAGCTGCTATTTGAATTATAAGAACCCCCCATTCTAGCATAGAAACATTTAACCAAAACCCACAGAACAAAACTATTATTGTGGCTATAAAATGAAACTGGAAATTATTTTCACTTTTTAATAAATAAGCAAAGCCTTTAAAGCCAAAGTCAAAACTTTTTATCATTTTACTGAATTTCATAAAGCCTATTTTATTCTTAAATATGAGACCTTTAAAATCCCGACAGGATTTTAAATAATATAAATTTACAAACGATTACGTTTTTAAGTCATAATAGTAAAAGAAAAAACCCACTCAATTTCTCAAGTAGGGCTTGCGTGGTTAGTTAAAAGGTGTTTTAAGTTTATTCCGTCCACTTATTTAAATGTCATTCTGTCTAAACTGCATTAAAACAGAATGTTCTAAAAAGCTTTTATAGCTTAATGGTAAGAATTGTTTTTGAAAATTACCAAAACTGCTCTTTTGACTAAGTTTGATGTTTAAGTCACTGTTTTTTTAAAAGTTTTGGCTCTAGCAAACTAGATTTGTAGAAAATTAAAGAAACCGAAATGCCGAAAGCTAAGAATGTCTCAGAATCGCTGGCTGTTAATTCGCAAATTATCATGCCTAATGATACCAATACTTTGGGTAATCTTATGGGAGGAAATTTAATGCGAATGATAGATATTATTGGGGCTATTGCCGCTCAGCGGCATTCAAATAGGATAGTAGTTACGGCTTCTGTAGACAATGTTTCTTTCAAAAACAAAATTCCGTTGGGTGATGTAATCACATTAGAAGCTAAAGTGACCCGCTCTTTTAATACATCCATGGAGGTCATTGTAAAAGTATTTTCTGAAAATATTCCTGCCGGAACGAAGAACCATACAAACACTGCTTTTTTAACGTTTGTGGCTGTGGACCAGGCTGGTAGACCTATTGAAATAGCCGACGCAATTCCAGAAACGGAGGAAGAAAAAGATCTTTTTGAAGCGGCATTAAGAAGAAGACAATTAAGATTAGTTCTAGGAGGAAGAATGAAACCTGACGAAGCCACAGAATTGAAGGCACTTTTTAAACTCTAACTATTCCAAATTCACTTACTTTTACAAAATCATTTTGGCTCGGTACCTGCCAGACGGCAGACATGGTTCAATGGATAGGAGGGGAACGCCGCCCGATAGTTCGCCGTCCGTTCGGTTTCAGTACCCTGATGAGGTACTTCAGATAGACAAAATAATGGCTCCGTAGTTCAATGGATAGAATGAGGGTTTCCGGTACCCTTGATGAGCGTTCGATTCGCTCCGGAGCCACTAGCTTTTATGAAATAATTCAATAGATGTTGAATCCAGACCGTTCAGTTTTCAACACCCTGATGAAGTGCTTTAGATATAAAATAAATAGCTCCATACCTGCCTGACGGCAAACAAGGTTCAATGGATAGAAGCGGAACGCTCCCCGCCGGTTCGCCGCCTGTTCACTTTCCGGTACCCTTGAGGAACTGATGCGGCATCCCGATTCCTTGCCTGCTAGCAAGCAGTGATTCGCTCCGGAACTACTCACCAAAGGAACGCCGCTAGTCATTTCTCTTTACTTTATTAGCGGCTGAAGCTGCATTCCAATTTTTATCAAGCAGAGATTATCTCCGGAACTACTACAAAGTGTTCCTCATCTTTAAGATTTAAAGGAACACTCATGTTCATAATAATTATTTGAAATACACGTTTTCCTTAATATATTCGATTCGGATAGATTTAACCATTTAGAAAATGTCAAAACTTAAACTATTACCAGCTTTACTAATACTAGGAATAACAGACGCTTATTTAATAAGCCACCCTAACCTATTAGGAAAATTAGGAGTTTTTGTTTTTAAATATGGTATGATAAAGAATTTCCCTAATGCTCTAATCACCGTTTTTGTTACACTTAGTCTTTGTTTCGGAATTGCCTATTTCTTAGAACTAAATTTGGATAAAAAATGGGCAAAAATAGCTTTGATGGCTTTTACATCAATTTCACTTTTTGTATTAGCACAAGTTATTTTTAAATTTAGTGGAGGCTCATACGCCCATACTGGCAAAGCCTTTGTATGGGGCATGATGCTTTTACCCGTTTTAATGCTTTATGTTTTTGGATCTGTTTGGTTTTCTTTTAAAAAAACAATTACTGTCAAACGGTTAAAATCTAATTTTCGTAAAAGTAGAGGTTATAGGGTCATTTAAATGGCATTATTTTTGATTTCTCAAAAGACCCCTTGCATTTTATCGAATAAATTTAGTTGGATTAT
>Ga0105055_10012153_pt1 | contig 10520 bp, 4 predicted proteins | sample BON03_FD_78090 | JGI IMG/M metagenome (GOLD analysis project Ga0105055, IMG submission 78090) | Freshwater microbial communities from Lake Bonney liftoff mats and glacier meltwater in Antarctica - BON-03 | ecosystem: Environmental > Aquatic > Freshwater > Ice > Glacier meltwater | place: Lake... | reverse complement strand
TTTATTATTTATTATTTATAATTTATTATTTATATGTTTTTAAATATATTTAATTGTTAATAGTTTCATAGTTAAATATTTAAAAAACTAAACATTTTAAAAAACTAAACATTTTAAAAAACTAAACATTTAAAAAAAAAGTAATTTTTAAAAACGAAAATAATTTTTAAAAACGAAAATAATTTTTATAAAGTAAAAATTTTAAAAATGTAAATAATATTTTATATAATTATATATATATTCTAAATGAGAATGATATATAATCTCTTTTTTTTTATCAGATATAGTTGCTTTGTTAAGATCTGATAAAATTATTAGTTCTGAATATTCATCAGGTATTAAACCATCACCTAAAATAAACATAATATTATTACTTGACATATGAAATGAAGGTAAAACATCAGGCATTTTATTAACTTATAAATACAAAATGAGTTATATTAATTTAGGTTATATTATTTATAGATAAAATCAATTTTATTAGTTTTTATATAAAAATACTAAATAATAAACAAAAATACTAAATAATAAAAAATAAAGTGAAAAAATAAAGTAAAAACATAAAGTGAAAAATAAAGTATAAAAAGTAAAAACATAAAATAAAAACTAATGAAATTATTTACAAATATTATTTTTACTTATTCCTATTACAGCACAAGCTATACGTTTACCACTATTGCCTGTTGTTTTTGATTCTTGTGAAGTTCCTAAACCTAGGTCATCTTGATCTTCATGAATTATGATAGAACGTCCTAATAGTTCATCAACTTTAAATTTATTTGTTTTTAATGAAATACTACAATTACCGTTTTTATCAGTTTTTATATTACCAAGATCTCCAGCATGACCACCGTCTAAATCACCGTGTTCAGCATTGGTAGGATTGTAGTGAGAACAACATGATGTACAACCTTCTCTTAAATCACCTGTTTCATGAATATGAAAACCATGTAAATGATTTTTATTTAATCCTTTAATATCTATTCTAATATGCACACAATCATGTTTTTGTATAAACAAAACTACACCAGTTATACTATTATCTTTATAATCAGTATTTAAAACACTTACAGCTTCTTTAAAATTTGTTTTAGATTCCATAATACCCATTTTTATTACTATTTATTACTATTTATTACTATTTATTAATATTTATTTATTACTATTTAATAATATTTATTTATTACTATTTATTAATATTTATTTAATATTATACTTATAATCCTTTTATATTTTTAATTTTATTAGGCTTGCAAATTATTATTCGAGAGTTTATAAATTATAATTAAAATATAATTAAAATATAATTAAAATATAATTAAAATATAATTAAAATATAATTAAAATATAATTAAAATATAATTAAAATATAATTAAAATATAATTAAAATATAATTAAAATATAATTAATATAACGTATATTTTTTTAAATTAAAATATTATTAATATATAATTTATATATATAATAATTAATATCATCAAAATTAAAATGTCTGAAAATAAGTTTGACGGAATAACACTTATTAATTCATCTATTGAAAATAGTAAAATTAATAATAATAATGAAACAGATATTTGCATTGAACTTGATGATACAAATGCATTAGTAATGAAAGTAAAAGAGATACAAAGGCAACAATCTATTATAGATATAGATAAAAACGTTGATATATGTGATGAAATAATAAGACCACTTTTTGAAAATGAAATGTTAAAACTAGAAGTTAAAACTGATTTAAAAGCATTAAAAACATTTGTATCTATTAAACCTGAAATAAATTCATTTTTAATAAAAATACAACAATTGACAGATTATATTAAAACTACACTTGGTGATGAAAAAATTACAGCTACAAATATAATAATTATTTCTACAAATCTTATGCATATTGTAGAACAATATAAAGATTTAACAGGTTCTCAAAAGAAAATGCTAATTCTTGATACAATAAAAAAAGTAATTAATCAAAATGTAGATGATGTTCAAGAACGTATGATGCTTATGATGATTGTAAATATGACTTTACCATCAGTTCTTGATACATTAGTTACAGCAATAAATGGTGATATTAAATTTGAAAAAACTAAAGTTATTTCTATATTTAAAAAAATATTTTGTTGTCAGTAAGTTTTATAAAAATGTATATAAACACCAAATATACTAAATATACTAAATAGTTTTTATAGTTTAAGTTAATTTTAAAAGTAGTTTAAATTTTACTCTAGTATCAATTATTAGATTATAAATAGATTTTAAAGTAAAATAGTATTAAATAATAATAATATAAACATAATTTTAAGTTCAAAATAAAATTTAAAATATATTATATTTAATTAAAACTAGACTATAAAAAATAAACTACGCTTATTTATTAGCGGATAATTAAATTATCTGGATTATTTAAACTTAGTGTTGTACATTATTATTCAAGAGTTTTTAAATTTTAAATTATAATTATATCTATAAAATATATATTTTGAAACATATTTTTGTTAAACATAATTTTTAAATAATATTTAATCATAATATAAATTATAGGATTAGAAATAAATTTTAAAATAATATAGTATTAAATAATAATATAAACATAATTTTAGTTTAAAAATAAAATATAAAATAAATTATATTTAATTAGAGGTAAAGTACATTATAAAAAATTAAACTAACTTCATTTATTTGAGAATAATCCAATTATATTAAACAATAATTAAAATAAAGTATTAAATTATTTATTAAATTATTTATTAAATTATTTATTAAATTATTTATTAAATTATTTATTAAATTATTTATTAAATTATTTATTAAATTATTTATTAAATTATTTATTAAATTTATTATATTTATTATATTTATTATATTTATTCATCATGACAGCAACTATAAAAAATTATAATTTATCAAAATTAACAGGGTTAACTGATTCTAATAATACATTAAGTAATATTTCAATAAATAATAGTATTAAAATACCTAAAAGTAGTGAAAATACAAATACAACTTCTGATAATTCTGATGCTGGTTTTTTAATTAAAGATGTGAATAGTTCTGGTGCAGGCGATTTTTATAAAATAAAAGTAGATAGTGAACTTTCATCAATACCAACTCTTTATTTTAATAACAATGAAATATTAGATAGAGGTAATGTATTATCAAATTTAGAAAATATTTTAGAAGATTATACTCTGGATACATCTAATTTAATGATAACAAATGGATATATAAATTTTGCGAATGGTACTATTCCAAATACTAATCAAGGTGATATTGGTGTCGGAATTAGATATAGTTCAGATAATAAAGTTCAATTTAAAAATCAAGATACAAATTGGATTAATTTAGTAAATACTATCAAACAGAGTAATTTTGAAGACTTAGAAGATGTAGATGTATACACAAATATATTATTAAATAATCAATATATAACATATAATTCTGAAACTGAAAAATTTGTAAATTCTAATTTATCAATTATTAATGATATAAATCCAACATTAGCGGGTCACTTAAATATCGGTGAATATCTACTTAAATTTAGTAATACTGAAAGCAGATTAGTTTATAATGCTGATGGTGTTTTTGATAATAATTTAATTGTTTTAAAAAATAATACATCGGTATCAAAAAATTATAGTTATTTAGAAATAAATAATGCAGATGTATATGATATTGTAAATCCTTCAATAATTGTTAAAAGTACCAATGAAACTGGTAATGTAGGTATAGATGTGACAACATTAAATGCTGGAGATATAAATTTAAATGCTATACTAGGTAATGTTAATATTAATGCTACACAATTAGTTTTAAGTGGTAATTTAATAGTTCTTGGAGAAACAACAAAAATAGAATCAATAATTACAGTTTATCAAGATCGTGTAATCCACCTATCTAATAATCAAACTGATATTAATTTAAATGATGGTAAAAATAGAGGTATAAGTTTTAACTATTATGATACTGATGTTAAAACAGGATTTATGGGTTATGATACTATTTTAGGAAATTTTATATTTAAAAAAGATGCTACAATAATAAATGATGAAGTTTCAGGTTCAAATGCTAATATTATTTGTGGTTCTATTGCATGCGAAGCAATTACTACAACAGGTACAGGTACAGGTACTATTACAAATACTAATATATTAAGTAATAATAATATATTTTCTACTTCAACTGGTAAAACAACATTAAGTATCGGTGATATAGATATGAGTGCTGCAGAAAAGATGACAACAATTAAAGGAAAACTTAATGTTATTAAAGAGGTAACACTAGATACTACATTAGATGTGACAGGTAATGCATTTTTTAATAATGAATTACATGTGATAAGTAATGTAAGTTTTGATAAAGAATTAGTTGTGACAGGTGCTACAGTATTTAATAATAAATTATCTGTATCTGGTATTACTACATTATCAGGTGATTTAGTTATTAATGGTGGTAATATTACTAATGGTAATACATCAAATATTAATAATATATTTTCTACTTCAACTGGTAAAATAACATTAGGTCGTGGTGATGTAGAAATGAGTGAAACACTAGCGCTGACACTAATTAAAGGAAAACTTAATGTTAATGAAGAGGTAATACTAAATACTACATTAGGTGTGTCCGGTATTACTACTTTAACAAGTGATTTAGTTATTAATGGTGGTAATATTACTAATGGTAATACATCAAATATTAATAATATATTTGCTACTTCAACTGGTAAAATAACATTAGGTTTTGGTAATATAGATATGAGTTCTAGATTAGCGATGACAACAATTAAAGGAAAACTTAATATTAATGAAGCAGCATTATTAGATAATACATTAGATGTGTCAGGTATTACTACATTATCAAATAATTTAGTTATTAATGGTGGTAATATTATAAATGCTGATGTATCACGTCAAAATGCTATATTTTCGACTTCAACTGGTACAATAACATTAGGTGGTGGTAATATAAATATAAGTGCTAGATCAGCTCTGACAAGAATTAAAGGGATACTTAATGTTGTTGAAGAGGTAACACTAGATACTACATTAGATGTGTCCGGTATTACTACATTATCAAGTGATTTAGTTATTAATGGTGGTAATATTACTAATGGTAATACATCAAATATTAATAATATATTTTCTACTTCAACTGGTAAAACAACATTAGGTGGTGGTGCTATAGATATGAGTGCTCAAGGAAAGATAACAACAATTAAAGGAACACTTAATGTTGATGAAGCGGTAACACTAGATACTACATTAGGTGTGTCCGGTATTACTACATTAACAAGTAATTTAATTATTAATGGTGGTAATATTACAAATACTAATGTATTAAGTAATAATAATATATTTTCTACTTCAACTGGTAAAACAACATTAGGTGCTGGTTATATAGATATGAGTGCTCCAGGAAAGATAACAACAATTAAAGGAACACTTAATGTTGATGAAGCAGTAACACTAGATACTACATTAGGTGTGTCCGGTATTACTACATTATCAGGTGATTTAGTTATTAATGGTGGTAATATTACTAATAACGAAATATTAAATGATAATAATATTTTTTCTGATTCAACTGGTAAAATAACATTAGGTGGTGGTGATGTAGAAATTAGTGCTCCAGGAAAAATGACAACAATTAGAGGCGATTTAACAGTTACTGGAACTATAACAACATCAGAAATATCAGGAACAGATATAAATCCAGCACACGCTCATATTTTTACAGGAAATACAGACAGCAACACAGAAGTAGAACATAGATTTAATTTTTCGATACAAGCACGGTATGTTAGATATCATCCGGAAACTTACAATATTCATATATCTATGAGAGCTGGTGTTATAGTATCAACTACACCTACCACTACACAGTATCCCACAAGTACAACGATTAGTAATCCTCCTGAGGCTAACCGTACATATAGTAGTACTTTTGATACTACCCCTGAAAATATCAATTCAGAATTAGATTCATCAACAGATTGGAGGTCTGCATTAGTTCTTTATACTTCACAATGGATGACAATTGATTTAGGTAATATTCAAAATGTTGCGGGTGTAATTACCCAAGGAGGTCAAAACTTTAATGAATATGTTATTTCGTATAAAGTATCAGTATCGAAAAATGGTATTAATTATTTCTATGTACCGGCATCTACTGCAGTTCCATCTCTTCCATCTCTTCCATCTCTTCCATCTGTTAATAATGACCCTATTTTACAAATTGGTAGTACATCTGACATTCATAATCAAGATAGAGGTATTAGTTTTAGTACGAGTAGTCGTGGAACCGGGTTTATGGGTTATGTTAATAGCGTAAATGAATTTATGTTTTCAACAAATTCTACTAATAATAATAATAGTGTTGCTGGAATACCTGGAAATATTCGTTGTGCTGACTTGAATTCTAGTAGTATTGGTAATTTTGCTGGTACATTAACTTGTAGTAAACAAAGTGGAATAGGCTTAGAAGTATCAAGCAACGCTAACATTAATGGTGATTTAAATGTGAATGGTATTACTACATTATCAAGTGATTTAGTTATTAATGGTTTATTAAATATTAATGGTTTATTAAATGTTAACGGTGCTACATTATCAAGTTTTGTACATATTTATGGTGATTTAAATGTGAATGGTTTTACTACATTATCAGGTGATTTAGTTATTAATGGTGGTAATATTACTAATAACGAAATATTAAATGATAATAATATATTTTCGACTTCAACTGGTAAAATAACATTAGGTGGTGGTGATGTAGAAATTAGTGCTCCAGGAAAAATGACAATAATTAAAGGTGATTTAACAGTTACTGGCACTATAACAACATCAGAAATATCAGGAACAGATTTAAATCCAGCACAAGCTCATATTTTTACAGGAAATACAGACAATCAAACATCAGTAATTAATATCTTTAATTTTTCGATACAAGCACGGTATGTTAGATATCATCCGGTAACTTTCAATAGTAGTATATCTATGAGAGCTGGTGTTATAGTATCAACTACACCTACCACTACACAGTATCCCACAAGTACAACGATTAGTAATCCTTCTGAGGCTAACCGTACATATAGTACTTTTGATAGTAACCCTGAACATATAGCTTCAGAATTAAATTCATCAGTAGCTTGGATTGCATCAGATCTTGATACTTCACCATGGATGACAATTGATTTAGGTAATATTCAAAATGTTGCCGGTGTAATTACCAAAGGACGTGCAAACTTTAATGCATATGTTATTTCGTATAAAGTATCAGTATCAAAAGATGGTATTAATTATTTCTATGTACCAACAGCTACTGCAGTTCCATCTGTTAATAATGACCCTATTTTACAAATTGGTGGTACGTCTAACATTTTTTATGGCGATAGAGGTATTAGTTTTAGTACGGGTAATGATGGTACCGGGTTTATGGGTACCGGATTTATGGGTTATGATAGTCTTGCAAATGAATTTAAATTTTTAACACGTGCTGATATTAATAATCGTGTTGCTGGAATACCTGGAAATATTCGTTGTGCTGACTTGAATTCTACTAGTATTGGTAATTTTGCTGATACATTAACTTGTAGTAAACAAAGTGGAATAGGCTTAGAAGTATCAAGCAACGCTAACATTAATGGTGATTTAAATGTTAACGGTATTACTACATTATCAAATGATTTAGTTATTAATGGTGGTAATATTACTAATAGTTATACATCAAATGATAATAATATTTTTTCTGATTCAACTGGTAAAATAACATTAGGCGGTGGTGATGTAGAAATTAGTGCTCCAGGAAAGATGACAACAATTAGAGGCAATTTAACAGTTACTGGCACTGTTAATAATGACCCTATTTTACGAATTGGTGATACATCTGCTAACATTTATGGCAATAGAGGTATTAGTTTTAGTACGGGTCAAAATAGTACCGGGTTTATGGGTTATGATAATAGTGCAAATGAATTTAATTTTTTAACAAGTGTTGGTATTGATAATAATAATTATCTTTATAATAGAGTACATGGAAATATTCGTTGTGCTGAATTGAATTCTACTAGGAGTGGTAATTTTGCTGATACATTAACTTGTAGTAAACAAAGTGGAACAGGCTTAGAAGTATCAAGCAACGCTAATATTAATGGTGATTTAAATGTGTATGGTTCATTACAAGCAAATTCAGCATTAAATTGGTTTGGTTGTAAAAAATTTCATTCTTTCGTAGGACAGTTTAATGTTATACCTAATAATACTATATCTAATAATCAAAACGATATTCTTGTTGAATTAGGAACCTTAAATACAAATGTACCTTCAGATAATCTTGCAGCAACAAAGTTTTTTATTGATAAAGTTGTAATAGGTATTAAAAATCCAACAACTACCGCAGTTTTTTCTAATCTAAGACTACGTACTACAACAAATTTGCCAGTTAACGAAGATACAACCATTAAAATTGTAGGGGAAGGTGTAGAATCATTTAACCCTAGAACATCAGTTTCTGATGGTGTTACTGGCAGAGATATTTATATGCACTCAGCAGCAGGGTCATTTCACGTATTTACACCAAATATTACAGCACCTGTAGATAACAAATATTTGTCTTTATGTCTAGCTCAGATTATGACTCACCCTTTCACTAATGATCATCGTAACCCTTGTAGAATCACAGTAATGATGGAATATACATTATATTAAATAAATAAAAATAGTTTAAACCCTCGAAGATTTAAAATAGGAGAAAATTATAATTTAAATATATTTTTAAGTTAAAGATATAATATTATTAATATTTAAGATATAGATTATAGATTTTTTTGTCTTACATCTATAACATTATAGCTACGTTCTTCTAAAAATATTAATTTGGGGTATAGTATTGATGTTAATAAATCTTCATATGTCTTTGAAGAGACATAATAATAATTTACACGTCTTGAAATAGTCAAACCTTAAAGTTTTTAAAATATTTCAACTTAATAGTTGTCCCATTTTAAATCTTCAAAGTGTGTACAAACATAATTTATAATTTACGAAACTAAAAATATATAAAATATATAAAATAAAAATATAAAAATATATAAAAAATAAAAATAATTTAAACATAAAAATAAAATTAACATTAATCATTTTATAAAAATAATTCTTTTTCAACTTTTTCTTTATCATAAATAGCAATACAAGGACACTTATCCCATTTACTATATGATACAATAATTCTGTTTTCTTCAACAATTAATCCCAATGAATATTCAATCTTTTCTCCTTCATATTTAAATAGAATAGACCATTTCTTAATACTCATTGTTGATTTATCAAATACCGCAAACAAGTGGTAGTATTCTCGTGGACGGCAATACTCAACAACGTGGCAAATAAACCATATTTCATCATTAAACGTACATCCATTTGTTGAGCCTCTTACTTGTTGAAAAAAAGGCGGCATTTCGATTTCTTTTTCTTTATTAAAATTTAATTCAGAATTAATAGTGTCTGTTTTTATAATTTTACCAATAATTAATGGATACCATTGATAAATAATATTATTATCTCCATAAATAACCCAATTTTTTTCACATTCTTTATTATAAGGTGTATTAACATAGTTATAAGATAATGTGTTTATAATAGTATTGTCTTCAAGGTTATTCATATTTATTTCACCATAACCAATATTTAATTTATGTGTAATAGGGTTTTGACACGTTCCTAAAAATGGTATTATATTACTTGTACTATCTAAATTACAATATGGTTTAATATCTTCTATACCAAGATATCGTAAATTATTATTCGTAGGTATATCAATAACACGCATTTGTTTAATATTTAAATCCTCATCTAAATCATATATTTTATTTACTGTTATAATTTTACCATTATTAACAGCAAAAACATAATTTCCATTTTCACAAATTTTATAATTAACAAATCTAATATTTAGCATATATTTATAGGTTTGTCTTTCTTTTTTTATTTTATTATCATTATCATTTTTATTATCATTATCATTATCATTTTTATTATCATTATCATTTTTATTATCATTATCATTATCATTATCATTTTTATTATCATTATCATTTTTATTATCATTATCATTATCATTTTTATTATCATTATTATTTTGATTATCATTATCATTTTGATTATCATTATCATTTTTATTATCATTATCATTTTGATTTTTATTCATAGTAGTAATTTTAAAAATACAGGGATTGGAACCAAACATTTCATATTCTATTTCACATATATTTATTTTTTCGGTTAGTTCGATACCGTATAGCATTTTTATCATATAAGTGTCAGATGATAATTTAGGGCAATAAAATTTATAATTAGATAAAAGATTATTATAAGATTGATTGGTATAATTCATTAATCTATTAATTACTTTATACGTATTAGGATAATTAGTATAATAACCTAAAATACTTAATTCATAATCGAATCCAGTTTCATAGACATCTTTATGTATAAATAAGGTATCATTTTTAGGATAAGGTATCTCT
>Ga0105055_10012150_pt1 | contig 10521 bp, 10 predicted proteins | sample BON03_FD_78090 | JGI IMG/M metagenome (GOLD analysis project Ga0105055, IMG submission 78090) | Freshwater microbial communities from Lake Bonney liftoff mats and glacier meltwater in Antarctica - BON-03 | ecosystem: Environmental > Aquatic > Freshwater > Ice > Glacier meltwater | place: Lake... | reverse complement strand
TCTCGACTGCAATCTTGACACACCCTTACAGCCCACTGAAAAACCATGCAGTTTTCAGAATTAGCCGAAACCCGGGTCTAGGCATTTAACCATATCTCAAATAGAGTTTTGGGATGAAACTGTGGACCAGGGAATTGTTTAAAAAAAATCGACTTCGTGGTGGAACGCAATCGTGGACCAATCGTGGCGGTTTTGTGTTTTTTCACTCCGAATGTGCCCTCGCACTTAAATCTGCCCTTGCACCTCTGTGAGCAGAAGCTACAGACAAACATGGTGCATCGCAATGTTCTGGTCGGGTGCATCGCTATGTTCTCGGGCGCCGCTGCATTCCAGGCGCCCATGGGCTTTCGTCTTGAGCGCTCCTCTCCCGCTCTTTCCCGATCTTCCACGGGCTTGCGCATGCAGGTTGACCTGTTTATAACTAACTGTTTTCATTTTGATTGCATGGGCAAATGCACGCTGTGAGCGACACAGCGTATACCGTTCAAATTGCAACGTGCAGTCTGAAATTTCCTCCTTCTTGAATGCACTTTTAGGTTTTAGTTTATTCATAAACATGGTGTGGAATTCCTCATTTTCCTGATGGAGATTTGCACCTCCTGCGAGGTTATTTGCTGGGATTTGACACACACCATCTCTGTGCGATTGCGCTGTACCGATTTTTCCCGTACCATGTCACACGCTGCAGGTGGATGAATCCAAGGTGACTCTGGGCCTAGCCGAGCCATACCTCAAAGATGTTAAGGAAGCGAAGCAGGCCTTTGCATTGTTGCAGTCGAAAACGTATTCGCCCTTTTCTGCTGACCAGGCGAAGCAGGTCACTGGGGCTCTCGACTCCCTCGGCTCTTCGATCATGAAGGTGTGTTTTGCACGTGAGAAACGCCTGGGGGTGGGGCGCACGCCAACCATCCCTCCCAGACCCCAACCAGAAAAGAGAAACAGGCAGGTTAAAGGGGCAGACCCCTACCCGAAAAGACAGACAGGCAGGTTAAAGGGGCAACCCTGTCCGTCTGTCACAGTCGGGTTGGGATCTGGGAGGGACGGCTTTAGCCCGGGAGCCGCCGCGCGCCACTCGCAGTCAGCCAGAGTTCAGGGGCGCGCGGCGGCGGAGGGCTTTACACTGGATCGGACCAGAGTAAGGGTGAATTTCGATGACACAAAAAAAAATTGCACCACCAAAAAGGAAAAATGAAACACTTTTTAGTTGTGTATTGGTGTTGTATAATACACAACTAAAACTCCAAAAAAAATGGGACGCCCGGATGTTGGAGGTATCCAGATTGTATGTGTTGGTATCAAGTTTTTTTTGGTGTCCGGGTTGTGTCAGCGTTTTTGTGTCAGGGTTGTTTGCTGTGTCAGGGTTGTGTTGGGTAATCCAGATTGGATGATGCCAATGCATCAAAAGATATTGGTGGTTTTGATGCATAGGGATTTTGAAAATTTGTTTACCAGATTTCAAAAAAAATTGGAATTTGTGACAAAAAAAATAACATACACATTTAGACATATACATATATATATACATATGTTCTACATATATTCTGTAACATAGATTCAGGCGGCCAAAAACGTTGGTCTGAACGGCAATGCGAGCTGTTGCGGCGCGCGGCAGCGAAGCCCCGAGCTGCTGCGTGCCATAGGGTCACGACCGAATTTGGAATTTTTTTTAAATTTTCAATGTCTTTCCCCGAATCCGACATGCGGAGTCCCAGGTAGGGTTGTGTCCCACATGCGATCTCGTCGCAGGTGGGCATTTGACGCCGCAGGTCACGTTTTTGAAAAGAAAGTAAGGTGGGGTTGGGTATTTCTCAAATGAACGCGGAATCTCAGTGGAATCCAGTTTACAAGGCACTTCATCGAATTCGTTGTTGTTTAAACGAAATGATTCGTTGATAGTAATCCAAACGCGATCTTGACGCGGCAACATGCGGACAGCGCTCAAGCAGAGCTGTGGGGGGCAAACGCCGAACACTCGAATTTTATTTTTGCGTGCGAATTTGCACCTGTTCCTAGTATCAAAATGTAGAGGAGAGTCGGAGCAAAATAAATGAATTGCTGTGCTCGGCGTTTGCCTCCGGCAGCCTTGCTCGAGCGCTGGCCGCAGGTTTGAAGCATCAAGATCACGTTTGGATTACTATCGACGAATCGTTTTGTTTCCACAACAACAAATTCGATGAAATGCCTTGTAAAGTGGATTCCACTGAGATTCCGCGTTCATTTGAGAAATACCCAACCTCACCTTAAGATTAAAAAACGGCAACCTGTGTGCATGAACAATAAACAAAAACCCGACCTGCAGGTCGAAATTTGTGCCAAGAAAATAAACACATATACATAGATATATATAAATATGTATATATACAATCCAGGCGGCTGAAAATGACGGCAAGTACTTGGGCGGCGACGTAGTGTCGACCTGGCTGTACACCAAGGTCATGAAAAATGGCGGCTTCTCCGAGTTCTCGGAGAAGGTCAACGGCCGTGTCGCGCAGGTTCGAAGAATACGAATATTTGCGTACGTCAATCATGTGCTCGGAATTGCTTACTGATGAACGCACACATTTTTGGGGGTTTACATTGCAGGTGGCCTTCCCTTGCGTGTTGCTGCAGTCCTTCGACGGCGACTTTTTAGATCTCCTATCAGATCAGGTGTGTTCAATTTTGAGTATTCAAATATGTACATAATGAACATAAGAAGAGTTGTGGGGCACAATATCGCGAAGCACCACTTGCACGTGGTGGAAGCCCTGCGCCGCCAAGCGCCGCGCGCCCAATCCGTCGAGCGCTGCACGCCCGACTCGCACTGAAACATACATGTTGTGAGATTCTATTTTGTAGCGGGTCACAGCGAAACATGTGACAGGTATGAAAAGAGTGCTTTTGTTGATGTTACAAATTGTTCCATTCAAAACAATTGAGAAATTCTAAGAACCTCGGGTTTGTCGCGACATCTGAATGACAGCGGAGCGACTCTATATTTTCAAAGCACAAGAAAATATATGGCTTACACTAACAAACCTTGAAATACTCTCGAGAGCACACTCGTCGTGCATACCGAACCTGTATACACACACACAAACACACAATGGGCATATGTTCACAAACACAATCGGTAAATATACACATGTACCATTGGTGTGTGTACACACACGCACACACCTGGAAATACTCTCAAGAGGACACACGTTATGCATATCACGCATGAATATATACACACATATATACACACACACGCACAATGTGTTAAATGTACACTTACATACATGTATAATTTACTTGTATTTCTTAAAACCTGCTGTTGGTCATTCGGGATGACATGAATATGCATACACACATGTACTCACATAAAAGACAAAACGCACACGCACACGTATCTAACATGATGTGTCCACGCTGATTATATATGTATAACAAGAATATGCATGTGCTTGTAGCATATACTATGGGGTGGCTTCGGTCAGTAGGATCGATAAAATTATAGGTCTCTTTTGCAAAAGAGTCCTATAAAAGAGACGCTATTCTGCAAAAGAGACCGGGCGCGCGTCGGCGAGGCACACCGCGCCGAAGCTGCTGCGCGCCATCAGGGTAGGTCCAAAGGAGTGGGGGGGGAAAATTGGGTTCCAAAATCAGAGGTTTATCTGATTTACACCCAAATTTCGGGGGTTTATGTGAGATGTCCGACTTCTATTTGCCTTCCTGATCTTGTTTATCAGAGATAAACCCCCGGAATTTGGGTGTAAAAATCAGACAAACCCCCAGATGTTGAGTCTAAAAATCAGGGAAACCCCCGGATTTGACGATAGACCCCCGGATTTTGGTTAATTACACTATAAAAACTCCCGGATGACCCCCCCCCCAAATTTTGTGTCCCTCTCATTTGGACCTACCCTGATGGCGCGCGGCAGCTTCGGCGCCTTGCCGCCGCGCGCCCCAATTTTGTTGATCCTACTAACCGTTGCCACTCCATACATTGCACTCGTGTTGCATAATTGAGCTGCTGCATAATCTTTTTACGCATGGCAGCCACTTGCGTATGTATACACATGCGTGTATATATATGTATATGAATACAACATATCTCAATTCAACGAAAAATATGACGGCTTACTGCCACTCTTCGACCGTCGCTATCTCGTGAGTCCGTGGCGGACAAACTGTATCATCTAAATATCTAAACAGTGTGAGTGTTGATATTTACATGATAAAGTTCGTCAGTCACGAACTCATGAGAAAGCGACGTTCGAAGAGTGGCCTTCAACCCTCTCCACCGGATTGAATTTGGTCCACCGAGATTCTTTTCAAAAATGTGCAAATTTTCCATGATATTTTACTCAACTTTGCAATTTTCCGGGGGGGGCTGCTTTCGAAAAGCATGCAGATCCCGAAAAAAAGAATCGAAACTATCGGAAATCACGTGCAAACAGTAGGAACCTGCTAGATCCATTTGTAAGATCCAGAAAAGAAGAGAATTTGTACGGGCATTGTGCTATGAACAATGCCCGAAGAATTCTTTCAAAAGGCTCTACATTGTTAAGGGCTTGCTGGTTTTGGTGGAAAAAACTTCGTTTTCGAAAGAATTTCAATGCGGTGGAGAGGGTAAGCCATCATATTTGACTGCCACTCTTCGAACGTCGCTAGCTCGTGAGTTCGTGACTGACGAACTTTATCATCTAAATATCAACACTATCCAAAGTACAGCGTCTTTTCTACTTGCATTCATATACATATATACGTGTATATATATGACAGCCACTGACTACCACCACCAAATGTATAGATGTTAATATTAAATATTATGTGTATGAACTGCATAAATATGTATGTCGTACATATATGTATATATATGATGTCCACTGACCTTCACCACTATGTATAGATAAATATGTATATATATGACAAACACTTCCTGCCACCATTTGCACTCTTCTCATTGTGTTGGCACACGAACTCTTCATTTAAATATCAACACCACCTGAATGAATATTTTCTGTTTACATATATATGTATATGTATATATATATATATATGTACTTGCATATGTCTTTATTCATTTGTATGTACGACAGCCACTGACTGCCACCTTTTGGACATACATATATTTATACATATATATTTGTACTTTCACACACATATATGTATATATATGTATGACAGCCACTGACTGCCACCTTTTGGACTTGGCTTATTGTGTTCGGCTCCACCATGACCTATGGAGAAGGCCCTTCGGTGCGTGCTGTAACTGTGTTGAAGTGTGGTGCAAGTATGTTGCAGTGTGTCAACGTGTGTATTTGGCTCGACCATGATTTATGGAGAGGTTGTTTTGGTGCGTGTTGCAAGTGTGTTGCAGTGTGTCAACGTGGCAGTGGGTCAACGTATATGTTTGCCTCGACTATCATCTATGGAGAGGGTACTGCAGTGCGTATTGCAATTTGTTGCCTGTGTGTTTCAGTGTGTGTTTGTCCCGAACCATGACCTATGAACAGGGCGCTTCTGTGCGTGTTAGTGTGTTTCAGTATGTCAACGTGTGTGTTCGGCTCGACCATGATCTATGGAGAGGGTGCTTGGGTGCGTTTTGCAGTTTATTGCAAGTGTGTTTCCGCATGTCGCCGTGTGTGTTCGGCTCGATCACGGTCTATTTTGCTTCGGTGCGTGTTGCAGTGTGTTTCAGTGTGTGTTTGCCTCGACCATGATCTATGAAAAGAGTGCTTGGGTGCGTGTTGCAGTTTGTTGCAAATATGTAACCGTATGTGTTCGGCTCGATCATGATTTATTTTGCTTCGTTGCGTGTTGCAGTGAGTTTGAGCGTGTGTTTGCCTCGACCATGATCTATGGAGAGGGTGCCTGGATGCGTGTTGCAACTTTTTGCAGTGTGTCGCTGTGTGTGTTGGGCTCGATCGCGATCTATTTTGCTTCGGTACTTGTTGTAGTTTGTTGCAGTGTGTGTTTGCCTCGATCATGATCTATGGAGAGGGTGCCTCGGTGCGTGTTGCGTTTGTTGCAAATGTGTCAACGTGTGTGATTGGCTCAACCATCGTCTATATAAAGGTCAGATCCATGATCTATTTAGAGGGTAGACTCAACGCACATTAGCACACGCACACATCAACCATGATCTGTCTAGAAGGTAGATCGAAGGGCCTCTTCGATGCGATGCAAGTGTGTTGCAGTGTGTTGCAGTGTACCAAAGGATGTCTTCGCCAAATTTTCTCCCCACTCAACCATGATCTATCCAGAAGATAGATCGAAGAGCCTCTTCGACGCAATGCAAGTGTGTTACAGCGTGTTGCAGTGGAATAAAGGATGTCTCCGGCACATTTTTTCCAGCAAATTTTCCGGCAGTTTCAAAAGAATCGATCCAAACGTATGCTTAGATACACTGCCACACACAAAGTATTTGTTCGGCTCGAGCACGCCGTTGGAAACGGTACTTTGGTGCGTTACCATATATGTTGTCGATATGTAAACACATTGCAACACATCTGCTGTGTTTTGTAAGTGGACGAGGGACTTACCACTGTTGAGCTGCTTGTATCTTGATTAAATGCCTTAAGTTGCAAGTCATTTTCTGCAAAAGAGCCACTCAATATAGGATTCTTTGGCGGAAAATGACGTACAAAGATAAGGCATCCTATGGGTCTTCGCCACCCTGTACCAAGGTTTTAGACTTTCAGTTCCAGTAGCCTATGTACATTATATATATGTATATATTTATATACATATACATATATATGTGTATATATACATATATATGTACATATATATATACAGAGATGTATATATTTATACATATGTGTACATATATTTACTTGTATATATGTATTTATACACATATATTTATTAAAATACACATATACATATGTATATACCCAACAAGCTGGAGATCGTCATTTCCTGATGCACTTGCAATTTCGGGAAGCCCAACACAAACGCAATGCTCCGGAGCTTCGGATTTTCTCTCTCGTTCTCTCTCTCTCCACTCCTTCTTAGCTGCACAGGAAACATGACTGATGGAGAGAACACTTCAATGTTTTTTTTTTCAATGATGTTGTTATGTGTGGCGTGCGTCAAACCCTGCACTTTCAATTTTGTTGTCCCACATATTTTCATGACACCATGCCGCTCCGTTACATTTCGCATATAACACATATGTACATTTGACGATATGCATGTTTTGTGTGTTTGGTGTAATACATGCTTGTTTTTGGTAGTACGTGTGTGTCGGGGGTGTGTGTTAGGGTGTCAACACGTATGAGGAGGGAGCTTTTTTGTAGGTTTGTTGCAAGTGTGATGTACTTGTGTGGGGTGAGCATGAATCAAGCATAGCGTGGAATTGTTATGTGTGTTTATGGTCATGTGTGTGTGTCGGGGTTGCAACACGTAAAAGGGAGTTTTGTTGTTTATGTTTAGAGAGGGAGCTTTGTTATAGGTGTGTTGCAAGTGTGTTGCAGTGATGTGTGTTGAGCATGACTTCAAGCGTAGCGTGGCTTTGTTGTGTGTGTGTTACAAGTGCGTGGAGAGATTGGCGTTGGTGCGTGTGTGTTGAGAGAGTGGCTTTGGTGCGTGTGTGTTGCAAGTGTAGTGCAATGTTGCAAAGGGTGTGATGTAGTGTGGTGTGTATATGGGGGATTTGTCTATGGGGGATTTGTCTTTATTCGAGCACGTTGTCTACACATATTTGTGTTCCCAGAGAGACAAAGTGGCTTTAGTACGTGTGTGTTGACGGTGTGGCTTTGGCGCGTGTGCTTAGTGCAATGATGCAATGGGTGTAGTGGGTAGTGTGGTGTGTATATGGGAGATTTCACTTTGTTCGAGCACGTTGTCTAGGCATATGTGTGTTGCCAGAGAAAGAGTTGCTTTGGCGCGTGTGTGTAGCAAAGTGCAGTGAAGCGTTGCAAGTGCAGTGGAGTGCTGTAACGGGTGTTGTGTGTGTATCTGGGAGTCAAATTATTTGAGCACACTATCCAGACACGCTGCAACACACTGCAACACACATGACCCACAAGACACAATGATGTTGTTTGAGCACATTATCCAGACATTTGTGTGTTGGCAGACTTGTTGCCATCAATATGTATGTGTTTTGCAAGTGCGTGTGTGTGTTTTGCAAGTGCAGTGCAGCGTGGCAAAAGCTGCTGTGTGTACGTGTGGGAGGTGACAGAGTGTGAGCCAAACTTCGATGTTACTACACGTCATCCTGTCGTGCGTCAGATCAGTAGAAATCTCGTGCAATGTTACTACACAAACGTAATATTACTACTTGAACGTGAAATGCGTATGTTACAACACAGTGGATCCCGTGGTAGACCCGATATTTTACTACATGTATACTTGTCGTGCTTCGGATCAGCATTGTCTACAGTAGATCCCGTGGCAAGCCTGAGGCGTTACTATATGTTTACTTGCCATGCTTCTGATCAGCGGAGATCGTATGCAACATTACTACATGAACGTGACATGTGTTTGTTACCACATTGTAGATACTGTGGGTACCCCGATATTTTACTACATGCATACTTGCCACGTGTCAGTTCAGCGGAGATCGCGTGCAATGTTACTGGATGTCAACGTGACACTCAAGAGATACCACACAGTAGATCCCGTGGCAAATCTGAAGTGTTACTTCGTGTATATTTGACATGTTTCTCAGATCAGCGGAGATCCCGTGGCAAAATCCAAAAAATTGGGGTCCTGTGAGGACCCCAAACATTGGGGTCCTTAGGACCCCGAATTTTTGAATTTTGCCACGGGATCTCCACTGATCTGAAAAACATGTCAAATGTACATGATTTCCAATTTTTTACTGATTTACAAGTCTGTTGGGCGAAACTCTGAAGTGTTAGTGCATGTACATTTGACATGTTTCAGATCAGTGGAGATCCCGTGGCAAAATTCATGGACACTCTGCCTGCTGATTCAAAGACCACTGCAATGGAGGTTTATATATATATGCATGTATTTTCACATACATGTATGTATACAGGTATTTTGAATGAAACGCTCTATCTTCTATTAAAAGAGCTTCTAAAAGAGTAAATGTATACTGGTGATTCTGAGACCACCATCGAGGAGGTTTATATATATATGCATGTATTTTCAGATACAGATGTAATCATGTGTATGTATACTCATATGTTTAACATAAAGCACTTTGTCTTCTATCAAAAGAGAGACAAACGAGGATATGTATACAGTGCAGATCCCAGCTCTCACTCTGCCTGCTGGTTTCAAGGCCACCAGCGCGCAGGTTTGTTGATATTACTGTGTGGTATTTGATAGTACTGTGTGGTATTAACGTGGAGTAGAAATCACAAAAGAATCGAATTACAGAGGAATATAGATAGGTTGGCGCAAAATCTTGAGATAATATCTAAAACTTTGGCCGGCGTACCAGAATTCTGCCTGGGATTTACGAGTAGTACCAGGTAGTAACATGGTTCTAATCATAAATCGCATGATAATCCTGGTACGAAGCAGAAAGTCTTTTGATATAAACTCAAGATTCTTGCAAAAATGCAAAACATATTCGAGCTCACGTGAGGATTCTGCGGCACCCCAATCTGCATTTGGTTGTACTGACAAGGAAAAAAATACGTGACAATCAAATTTATGTCAAGACGCTTGGTGATGTGATGGGATGCGAGATAGAGCCAGATTTAAAAGCACCTACGAGATAGAGCCACATTTCGAACCACCTAATGCTTGCATGTTCGTACACAAAACATACACAACATAATCGAATTCACGTGAGGATGCTCGGTGATGATGGGATGTGAGCTTGAGCCACATTTGAAAACACCTAATGTATGTACGTACATATACAAACATATTTAGGTATATATACATTTACATACATATGCATGCATGATGGATGGATGCTGATTATGATGGGATGCGGGGACACTTGCCAAACAACTATATTGAGGATGCAAAAAATGTGTGTATAAATTGCAAATGTATGGATGATGGGATGCAGGATGGAAGACATACGGAATCGAACTCACGGGGGAAAAAAAGATGAATCAGTGAATGCAACTATTAAGAGTGTAGACATATATTTAGATGTTATGCATTATGCTTTTATGAGGAATGAATTCACTCAGGAATCTGAGGAGTTCAAATTCAACGACTTGAAATTTTTGAAATACATATCATAGATGTTTGTTATATCACAAATGTGTTTATATTAGTTGAACAAAGAAAGAAACATTCAAATACACAGGTGCAAATTTCACATGAGGTCCACCTGATATTTTTGAATATGACTCCGTGTGTGTGCATGGTTAATTCCCTTTTTTTTTGTTAATATATTTATACAGATATAAATGTATATATATATATATATATATATATATATATATATATGTACACTCTGTTGACTGGACTGTTGTTGATCTGATCTTGATGTTTTTGCTCTTATGTGTGTGTGTCTTGTCCGCACAGGTGATGGGCAAAGTGAAGACTGTTTTCACTGAGGAAGCTGAGTTGACCAACTCGCGCGCTGCGATGGTAGCTATGGGCGTC
>Ga0105055_10012149_pt1 | contig 10521 bp, 13 predicted proteins | sample BON03_FD_78090 | JGI IMG/M metagenome (GOLD analysis project Ga0105055, IMG submission 78090) | Freshwater microbial communities from Lake Bonney liftoff mats and glacier meltwater in Antarctica - BON-03 | ecosystem: Environmental > Aquatic > Freshwater > Ice > Glacier meltwater | place: Lake... | reverse complement strand
GTATGTATAAATGTGTAATCATCTATGTGTATGTATATATATAGACATCATAGGATGACGATGATTCATCCCCTGCCTCTAGTGACCTGTTCGTGACCGATTTAGTGTGTGTGTGTGTGTGTGCGTGTCTTGATGTGTGTGTGCGCGCCCACAGACGATATGTCTATGTGCATGCATGAATTTTGGTTTTTAGACATCGGAAAATTCATTTCCTGTTGACCATTTCGTGATCGATTTACAACATGTGTAAATATGATATGTACCCACATTTGTAAGCACGTGTGTGTACATGTAAATATGCATGTGTGTACCAATATATGTATGCATTAAAGTGTATATGTATGTATGTATGTATGTAAGTATGTATGTAGAGAATAATGATAATGTTGTTTATTGGAAAGAATCACAAGGAAGATCAATATTGATCTCCGATATGTATGTATGTAAGTATGTACGTATGTATATGTGTGTACGTATGTATGTATGTATATATGTATGTATGTATGTATGTATGTCTGTATGTCTGTCTGTCTGTCTGTATGTACGTATATATGTACCGAGTGGCAAGGCCTGGAGGCGCGTGCACAACCGCGGCGGCCGCTCGCGTACGAAACAGCGCAACATCACGCCCGTTCACTTTGGCGGGAGAAGTCGCGCTCTTGGCGGGTGACGTAGCGCGCTGCGTCTCGACGAGCTTTTTGATTTCCGCCAGTGTGTCGCGAGTGGCGCCTACATTTGCACGAGCTGAGAAGGCAGGACACATTATGGGGTGGCTACGATTAGTAGGCTCCTTAAAAGTATAGGTCTCTTTTGCAAAAGAGCCCTACAAAAGAAACCTATATTCTCCAAAGAGACGTATAATTTTAAGGAGCCTACTAATCGTAGCCACCCCATAGTCAAAAGTGACTTCTACGTATGCATAAAGACGTAGAAAAGAGGTAGGTCCACTAATGTATATCACGCGTGGTGCACGGGCTGAGGCAGGGCCAAAAAGGTAAAAAAGACCTACATCTGAGAAAACAGACTTATCAAAGAGGCGTTGATATTTCCGTGTAGCGCGTGGCGCGTGCACTTGCACGGGCTGAGGTAGGACACACATGTCAAAAGAGAACTATGTACACACAAAGAGACCTACAGACGAGAAATTTCCGTAGATATGTTTTGCGTGGCGTGCGCATATGCACAGGCTGAGAGGTAGTACACAAATGTCAAATATAAATGTATTTACGAAAAAAAACGTATCAAAAAGGAATTTCCGCATAGGTTTCGCATGGCATATGGTGGGCTGAGGCAAAAAACATATGTCAAATATATACACTAAAAAATTTCCCACCCCATACATTAAAAGAGATTTAAATACAAGAGACTTTTTCAAACGAAAAGAGACCCATGCTACAGGAGGATGAAATCTGAACGAAAATATTTACAAGTGCCAAGATTTCATACAGCATTTTGGTCCCAATTGCGGATCTCCTCGAGGAGTGAGATCGATTGGCTACACTAGAAATCTTGATAGTAGTCGTAATCATTTGAATCCTGAGCTCCTCTATGCGTGCATAAAACCCTGTAATAGAGGCTTCTCGAATGCCTCCAGTGAATATGTTGTCTCCAGTGAATATGTTGTTCTGAAGTATGACACCTAGATCAAAAAAGAGACCTAAATGTACGACACAACAATCTCAGTTCCTGGCAGGAAACATTGACCACAGACCTACGAGTAAGAAAAGAGAAGAAAGAATTGAGGCAAGTAATCGATGGCTTCCACTGACAACATATGGATCAAAAAAGAGACCTGTGTATATTTTTAAAAACCTTCATGTACGAAAAGAGACCTGGACTAGAGACCTCGTAGTATGAAAAGAGACGAATAACAGAGACCTATCCGTAGCCTCCACTGAAGAGCACAGGGATCCAAAAAGAGACCTATATATATGCAAAAAAAACTTATAAGTACGAAAAGAGACCTGGACTAGAGAACACATGGATCCAAAAAGAGACCTATATATATGCAAAAAACCCTACAAGCACGAAAAGAGACCTGGACTAGAGACCTGAAAGTATGAAAAGAGACCTATCGATTGCCTCCTCTGAATCGATGGCCTCCACTGAAGAACACATAGATGTTAAAAGAGACCTATATATATGTGAATCAAAACCTACATGTACGAACAGAGACCTTGCGTGTGCAGGCCCTGCTCTAGCGGCTGGACTAGAAACCACAAAGTGTGAAATGAGGCGTATAAAAGAGACCTATCGATTGCCTCCACTGAATTCATCGTTCTGAGGCAAGACGTCTAGATCAAAAAAGAGACCTGCGTATACGGAAAAAGACCTGTGTGTATGGAAAGAGAGACTACAGATGTATCAGTACGAAAAAAGACGTATACACAGAAAACTCTTGATTGTCTTTGATATGGGGTGGCTACAATTGGTAGGCTCTTTGCAATTATAGGTCTCTTTTGCAGAATATCGTCTCTTTTATAGGGCTCTTTTGCAAAAGAGACCTATCATTTTAAGGAGCCTACTAATCGTAGCCACCCCATAAGACAAGAGACGAGTAAGGAAGACCTTTTAATGGCCTCCACTGAATCTCTTTTGCAGAATATCGTCTCTTTTATAGGGCTCTTTTGCAAAAGAGACCTATCATTTTAGAGACAAGTAAGAGAGACCTCTTAATGGCCTCCACTGAATCCACCGCGCTGTGCCAGGACACATACATTACAAAAGAGACCTATATATACGAAAAGAAATCGATGCACGAAAAGAGACTTTGGCTGCAAAACTATTGATATATGAAAAGAAATAGAGAACGGAGACTTTTTGGTCGCCTCCGATTGACGAGTGCATCGTTCTGAGGTAGGATACATACAGGCAAAAAAAAGAAACCAACATGTACAACAAAAGAGGTATATGTATGAACAAAGAGACCTACACATGTGACAAAAGACTTGTATGTATGAAAAAAGAAAGAAGACCTTGATTCAGACCTATGAGTACGGAAAAAAATGTAATGGAGATCTGTAACAAAGACCTCTTGAAGGCTTCAAATGGATGGAAAAATTGCAACGGAGATCTGTAACAAAGACCTCTTGAAGGCTTCAAATGGATGGATCTGTATCAAAGACCTCTTGAATGCCTCAAATGGATGAATCCAGCATGCTGAAGCATGACAAATTGATCGAAAGAGACATATGTATTTGAAACGAGATTTGTACATACAAAACAATACCTATGAAAGAGACCACCAGATCTCTCTCTCTCTCTCTCCCTGTCTACATACACACATATATTTTTATATATGTATATATATGTACACGTATATACAGTGGATGAATCCACCATGCTGAGGTAGGACACACAGATCAAACACGAGACCTGTATATACCAAACGAGACCAACTTGCGAAAAGAGACCTTGACTATAGACCTATAAATACAAAAAGAGATGTATCACAGAAAGCACTCGATTGCCTCTAGCAGACGAATCCGGCGCGCTGGGATAAGACACGTGAGACACACACAGCCAATGAGACCTGTATATACGAAAAAGAGACTTGTAATAGAGGGTGGCTACGATTAGTAGGCTCCTTAAAAGTATAGGTCTCTTTTGCAAAAGAGCCCTATGAAAGAGACCTATATTCTCCAAAGAGACTCGTAATTTTAAGGAGCCTACTAATCGTAGCCACCCCATATTGGATTGACTGATTTGCTATCGTGACCTCAAAGAGAGGAGTGCCAATATGTTACCACATTACTGTGGAGCCGCAGCGATGCTTGCCACGGACGAGACCGGTGTATACAAATAGAGACCTATTACACAGGTCCTGTATACGAAAAGAGACGTGATGTACACGAAAAGAGACTTATTGTGGACAACGATTTACCCGGAATAATAATTACTCTCTATCATACCTGAAGAGATGTCAGAGCTGCTTGCCGAAAAAGAGACCGGTGTATACGAATAGAGACCTGTATACGAAAAGAGACCTATGTATACCAAAAGAGACCTATTGAAGACAGCGATGAACTCATCATAATACTTACTGTCTATTTTATCATACCTCAAGAGATCTCAGCGATGCTTGCCGCAAAAGAGACCGGTGTATACGAAAAGAGGCCTGTTCACGAAAAGAGACCAATGCATACCAAAAGAGACCAATAAAAACACCGATTAAGTCGGTATAATGCTGCCTCTCTATTCTATCATATCTGGAGAGATCTCAGCGATGTTTGCCGCGAAAGAATCCTGTGTTTATGAATAAAGACCTGTACACGAAAAGAAACCTATAAAAACCAAAAGAGACTTATTGTAGACACCGATATACCCGGTACAATGATTTGTACCTACTCTATCATACCTGAAGAGTTCTTCATCATATCTGAAGAAAAAAAGAACCGATATGTCATCGCTTTGCTGTGTGAAAGCAACAGTTGTAACAGCGATGTTCGCTGCAAATGAGACCTATGTGCCCCAAAAGAGACCTATAACACAGACATATTTGCTCTGTATAATGATGTCTTGTTGCCGAACCTGAAGAAAAAAGAGCCAAAAGGTCGTCGCCTTGCTGTATGGCAACACTAGTAGTAACAGTGATATTCGCTGCAAATAAGATTTAGGTGTCCAAAAAGAGACCTATATGTCCAAAAAGAGACCTATAACAAAGACGTATTTAATCTGTATAAAGATTTCTTTCATTCATACCTGACGACAGGAGAGCCAAAATGTCGTCGCCTTGCTGCGTGGGAGCACCCTTAGTCGCAGCGATCTTCGTTGCTGACATGGCTACCGCGAGGGTTGCCACCTGTGTGTTTGCGTGTATGTATACATGTATGCGTATGCATGCGTGTGTTGAAATGTACTTATACATGTCTTTTCAATGCATGTTGGTATGTATGTTTGTTCACATGCACACTTGTGCGTATGTTTGTGTGTTTGTATGTTATATTCGTCAGTTTGGATATATGAATTTTAGTACGTATGCATTCATATATGATGTATGTGCTTATGCAGTACGTACTTCTGCGTGCGTCTGCATATGTATATGCAAGGTATGTCAGCATGAAGACAAAATCTCTCTTCGGCATAAATTCACACACATACATATATATAGATATATACGTATCTACATATATTTACGTATCTATATATCCATATGTATGTATATATGTATATATATATACATAAATATGTATATATATATATATACATATATATATATATATATACATATATATATAGATATATGCATACTTATGTATATATATATATATACTTATATATGTATATTTGTATATGTGTAGTACAGTACCTTATTCAGCAGCGAGAAGTCGAAGGCTTTACTCTATATCTGCAAAATCACGTACGTATGCACTATATGCACGTACACACTTATGTAAGCACTCTATATCTGCAGAATCACGTACATATGCACTATACGCACGTACACACTTATGTAAGCACTTTATCCAGAAGTGAAGAGTCGAGGTTATCACTCTATATCCGCTGAGTCATAACGTGCATTCTCCTCATCCTTATTTCTGCGTTACGTACGTACGTACTTATTTCTGCCTTACGTACGTACCTTATTCTGAAGTGAAGAGTTGAGAGCTTCACTTTGTATTAGTAGAGTCATAACATGCAGTGATTCGTCGTCCTTGTTTCTGCGCAGCTCCGTTTCTGAACCACGAATGAGAAGATTGCCAGCCCGTGGACCCTGCGGTATATTTTGGTGGGTGAGAATACAACAATCCAACAACATTTGTGTATTTACACATTTACAGTTTACGGACCCTCAAGAATACAAGCATATGTAGCAATAGTATATTTGTTTCGTGAAGACCCACAAATCTTTTGGTACTCAAACATATATAGCGCAGTGTCCCTAAGGATACACTCAAATACAGCTATCGTACATATGGTTGGTGCGGACCTTTGGTTCGTGAGGACCTTGACATATTTTCCATATTCAAACATTTATAGCTAACGGACCCTGAGAATTTAAATCGTATAGCTATGGTATATGAGTTTTGTGAGAGCACAAACATACTTGTGTATTTAAACTTATACAGCACGGGGACCCTGAGAAAACACATTCTATACATACATATATAGCTGTGGCATATTTAGCTCGGGAGAAAGCCGTGGGGGGCGGGGGTAGAGACCCAAGAAAACAAAAAGATTTTTGCACCACTGTCGAAAATGACCAAAAATCTCGTGCATGCGGCGGACGTAGGCGCTTGTTTCAGCATTACTTGTATAAGGTTCCCGTAGTACATATCGTCAAGTACCATTTGATGGGCGTGTCGTAACGGCAATTTATTGGTACAAATCGAACCCAAAAATGGGTTCGAAACCGAAAAAGTGTAGAGTGGGAATCGACAGTCAGAATATCTATCTCCAACCCCCACGTCTCCTCGAAAGGACCCGCAAATACTTTCATGTTTATACATATATAGCACGCGGATCCTTAGGATACACGCACGTAAATCTATGGTATATTGGGCTTGTGAGAACCCAAACATATTTTCTATGTTTTTACATACATTGTCAAATGGACCCACACACATTTTCATTTTTACATATATATGTAGCATGCGGATCTCTAGAACACACACGCGTAAAGCTACGGTATATTGGGCTTGTGAGAACCCAAACATATATTTAATGTTTTTACATACATTGTCTGATGTGTATAGAAGAGACACATATTTGGGTGCCTTCGCACGCACGCTAAGAGTATGTGCGCGGCATAGATAGAGTGAGCAACGTAGATCATTTATATGTGCAACACAACTCATTCATACGTGTGACATGACTCTCATGCAATTCTTTGGTTCGTGCATCCTCACACATAATGTAATGCGAACAACGTAGATAGAATGAGCGACATGACTCATTCATACGTTTGAAATGACTACGTTTGACATGACTCGTTTTCACCTCTTTGGTTTACATCCTACCACATTAAGTCCCACTCACAAATACAACATGTCTCATTCATACGTATGACAAGACTCTTTCTCAGCTCTTTAGTTCGTGCATCCTGCCAAATACTGTGTGCGACGTAGATACAGTGAGCGACATGACAAATTCAGACGTTTGACACGACCCTTCCTCATGTCGTTGGTTCGTGTATCCAGCCACAGGAAATCTCACTCGTACGTGTGACATGACTCAGTCATAAATGCGACATGACTCTTTTTCACCTCTTTGGCTTGCATCCTACTTCATAAAGCCATTCATAAATGCGGCATTACTCACTCATATGCCTCATATGACTGTTTCTCACTTCTTTGATTCGTGCAGTTTGATTTTGCCGCATAACGTGTGCGACAGGAGTAGAGTGAGCGACACGACTCATTTATATGTGAGACATGAGCGAGATGCCTCATTCATCCGTGAGACATGACCCTTTCCTGACCTCGTTAGTTCGTGCATCCTGCCACAGAAAATCTCACACAAACATTCGACATGACTCATTCATAAGTGCGACATGACTCGTTCTCACTCCTTATAAATAAATTCGTGTATCCTGCCACATACAGTCCCATTCGCAAATGCGACATGACTCATTCATACGTATGACGTGACGCTTCCTCACCACTTTGGCTCGTGCATCCTACCACAAATGTGTGCGACGTAAGTAGGGTGAGCGAGCGACACGACTCATTCATACGTATGACATGATTCTTTCTCACCTCTTTGGTTCGTGCATCCTGCCACATAGAATCGGATCCCGACTCGTCATCACCCATGGTGGCGTGTACAGTCAATGTGGGCTCAATTTCGAGATAATTCCCGGGAACTACACCGAACGACCCTTGGGTGTCTTGCACCTGCCGAAAAAACACACAGTCACCTCGTGCAATGTCTACATCTTATAATACTCTCTGTAATACTCACAGATTCCTTTACATCTACGATATTTACATATGCTTCCAAGTCTGTAATACGCATACCCTCCTTGTGTGTGTTGTACCTGCCGAAAGGGCACACATTCATGGCATGGAATAGGTGAGTATTATAGATGTAGAGACCCTCTGTCTCTCTCTCACTCTCTCTCCCACTCTCTTTCTCTCTCCCTTCCTCACTTTCTTTCTCTCGCTCTCTATATTCCATGGAGTTGGTCAGTAAGATATGTGCAAAATCACACCAGAATACTGGTAGATATTCGCATTTGAACTTCACTGAACGTCTCTTTCACCTACCGGAAGGGTCAACATTCATCGTATGCAATGTCTACATCTGTAACATTCACGAAAGTACCCACGCACTTCTTTACATCTATACAACTAACACAATCCTCTACATGTATAATACTCACGTATTCCTTGTGTATCTTGCACCTACCAAAAGGGTACAAATTCATCGCATGCAATGTCTACAGCTATAACACTCACCAAAATACCCATGCACTTCTCTGCATCTATAATACTCACATTATTTTCTGCATCTATGTTACTCACACGTTCCATGTGTATCTTGCACCTACGGAAAGGGCACACTTTCATCCATATCGACATCAATCATGTCATTAACATCTTGAATATCATCAACATCATAAATGCAACATCAATCATGTCATCAACATCAGTCATGTCATCAACATCATAAATATCATCAACATCATAGATGCAATATCAATCATGTCATCAACATCAATCATTTCATCAACATCATAAATGTCATCAACATCATAAATGTCAGCAACATCATAAATGCAACATCAATCATGTCATCAACATAAATCATCTCATCAACATCATAAATGTCATCAACATCATAAATATTATCAGCATCATAAATGCAACATCAATCATGTCATCAACATCAGTCATGTCATCAACATCATAAATGTCATCAACATCGTAAATGTCAGCATCTGTAACACTCTCATAATACACATGCGTTTCTCTATACCTACAGGGTGGCACAGATGCATAGAACACCTGAAATTGTAGGTCGTTTGACGCAAAAGAGCCATGAATTATAGGGCTCTTCGGTGGAAAATGACCTACAAAGATAAGGCATCCTCTGCATCTTCGCCACCCTGCATGATGCCTCACATAATCCTCTACATCTCTATTATTCACACATTCCTTGTATATCTTGCAGCTGCCGGAAGGGCACACATTTATTGAAAAGAATGCGTGGGTATTATAAAGGTGGAAACCGTCTCTCTCTCTCTCTCTCTCTCTCTCTTTCTCTCTCTCTACATTCCATGAGAAGTGTGAATATCATATATGTAGAGATTCACACCTAGAATACTGAAGATTTTAAAATTATTGCTACACATCGAACATAGATATTCACATTGCGGTACAAATTCATAATTCGTTTTGTTCTACTCTACCAGGTCTTAATTTCATACAGGAATCACAGCAGGATTCTCAATCTCACTATATGTATATATATATGTATTTGAATTGGGAATTACACTTGATGAATTCCACGACACTGACATTACAAATACATGTACATATACTGAGATTGAGATTCCTGCTGTGAATCCTAAATAGAATAAGGAACCGGTACAGTAAAATACAACAGACAAAGATACTGTACAATTGGATTTGTTTGACAATAGCGGAGTGGAAAAATCTGTATCACGAAGTTATCGATTCTTAGTACCAGCAGAATCGACAAGTCTCCAGGTCTTCTTTTTTAACAACCACTCAAAATTTCTGGTAGGATGACAGAACTAAGATTGAGATTCTATGGCACTTCAGGTGCAATATGATGTGCACAAATACATATTAGAAAATAACATTCATCGTGTACAACAGCATGCGTCTGACAGAGAGGGTAAGCGTGGGGGGGAGAGAGGGAGAAGAGACAGGGAGAGAGAAAGCGTGCGGGAGAGAGAGGGATAGCGAAAGCAGGAGAGGGAGCGAAGGAGATATATACACGCTTTGCACATTTGCGTCATGATCCATTGATTAAAAATCACATATACGACAGTGCGAGTGCAAGAGACAGAGAAACAGCGTGAGGGCGAGAAGTATGTATAATACACAAATACGTGACAGAACCCAGCTATCATCGTGCTGACAACCCACACAAACACACAAAGAGCAAATCAAAGCGAGAAAATGAGCATGAGAGCGAGAGAAAGAGTTGTAAGTAATACACACGTATACAAATATACCAAAATAAAGCACAAGAAAAATTGCATGCACATTTTGCGAGTGAGCACAACAGCAGGAGAGAGAGGTATATGTAATATACAGGTATACAATTGTTCAAATATACAAATATACGAAATTATACCAGAAACCAGCCATCATCGTGCTGAGAAATCACATGCACATTTTGTCCGGCATGTATAGTCAGTTCATCCTCTTCTCTACCAGCATAGTCATACAGTGCGCGCGCTCCTGTGGTGTGTTTGTGTATGTTTGTGTGTGTGTGTGTTTGTTAATGTGTGTTTGTGTGTGTGTGTGTGTGTGTGTGTGTGTGTGTGTGTGTGTGTGTGTGTGTGTGTGTGTGTGTGTGTGTGTGTGTGTGTGTGTGTGTGTGTGT
>Ga0105055_10012147_pt1 | contig 10521 bp, 14 predicted proteins | sample BON03_FD_78090 | JGI IMG/M metagenome (GOLD analysis project Ga0105055, IMG submission 78090) | Freshwater microbial communities from Lake Bonney liftoff mats and glacier meltwater in Antarctica - BON-03 | ecosystem: Environmental > Aquatic > Freshwater > Ice > Glacier meltwater | place: Lake... | reverse complement strand
TGGGTTTGTTTTTTTGGGTGTGTGTGTGTGTGTGTGTGTGTGTGTGTGTGTGTGTGTGTGTGTGTGTGTGTGTGTGTGTGTGTGTGTGTGTGTGGTTGCTTGGGAGAGATTCTGATAGGCTGGTGTACGTGTTTTCATTCAGCCTCTTCATCGGTAATCAAAATGCTCTCTCTCCCTCCCTCCCTCCCTTCCTCCCTCCCTCCTTCCCTCCTTCCAGTTGGGCTGGTCCTTCCACGGGTCCCACAAGCACAAGTGGCACAGCCTGCTGACGCTCGGGTAAGCGAATGAGAAATATGTTGTGCTAGTTGTGTGTGTGACCTTGCTCCTCTCTACCCTCATTCTCCCCCTTTACTTTTTTTTGTCGCCAATCCACACGCCTCGTCCTCGTCCTCCTCCTCCTCCCTTTTATCCTCAATATTCCGCCTCCTCTTTCCTTACTTACCCTTTCCTTTCTTCTTTCCAGCGTGTTGAAGCTCTCGGACACGCGGCACATGAGCACGGGCCAGGCCTTCGGCGCCGGCGTCTACACCTCACCTCACCTCGACACCAGTCTCCAGTACTCAGGTATGGAGCCAAGGGAGGGAGGGAGGGAGGGAGGGAGGGAGGGGAGTTAGGGCGGGAAAAGGCTTATGGCACCGGCGTCTACACCTAACCCTACCTCGATACCAGCCTCCAGTACGCAGGTATGGAGCAGAGGGAGGGAGGGAGGGGCGGTAAAAAAGAAGGGTAGTGCACATCGATGACTTTCAACGACATCTTTTGCCCTTCAGTGGTTCACTCATTGTAATGTATTCACCCAACCTCCTTCCCTCCCTCCCTCCCTCCTTCCCCTCCTCACCACCACCACACAGGGCACCACCCGCACCAAATCTCGCCGAACGGAGGGGTCGTGGCCATCGTGGAGTACCTGACGGGCGATGGGACTGGAGCGTCCTTCTTGAATAGCAACAACCCTCACATTGTCATTTCCGAGGAGCGAGCGGTCTCGATCAAATTTTTGTTGGTGGCCTTGCCGGAAGCGAAGGAGGGGGAGGGGGAATGGGATGAGGACGAGGGGGAGGAGGAGGAGGGGGAGGGGAAGGGAAAGAGTGTGAAGTAGGAGGGGGAGGAGAAGTGGCGAAGGAGAGTGAATGTGAAGGCAGGAGGGAGGAGAAATGATTAGAGAGAAAGGGTGTGGTGTAGCTAGAGGAGAGGAGCGCTTGAGTAGGGAGGGGGATGTTAAACCAAAGCAAGACAGTCAATGAGAAAGAATACACCAGGAGGAGAGAAAGGGATGGGTTTAGGTCGAAAGGAGGGCATGACATGAAGAGCAAAGCGCCGCGCGTAGAGTAGAATAATCACATAGCGAGACATTACCAGCACCCGCTTTTGGTGTATGTATCCAATCAGAAGAGAGCAAGACAAAAATAGATGTGTACAGAAAGAGTGTCAAAAACCCCATGAACAGCAACACAAGAAAGACACAGACGAGCAAGTACAAAGACAGAGATAACATAAACAAACTACAAACCAACCAAGCACAAAGAAGAAAGGTAGTCTAGACCACGAAAAATAATCTATTTGCGTTAGGTCCTTTCCAGGTTTTACTTAATTACAGTTTGTTCTTTTTCTTTGTTAAAGCACATCAAGCCTAGTCAAAAGCCGATTTGCCTCTTTCTTAATTGCGTTCGTCTTCCCCATTCTCCTCATCCCCGCCCCCTCCTCCTCCCTTCTTCACTATCTGACACTCCGTCCAAATGCCGGGCGTTTCTGCCAAATCCATCGCCGCCTTAATCTCCACCCCCCACCCCTTCCCTCCCTCCTCCGCTCCCCCCACTTCCTCCCCACTCAACCACCGTAACGTCTGCCGCGCATGCCGAGGACCACAGCCCCACACAACCATAGAAGGATCACGTCCCGTCGCCGCTCCATAGGTCAAATCAACATCCACCCACAAAGCCAAGGCGTGTGCATGGCCCGCCTGCTCAAAGGGCACCTGAATAATGCTCCGCCGATAGGCTCCATCCTCTGCCCGCGGCGAAGTCCAGTCAATGGCGCGGTGCAAATCCAAACGCATGACCAAAGCCGGCGGCGTCAAAAACCGATGCGGGTGATCGGCCAAGGAAACAGGCAAATCCTTGTCCTCGTCGCACACAGCCCGCGCCGCCCCTTCTTCTACTGCCCGGCGATACGCGTCGTGGTTCCATCCGCCCAGCACCTCGTCGTCCGCAACTGGCTTCCCTCCACCATGCACTCGATATAAAGAAGGACACTCCACCACAGCTGCCATGAGACGCGCCTGGAAGGGCAACACGACCACGTCCCGCGCCAAAACAGGCGCTAACGCCGTCCGCAGGATCCAAAAATTGAGCCAGCTCCACAAAGGGCGATTGGGCCCCACCTTAGCATAATAGCCATCCCCACACAGTACTTGAACCTCTTCCCTCCACGCCGCCGAGTCCCAGCCCTCCCCAGCCCCTGCGCCCCGCCAGACAGCAATTTGAGCATCGACCGCATCGTCGTTTTGAGCACTGCTGCTGCTGCTACTGCTACTGCTACGACTGCTTCGTTCCAGCACCGCCGCGTGCCATGGATGCTGCTCAAGACTGACCAGCGTGGGTAGGGGAGTTGAAGCCGAATCCTCGCCGCCCTGATGGTGCTGCGCGCCGAGCAAGCCAGACACCACCACCCCACCGTCGCAAATGTCCAAAATGGTCCGCACGTCCCCCTTGCTCTCCCCCACAACCTGCTGCATCGCCCGGCAATAAGCCTCTTGCCGGCTCACGTCGTTCAACTCCAAGACCCGTCCCACAGTTAAGGAGGCGTGGAGGCCACAGACACACAGACTCGGTCCTTCTCTCAAGCGACGGACAGCTTGGTCCACGTCTCCTCCTCCCACCTCTACCCACACGGTTTGATCGTCGTGAGCACCTTGCACCGAAAGAGTTTGTGTCGCTTCGACGGCTGTGGGCGTGACCAAAGGCCAGATGCAGGGCTTCCAGTGGTCTTGCCACAACGGGTCCGTTCTCGGGTTGCGCGGTGAGCTGGTGTAGGTCTCGGTCTCGTCCAGCGGCGACAAATCCCACCACATTAGCACCCCATGAAGCGTCCCCGTCCGTGAAATCGGCACCGAGGTCGGCAGCCCTAGCCGGACTGGCCCATTTTTTGCGTCTGCTGCTGTGGTCGTCGCTGCTGCTACGGCCGCAAAGTCGATGCCCAGCAAGAAAAAAGGCGCTGAAATGGCGATGCTGGAAAGGGGGCCTCCGGCGAACTCTCCTTCTTCCGTCCCTACACCCGCCGCTGCTTCGTCGCCCGTACCGGATCTCTCTCTCTTTCGCTCACTCTTTACTTCTTCCCCCGTCGTGCTGCTGCTTGCTGCTGCTGCTGGACTAGGTGGTGCAAAGTAAAGAGGCAGCGGCCGCCCTCCCCCCGCGCATGCTACGTTGGCTGTTGGTATGTGACAATGCAAAGGCAGCTCCGGGCATTCGACCAGCTGTGCCCACACCCTTGCGCGGGCTGGCAGCACCCGGGTGGTAGGGGAGATAAGCCCACGGGAGTAGAGGTCGCGGAGCGTGCTGAGGTAGCCCTCGCCCAGCAACGTCGAGTCCAGCAGCTCGGATATGACCAGATCAATCGGCCCCGTCTCCTCCTTCTCCAGCGCCGTGCTTCGCTTGCTCAGGATCTGTATTTCATTCTCCATCCCCGCGGCCCGCACCACCTCTTGCGCCACGGCGGCCAAGGCAGGAAAGCCCTCGCAAGCCACCACGTGCGTGGCTCCAGCCCGTACGGCTTCCAGGCTGAGCAACGAGGTGCCCGTGCCAATGTCCAGCACCCGAATCTCCCTCCTTTTCCCGTCTTGCCCCTCCAGCAGCAGCTGCAGCAGCACCTCTTGAATCGCGCCTTGGATGGCGCGTCGAAAGAGAGCGTGCCGATGGGCGTCATGCAGCATGGGGGGAAACCAGCACCGGAGCTGGAGGAGGCAGACGGAATCGAGGCGGCCTCTCATATCAGGGTATGGCCGCCAGGTCAAGCCACCCACCTCTGGGTCCAGGGCAGCATGCAGCAGGACCTCGACAGTCTCTCCGTTCTCGCCGACTTGGGCCTCGCCTACTAAGGTGTCATCTGCTGTTTCGTTGTCGTTTGCGGAATTGTCGATCGGCGTCTCTTCGTTTTCTTGTGCTAGCTCCATTGCTTCTTCTCCTTCGCCTTGGAAGATTGCCACTGCAAATTTGGAGTGAAGGAGGGGAAGAAGGAAAGTGGGTGAGGAGAGTGGAGGCAGAGGAGAAAGTTTTGACAATCAAACATACAATTAGCGAAAGAGAAAGAGAGAAACTTTCAAGCTCAGCTTACCAGGCAAGTAATACTCCTCCCGTCCGTGCCAATACCGACGCCGAAGCCCTTCCCAAGTCCCTTCCTCCGCCGCGCCTCCTTCTACTTCCACCGTGGCGAAGTCCACTGCAAAGTTCAAAGCCTCCAGCTCCAGCTTGACCAGTTGGCAGGTGACGGCGTGGAAGAACAGATTGTCCGGACACAAGCCTAAATTGAGAGAGGTGTGTGTGGCGGTGTTGAAGGGTGAGAAAAGGCAAAATGCCGAGGAAGACAAAATAAAGAGATGCATCGAAGCACGGCGATTGGTGAGTTACATGAGAAACAAAGCAAACGTCCTTATCTACCTCAACCCAACCCACTCACTCACCGTTGAAAAAGGAGTACATGCCCCCAGGTCGGAGCAGCTTCGGGAGCCACTTATGAAAAGCCTGCATGTCCCGGTAGTGCTCAGCATAAGTATCGAAAAACAAGGCATCATACTTTTTGCCCGCCGCCACAAGCTGAGGCAAGGTCTCTTGCCATCGCCCCGCCTCGACCGACACCCCTGGCTTCTGTGTCCAGCCGTCCGCTTCCATCTTTTCCAGCACCGTCGGGTGGGCCTCGAGAATGGTGTGAGAGCGGCAGCCGTGCCTCTGAATGGCCTCATCGATAATACCCATTCCAAACCCAATATTCATCACGTCTCTGTCCTTGGCCTCTCCGCACAGCAAGCTGGCGTGCGCCTCCATGAGCGGTGCCTCCCACTCCATCATGACCCCTTCCTCTTCCTCGTCCACCAGCCGACCTTTCTCGTAGCGCACGTTCCCCCCCAAGTATTGCGCGGACTCTTGTTGCTGCTCCTCGCGCACGGCCACTGCTGCGTGGTCTTGCATTGTACCCAGCAGCATCTCGGCCATCACCGCATGATTGACCAACGCGTCAATGACGGCTTGCTTGCGCTCCGCGTCCTCCACCTCGCTGGCCATGGCGTGCTCCCCCGCGCATTTCCCCTGCCGATCCAAAGCCATCCAAGGTGCCCCTGCCGCCAGCAACAGTTGCACCACTTCGAGGTGGGCGCCCTTGGCGGCGTGCATCAGCACCGATGTGCCGCCTTCTTCCTCCTGGTAGTAGGCTGGCAGACCGGTAGACAGAAACGCCTTTACTTGCTCTAGGTCCCCCGCCCCGCACGCCGCCAAGAAGGCTTGATGATCCCTAGCCATCGTGGTGGCAGCGTCGTCGTCGGTCTTGTCCATGGTCCTGTGTGTGGCATGAATGGTGGAGGATGGGAACGTGAGGCAGTGGATGGGTAGAAGGAAAGGAGGGAGCGAGTGTCGTTGTTAGGAAGCAAGGCAAGGACGATGGAAGTGTGTCGTCCAAGCGCCAGGAGCTTAATTGATGCATGCCCTCGAGCTCTGTGGTGTGTACTTATACCCAAAGTATGCCTTGGACCCGCAAAAAGGAATTCTCGGACGGCGACCTCCCCACCCTCCCTAGGCCAACTGGAGCCCTGGCGGGGCTCCAGTTGACTGCTCTGCCTGCGCGGTACGAGAAGCAGCACGCGGATCTCGTAGCACGCCGCGCTAGAGTGCCCAGTGCGTGTATGTAGAGGGGGCCTGAACCTCGGCCCCATCGGGAAAAGACGCGCGGGAGCATGGTAGGAAATGAATCGTGGTCTCAGTCCAAGAGGCCAGGCTTCCTGTACCTGGTACCAAGCACGGGCGACAAACGCAGCACATCCAGGCCCCCCTTTCACTCACTTTAGCGCCTTCGTGGTCAGTGCGACGTGACCAAAGGCCCTAAAACTCGGGAAAAGCGTCCAATGTCTTGGTATACACCTTGAATTGACATCCTGGGACTGACCACATGCCCCGAGATGCTTTGAACCCCTTCCAGAGCCAGACTCGCATCTTCCCAAGCGACCTCCCTCTGTAACCCCCAACAACACGACTTTCTACCGCCCGGAGAGGCAAAAAAAAGGCCAAGGTCGGGTCGGGGAGGGCGGAAAAGCGATACATATCGTTGTAAGGTTTGTTGAATCTTGGTGCTCGCCGCGGTTTTGGGCGTCTGGTGACCGGACAAAACCAGTAAACAAAGACTTGCTCGGAACGTAACGGAGGAGCAAAAGTAAAGTAATGCGACAACAAAGAAAGTCTGCTCGACAAAAGTTGGTAACAATATGTATATAGTTGAGGATTCTCGTGCTTTGGTTCTTTGTCCGCTCCGGTCTCTCGAAATCAAATAACCTTCCACGCGCCTTGGCTTTTATTTTTCCAGGCTCAAGTCCGCCCACAGCATCACGTGATCCGACGGCTCGTCCTATTAAAGGTGGAGTTAATATGTACGGAGTGAGTCAGCCGCCATAATCCTATTCCTGCAATTTGCCTCCATTGCTTTCTCGAGTCCACTCCTCCCCCTCCTCTCCCTCCTCCCAACCACCCACCCCTCCCTCTTGCTTACCTGATCAGGGAAAGGGCAAGGCAATTTGAGAGCGTCTTCCTTGCTGTGGAGTTTGATGGCATCGTTCACCTTCCACTCCGGCGACAAAAAGATGTAGTCTAACGGCTCGCAAAACCGCTCGCCTGATTCCTATTTGGGTGGATGTGTGTTGGTGTGGGTAATAAAAATGAGTGCCTCACTCTCTGCTCCGCGCCTCATTCTTCCCCGTCCCCGCCGTCCTATCTCTCTAACATCCGCCCTCTTTTCATTAAAATGTACCCGGTCCGCGTAGGAATAGCAGGTAAACTCTGGCTCCTGCCCCCACTTGGCCTTCAAGGCCGACTTCAAGGGCTGCTCCACGCGCGGGGTCCAGGGGTCGGTGGAAGGCATGAGCGGGTAGTGAGCGTGTTCGGTGGACATCTCGCCCTCCGTGATGAGCTGGTACTGCGGCCAGGTGGGTTGGAAGTTGAAGTCGCCCTGTTGGTATGCGGGAGTGAAAAGGAGAGATGGAGGAGAGGGGAAGAGGTGAGCGAAGCAGAAAGGGAACGAGCGAGGTCTCCCTCATTCTCCCTGAAGCACCTACACAGATCACTTCCTCTTTATCCCCTTCCTTTTCACGAATTCATAGAACCCTTACCATAACAATATGGGGCTTTCCTTTGGCAAGTGCCTGCATCCGCTGCACAAGCAAGGCGGCGTGCACGGTCATAATAGGCGGCCGGCGGAACTCACAAGGCATGTGATAACACGCAATAAAGAAATCCAACCCTTCGGGCTCCTTGCTCCTAAGCTGAGCGATGATAACGGCGTTGGACCTGTCACGAGCTGTAGCCATGACGTCCTCGTCCTTGCCTTTCCCTCGACCACGCATGTTGAAAAGGCGGCGGAAGGGCTTTAGAATGCGGCGGGAGACAGAGGTGAGAGTACCAGGAGGAGGAGGGGCAGGCCAGGGTTTGGCGTCGGCGAGACGGGAGATGTCAATGGTGGCTGCCTCGAGAGTGTTATGAGGCCAGGCGAGGCCTACGCCCATGAACCCGCTAGAGGGGCGTCCGTAGCCGGAGTGAACGAAGTGGTAACCGGCTCGCGCGAAAAAGACGTGGAAGTGGCCTGCCCATGCCCGGGATACCTCCTGCAGGGCGATGACTGCGCCTTGTGCGGTTTCTGCCTCGAGCTTGGTCAGGATCTTTTGGAGGCGTTCTTGCTCGTCTAGGTGCACGGCCGGGTGGGCCTGTTGGATGAGGGCAGGGGGCCAAGCGAGGGAGGAATAAATGAGCTTCGGATAGAGAAATGCCCCTTAAAAGTAAGGGATTGTAAATCAATATTCGTCCATGTGTTTAGATGATAAACGATAAGGGAACGGGGCATAACAATCAAAATCAATGACCACGGGAAAGTTAATACGCACCGGCAAGTTCCGGGGGGTGGCATAGTTGGGCGTGAGGATGTTGTAGGTCACCACCCGCAGCTTCTGGGCCGATGGGGTGGAGGCGGCAGACAATGACATGCTCAGGGGCCGCATGGCAATAAAGGCTCGGGCTTGCTGTCGGAGGGGGCTCAGGAGCGCTGCGTACATGAGTAGCGACATGCAGAGCGAGCGGGCAAGGGTGTGGGGCTGCAGCCGCCGGAAAGACGCAGGGCGAGACGAAGCACTGCCTGCCGGGCAGAGCAAGGGCATTTAGAGGTCTGGCGTCGCTGGTCTGTTGCTGGCTGGCTAGCTGGGGTCTCCTGTGGGGTGGTTTGTGGGGTGCGGCGGCGTAATGAGTGCGTGTGCGGAGCACGACGAAGGATGGAAGGATGGGGAGGTCAAAGCAAGTCAGTGCTGTCTGTGTATGCGGGTGCCTGTGGGATGTGCGTGCAAAATGAAGAGCGTCGTCGTGAAAATTGCCTGCTTGTCCCTTATGCTGCAAGTATGGCGCTGGCTCTGACGAGGTTGGTGGCATTTGCTTGCTTGCTCGCTTGTTACCGCCCCCGCTTCCCGCTTCTGCCCCAGCCTGCTTCTTGGCCTTGGCTTGCTCTGCATCTAAACATCTTTCTAACCCTCTACCACCACACCCACCCAACCTCCACCCCACGACAGACGGCGACGACAATGCTTCGTTCCCCTTCTGCGGCCCTGGCCCGCGGCGTCACTCGGCAAGCCGCAAATCCCTTGCCTCGCGCCCCCGCTGCCCCTAGACCCTCCATCATCACCACCACCACTGCCCTTCCCGTCCACCGCCTTTTGTCTACCGCTGCCGCCAATGCCGAGGGCAGCACCACCCCGGTACCTCAGTCCACCCTGCGACATGCCGCCTTCTCGCTCATCCATGGGGCGGAGGGCAAGCCACTGCACAACCGCGACATTTTCAATGCTTTACATGAGACGCTACCACCGACCTCTCCCCTCAAAGAGCGCCTGACGCTTACCTTTCTCAAGACCAAAATCCTGCGGCAGCTACGGGAGAAGAACCACATCCGGTCCGTGGCCATTTGGACCGAGGGCAAAAAGCGGGCCTCGTATGGTTATGTGGTAAGTAAGCTCCCCAAGGAATACAAGACGACTAAGCCAGTGACGGAGGTGGTGACGGAAGCATAGGAAGAGTAGAAGAGTAAATAGACCCACCCATTTGCCTATAAAGGAAGAAGAAAAGTTGAGAACGCGAGACGAAAGCAGATCTGAACTCTCTCTAGAGAAGTTGTTGACGAATGGAGTTGTTTTTTCTTTACAAGTTGGGGGGGTTGAAACAGGACTGACTAGGAAGGGAAAAAGGTGCCACCACCACCACTACAAGAGTGTGTGTAGGGTACCCAGGTGGAACGTTGCTGATACTGCTCTACTGCTGCCTTTCTAAGTGCGCGTCGTACCTAAGCTATAAACTACTAACCAAATGCCAAACCGTCGACCAAAAGGGCTCCATAAATGCTCCCCCTATCTCCCTACCCTATCCCTCTATCTCCTCATCTCCTCGAAGAAGGACTCGTGCCCAAACCCCCCCTTGGGGAAGGCGGTGGCTTCTTCCCTGCTCCGCCAGCGTTCCCCCCACCAACACCCCCCTGCGACTGAGGGCTCACACCATAAACTTCAGTTGCCAAGCCCGTGGTCGGATTCGAAGAACGGCGCACCATCCAACTACTTCCCGACGCGAGGCTCGGCCCGCTCCCACTCCCACTACGACGGCGTTGCTGCTGCTGAGGTAGGCTGTTGTTGTTGCTGTTGGGAGGACCACCACCCCCACTTCCCGTGCTCTTAAAGTCGGACTGGTCACCGCCCGGCACTGGCATGGAGCCCTGCCCTCCCATTCCTCCCCCTCCTCCTCCTCCCACTCCTCCTCCTCCACCCAGCTCGTGTTGGGGATGCCAGGAGGAGGATCGAGGACGGTTACTGCCGCTCCCCGCACTGCCAGGGGAGGTGGAATAGCCTCCTCCGCCTCCGCTGCCACCACTACCCATGCCGCTGCTGCTGCCGCTGCTGCCGCCCCCGCGATGCTGCTGCTGGTGCCGTGGTGGGCCGCCGCTGCGGAGGAAGGAGAAGGCGCCGAAGCGCTGCTTGGGAGGGGTGTTGTGAGCGGGGGGGTGATTGGCCTGCTGCTGGTGGTAGATGGGTGAAGGTGGACCGTGGCCGTGGTGGGAGTGGGAGAACTGCTGCTGCTGCTGTTGTTGCTGTTGGAGATGCTGCTCTTGCTGCAGTTGCTGCTGTTGATGCTGATGGTAGAGGTTGCCAGTGTGACCGTTGTGAGGCACACGAGGAGAATTGCTACCGTAGCTGCCGGCCCGTGGCCGACCACCCTCTTGCTGCTGCTGCTGCTGCTGCTGCTGCTG
>Ga0105055_10012144_pt1 | contig 10524 bp, 10 predicted proteins | sample BON03_FD_78090 | JGI IMG/M metagenome (GOLD analysis project Ga0105055, IMG submission 78090) | Freshwater microbial communities from Lake Bonney liftoff mats and glacier meltwater in Antarctica - BON-03 | ecosystem: Environmental > Aquatic > Freshwater > Ice > Glacier meltwater | place: Lake... | reverse complement strand
TGCTTTCACTGATATGTTTTGTATAAATGACATTTTCGAGTTTACTATACAAACTTATGAAAAGAGTATTAATATCAGTTTTATTAATTACGACCTTTAATGATTTTAATTCTCTTAATTTTCCATCATTGGCAAGGACTAAATTTTTGAAACTTAAATCTTTTGCAACTTCTCTAAGTCGTGTATTGATTATTTCAATATCGCTTTTTAAAGAACTAGTCTCAAAGACCATTGCATAATATCGATTGCCTAACTCATCGAGTTCCTTGTTTATTAATGGTGGGTTTTTAAATGGTAAAGTTGTAACCCTGAACATTTCGCCTGCACCTTCAGCATCCGAAGCGGTAATGATAGGCGTGTGAAGGTATACAAATCCTTTATCATTGAAAAATTTGTGTACGGCATAAGCCAATGCATGACGAACTTTAAATACGGCATTGAAGGTATTGGTACGGAAACGCAAATGGGCAATGTCTCTTAAAAACTCCAGACTATGTTTCTTAGGCTGTAATGGAAACTTCTCTGCATCACTATCACCTAGTATCTGGAGGGTATTTACTTTGATCTCAATGCGCTGACCTTTACCTAAAGATTCCACAATTTCACCTGTCAGAGAAACTGCAGCTCCGGTAGTCAGCCTTTTTAGCAGACTATCATCGAAAGAATTAAAATCTACTACCGCCTGAATATTCTTGATAGTTGAACCATCGTTTATGGCAATGAACTGGTTATTTCTGAATGTTTTAACCCAACCCATTACAATTACCTCTTGCCCGAAATCAGTACTGATTAGTAAATCTTTAATTTTTGTTCGCTTAGCCATGATTTTTTAATGAATTGCAAAAATACAAATCGTTCTGTTAACCACAATACAAGGGTCTGTCTTTAAGGAAATGTTGTTTATTTACAGCGGTTCAAATCTATTGCAACCTGAGTTTGGTCATAAAAACCTTGTTTGTTTCCGAATGAATTGCTGATGTAAACAATCAGCTGGGCAATATCTATATCTGCCAGTGTATTGTTTCCTGGCATTTGCCCTTGATAGGAGATATTGTTGATCAGGATTTCTTCATTTTGACCATTCCTGATTATACAGGCGATTTTGTTTTTATTGAGAATCAAGTAGGTACTGTCAGTAAGCGGTGGATATAAGGTGCCTAATCCTTTCCCATCAGCACCATGACAGTTCTGACAATTCTTTTCATATAGCCCTTTGCCATTCACATAATAACGCTTATAATTAATGCTGTCTTCATTCTGACAGGATTGTATTATGACAGCAATAGTGCAGAGAAATAATAAGAGGTATATAAGCCTATTTCGCATCAGCAGCTTCTTCCCTGAGAAGTTTATCCATATCTTCCATCAACTGTTTTACCTGATCCGCCTTTGTGCCATCGTATGCACCGCGTAATTGTTTTTTAGTGTCTATTAATATAAACCAACCTTGGTGTACTAGGCCCTGAGGGTCAGAACTGTCTTCAAATGCCGAAACCAAATAACTTTTTGCCGCAATATTGAAGATCGAATCGCGGCTTCCGTGTACGAACTCCCATTGATTTCCCTCTACACCAAGTTTGGTAGCATAGGTTTTTAATCTGGAGGGTAAATCGTATTTAATATCTATCGAATGGGATAGAAATTTAACCTTCGGGTTGTCTTTGAATTTCTTATATACATCAAGCATATTCCGGTGCATAATCGGACATATGGTGTTACAGGATGTGAAAAAGAAGTCGGAAACATAAATCTTACCGTCAAAATCTTTATCAGTTACCAATACACTATCCTGATTCAAATAACTGAAAGGAGGTATGGTTTGGTAAATAGTATCGACTACAGTTTTGCCATCAACGGTTCTTTCTATCGGTTCCCGGTTTCCTAAAATGGGAAGTTTAGAATCTGAAGGACTTTTACAGGACTGCAGTGATATCACTGCAAATGCAATAAACAAGAGCTTTTTCATTTTGCAAATATACTTTGTTTACTCAGTAGAAAGCCCTGAAATGGAAAATTTGTCTCTAAAGCATTTTAAAAAACCGAATAGAAAGATTCCTTTATACTCTGAATTTCAATCAGGAATTATACTGCAAGATCATCCATGATTCGATTTATTTTTTCATCAAGTTGCTTGTCCTTTAATCCGAATTCACTTATGTCGGGAAGGGCAGTTTTTACGCTGCAGTAAAATTTGATTTTGGGTTCTGTACCGGATGGCCTTGCCGACACGATACTTCCATCGGCAGTGATAAATTGTAAAACATCTGATTTGGGTAGATCCAGTTTTTTAGAGTTTCCGCTAATCAGGTCTGTTTCTTTACCAAGCTCATAATCTTTTAGGAATACAACTTTTGATCCCCCCAGACTATCAGGAGTATTGAAACGGAACCGTTCCATCATTGATTTAATTTCTTCGGCACCTGTTTTTCCTTTTTTGGTGATTGAAACCAGTTTTTCCTTATAGAAGCCATAAGTTTGGTACATTTTTAACATAGCCTGATAAAGACTGCTACCCTGGTCTTTGTAATATGCAGCCATTTCTGCGATAAATGCACAGGAAATAACTGCGTCTTTATCCCTGACAAGGTCGCCAACCAGATAGCCATAACTTTCCTCACCACCTGCAATGAAAGTTTTCTTTCCCTGCAATTCAGTTATCAAAGCTCCAATCCACTTAAAACCGGTAAGTGTTTCATAGAAACTAACATTTTTTGATTCTGCGATATCTTTAATCAGTTTGGTTGTCACTATGGTGGAAACAATATATTCGTTGCCTGTAAGTTTTCCTTTTTGTTCCCATGCACTCAAAAGATAATTAATAAGAAGGCTCCCTGTTTGATTGCCATTTAGTAAAATAAATTCACCTTCATTATTCTTTACAGCAATACCCACACGGTCAGCATCAGGATCGGTTGCAAGCACCAGATCAGCATCAATTTCTACAGCTTTGGCAATTGCAAGGGATAAGGCTTCCTTTTCTTCAGGATTTGGATAAATCACGGTAGGGAAATTCCCATCCGGAACTGCCTGTTCTTCAACAATAGTCACATTCGTAAATCCAAAACGTTTTAATGCAGCAGGAACAAGAGTGATGCCTGTTCCATGAATAGGAGAATACACAATTTGGAGATCATGTTGACTTTTAATAGCCTCCTTTGAAACTGAAAGTTCGGTAATCTTTTTTAAATATAATTCGTCAATCTCCTCATCGATGTACTCAATATTTTTATCAACCCGATCAAATTTGACTTTGTTTATATCGCTTATGTCCGAAACTTCATCCATAACCATTTGATCGTCAGGTGATTTAAACTGTCCTCCGTCTGAACCATAGGCCTTGTAGCCATTGTATTCTTTCGGGTTATGGGATGCAGTAATCATTACCCCGCTTCGGCATCCAAGGTGCCGGATAGCAAATGATAGTTCAGGAGTTGGTCTCAGCTCTCTGAAAAAATATACATGTATCCCATTGGCTGAGAATACCTCGGCAGTGATTGTAGCAAAGTAATCGGATTTGTTCCTGCTGTCATGGGCAATAGCAACACTGATCTTTTCACCGGGATATTTTTTAAGTAGGTAATTGCTTAAGCCCTGAGTTGCGGTTCCAATAGTATATTTATTTATTCGGTTAGAACCTGGCCCCATAGTGCCACGAAGTCCTCCGGTTCCAAATTCGAGGTCTCTATAAAAGGAATCAGTTAGCTCAGTATACGATCCAGATTCCAGTAATGCGCTGATTTCCTTCTTTGTCGCTTCATCATAGCTCCCCTGAAGCCAGTGGTTAATCTTATTTAAAACGGAGATTTCTAACTCTTTCATCGATATTTTTATTTAAAGGTCAGGCATTAATGACTTCTTTTTCCAAAGAATTTTAGCTGCCAAATTATATTCTGTTCATTATGAAAAATAGGATGCTTTTTCCTAATTTTAGCCTCTCATTGCACAAGTATAAAAATCATTTGCTGCAATTTAAAATTCAAGCTTAAATGAAGGTACTAAAGTTCGGAGGAACATCTGTTGGGAGTCCAGATCGGATTAAAAAATTATTAGACATTATAAACCCTGAGGAAAGACAGATTGTTGTTCTCTCTGCAGTATCAGGAACTACAAACAGCCTTTTGGAGATATCAAAAGCTTATCTGGCAGGTGATAAATCAAAGGCTGCAGAACTTACCTCCATACTGAAGAGTAAATATGATTTGTTTATCAAAGAACTTTATTCTTCAGAAGAGGGATTAGAAAATGGGGAAAATCTAATCGATTACCATTTTAATCTGATTTCTTCATTTGCCAATGCCCATTTCACAGCTATTGAAGAAAAGATAATTCTTGCACAGGGCGAACTTATTTCAACTACCCTGTATCATTTTTATTTGACGGAGATTGGAGTGAAATCAAAATTACTCCCTGCTCTTGTTTTTATGAAGATTGACGAAGATAACGAACCTGTAATTGATTTTATCAGTGAACATATTCATCCATTATTAGATCCGGAAACGAACCTGTTCATTACACAGGGTTATATTTGTCGCAATTCATTCGGTGAGATAGATAATTTGCGTAGGGGAGGGAGTGATTATACTGCCTCATTGATTGGTGCGGCTATCCGTGCTGAGGAGGTGCAGATATGGACCGATATTGATGGGATGCATAATAACGATCCACGTATAGTTAAAGGCACAAAACCTATTGCAAGATTATCATTTGATGAGGCTGCTGAGCTTGCTTATTTCGGAGCCAAGATCCTGCATCCTCAAAGTGTTTTCCCTGCTCAAAAATTTAAAGTCCCGGTTCGTTTATTGAATACTATGGAACCGAAAGCTGCAGGTACCTTGATTACCAATGACAGTGAGCGTGGCAAAATTAAATCCATTGCTGCCAAAGATGGAATTACAGCCATAAAAATTCAATCCAGCAGAATGCTTCTTGCCTATGGATTTTTGAGAAGAGTCTTTGAGATATTCGAGCGTTATAAAACACCAATTGACATGATCACAACATCAGAAGTGGCCGTATCAGTTACGATTGATGATATTAGTAATCTCGCAGAAATAATTAAAGAGCTTAATAATTTCGGAACTGTGGAAGTGGATTATAATCAAACAATTGTTTGTGTTGTAGGTGACTTTGGTGCTGATAAGCATGGCTTTGCTGCCCGTGTCTTTGAAGCACTTAAACATATTCCAATCCGTATGATCTCTTACGGCGGCAGCCATTTTAATATCTCTCTTCTTATAAATGATGGGGATAAGGTTGAAGCTCTCAGGTCTTTACATAGTCGTCTATTTGAATAGAATTAGTATCCGCCTCAGGCGGATTAGAAAATTTATATGTTTAGCAAGGATACAGTTGCACGTTTTAAAAATATAGAAACTCCATTTTATTATTATGATCTGAATATATTGGATCATACTTTAATGGCTTGCAAAGCCGCTTCAGAAAAGTTTGCATTTCATGTTCATTATGCATTGAAGGCTAATTTCAATGAGCAGGTTTTGAAAGCTATTGAAAAAGCAGGTTTCGGTGCTGATTGTGTCAGTGGGAATGAGGTTAAAAAGGCAATTGAAATTGGTTTTGATTCGGGAAAGGTTGTTTTTGCTGGTGTTGGAAAGTCTGACAGGGAAATCAATGAAGCATTAAACAATAATATTTATTGTTTCAATATTGAATCGGTACAGGAACTTGGAGTAATCAATGAGCTTGCTACTAAGCAAGATAAACAAGCCAGAGTGGCCATCCGTATCAATCCGAATGTGGATGCCCATACGCATCAATATATTACTACCGGACTTGAGGAGAATAAGTTTGGTGTGAATCAATGGGAATTACCGGCTTGTATTGAAGAACTTAAAAGATCTTCTAATCTAGAATTGATTGGAATTCATTTCCATGTTGGATCTCAGATTACCAATCTAGATGTTTTTAAAAGCCTTTGTTTGAAGGTTAATGAACTTAATATCTGGTTTTTGGAACGAGGGTTTGATCTTAAGGTTTTGAATGTAGGCGGTGGATTGGGAGTGGATTATCACCATCCTGATGAGAATGCAGTCAATGATTTCATGAGTTTTTTTGCCATTTATGACAAATTTCTTGAACGAAGGAATGGTCAGGAGGTTCATTTTGAATTGGGTAGAGCATTAGTAGCACAATGCGGAAGTTTGATCAGCCGCATACTCTATGTAAAAAATGGTTTAAAGAAGAATTTTCTCGTTCTGGATGCCGGAATGACTGAATTGATGCGCCCGGCACTTTATCAGGCATATCATAAGATTGAAAATATCAGTGCGGATACTGCAAATCCCATCGTATCATATGATGTTGTTGGTCCGATTTGCGAAAGTACAGATTGCTTTGGTAAGGAAGTTGAGTTACCCGAATCAAAGCGGGGGGAAATTATCGCAATAAGAACTGCAGGTGCCTACGGTGAAGTGATGGCATCGGGATATAACCTGAGAGACCGGGTTATATCCATATACTCATAGTGGTATGTTATTATTTTATACGATTTTGAAAAGAAAGCCCATATCTTTATTGAAAGGCATTCAGCCCGGTAATGTCCATTCCTGTTATCAATAAATGAATATCGTGGGTGCCTTCATAGGTTATAACCGATTCCAGATTCATCATATGTCGCATCACCGGATATTCTCCAGTAATTCCCATTCCTCCCAGAATCTGCCTCGCTTCCCGGGCAATATTAATGGCAGTTTCGACACTGTTTCTTTTGGCCATAGAAATTTGGGCAGGTGTAGCACGATCATTATTTTTGAGTTCACCAAGTCGCCAAACTAGAAGTTGCCCTTTGGTGATTTCTGTAATCATTTCTGCAAGTTTCTTTTGCTGGAGCTGAAATCCGCCTATCGGCCTTCCGAATTGCATTCTTTCTTTGGAATAACACAAAGCAGTATCGTAACAGTCCATTGCGGCACCCATTGCACCCCAGGCAATCCCATAACGAGCCTGGTTTAAACATCCCAGCGGACCTTTGATTCCACTTATATTCGGCAGTATGTTTTCCTTAGGGATCTTAACATTATTAAAAACCAATTCTCCTGTAGCAGAGGCTCTCAGGCTCCATTTTCCATGGATTTCAGGAGCAGAAAAGCCTTCCATGCCCTTTTCAACAATCAATCCTTTGATTATTCCTTCTTCATCTTTAGCCCAAACTACTGCAATGTCTGCAAAGGGTGAATTTGAGATCCACATTTTTGATCCGTTCAGCAGGAAATAATCACCCATGTCTTTAATATTAGTGATCATATTTCCCGGATCTGAACCATGATCTGGTTCAGTTAATCCAAAACATCCCAGAAATTCGCCGGATGCCAGTTTAGGCAGAAACTTCATTTTTTGTTCCTCAGAACCGTAAGCGTATATTGGATACATGACCAAAGATCCCTGAACAGATGCAGTTGAACGGATGCCTGAATCGCCACGCTCTATCTCCTGCATAATCAGACCATATGAAATATAATCTAAACCTGCCCCGCCATATTTTATTGGTATAGTAGGTCCAAATGCACCGAGTGCCGCAAGTCCCGGAATCAGGTGTCGCGGAAATTCAGCTCTTTGAGCAAAATCTTCAATTATAGGACTTACTTCTTTTTTAACCCAAGTTCTTATGGAATCACGTATAAGTTTGTGTTCCTCAGTCAATAGTTCATCTACCAGGAAATAATCGGGTGCTTCATAAAGATCTTTCTTTGATGACCTGTGACTGTTTTTCGCTTCTGAATCCTGCTTTTGCATTTAATTGGTTTTTTCAAAACTACAAAAATCGATGCTCATTTGCATCAAAGCATATACCGAAAGGAATGTTTTTTACCGACAGTTTTCCCGTATTCACCGAATTGTTGATCCTTCTTACCAAAAAGGTATATGCCGGCTTTGAATAGCGGGGTACATTTGATCATCAAACAAACAAAAAAAACAAAAACATGAAAACAATATTCGCACTTAGCACAGTATTATTAATTACTTTATCTCTTAATACTCAGGCAGGAAATAAAAGTTCAGATTTAACAAATGACCTGCCGAAATCAAAGGTACCAGTTGCACCTTTTGTATTGGGTAGTCCGGATGATATTATTGGTTCTGCAAACACAATTAAAGGTTCGAAGAATCTGAAGGTTCCTGTAGCACCATTTATTTGGGGAAATCCGGATGAAACCGCACCTGAATCACTAAAAAATATTAAAGCTCAATATGCCAATGTACCCCTAGCACCATTTGTTTGGGGAAATCCTGAAGATGCGGCACTTTTGGTTTTGGAAATTGAAAAATAGTTTCCTGAATATTATATATTGCTTGCTTTCCTGCCAAGTAACCATCCAATCACTGCACCTGATATACCACCCATAATGGCCATGCAAAGTGCATCCACAAAAGCCAATGAAAGAGGCATTAAATTGTACTGTCCGAAAAAAACGAAATTCGCTCCAAGGCCAAATAAAAAGAACAACAATGCGCCATGGATTGCACCCTGAATACCCGATTCAATTTTAGCTGTATTCAGAAAATAAGCCAGAAGAATTCCCCATATAATATTCCCTGTTCCAATAGCCCAAATCTCCATAGGTTCTTTTATTAGTCCCGGGTATGAGCTCATACTGGCGCTAAAATAATCCATCAATAATAATCCATAAATTAAAAATCCTGTCAGGAAGAGTGTGATGCCTCCTGCGATACCGATTAAAAATGTTTTTGAGTTCATGATGAGTGTTGGTTTAAGGTTTTATAAAGAAATTTACATTTAAACTTTGACTTATGCAAAATTATATTTCACTTAAAACGATTGCAATATGCTGTTTTTCAGTCTAGTGTAATTTTAAACCCTAATGTTTTCAGCCCTAATTAGTATAAAACCATTTCAAGAATAGTTTATATCTTTAGGGTATGGTATGGATTTTAGTTAAAGATGAGTTGCCTGAGCAGGCAGTAGATGTATTGCTATTTGATGGCGGGCAAATATACTTTGGTTATTACAGTGAAATTTATAATAAGTTTATTGTTGCCGAGGACAAGGTTTCAATCGAGGATTTTACACATTGGATGACATTGCCCGATTTCCCCAAAATCTGATCATTCCAATCTTCCTAATATATTATTTATTTCAGGCTAATAGGACTATCGGTTTGATGGTCTGGCAGGCTGTTTGATTTCAGGAGGACTTGAAGAGAGTTCTCCATTCTCATCTACATAGGCGAGCATATCTTCTAGCTTTCCTCCATTTGAATTTTGTTTGCGTTCAAGTTTTCTTTGTTCTTTATCTTCTTTTTTCTTTGCTCTATTCTTTTCGAGCTGCTTCTTCATGAAGGTTGCTTGGGATTTTGCCATGTCTGTAAATTGTTTAATCATTACTACCCGGTTCAAATGTATGCAGCCAGAAAGGCATTGAAAATTCAACAAAGGAATGGATCAGGATTATTCTGTATTATTACAGTAAAGAAATCAAGATCAGTCGAATTGATCAGCAGGCATGAAATAGAATAGCTTATGCTTTTTTACAAAGTTACAAAAAAAAATGGGCATGACGGTAAGTTTATATCTTTTCCGATGTTTATTAAAAAGGCAATCAATTTTTTTGTAAATAAATATACGGGTTGTTAGCTACGTTAAATACCTGTAAATCAGGCAATAGGTATCGAAATGTAAAAGGTGCTACCCATTCCCAGACTGCTTTCAAACCAGATTCTGCCACCCTGCATGTCTGTAAACTCTTTGCTTAAATTAAGTCCTAATCCAACACCCTTTTCGTTCCTTGTACCAAAAGAGGATTCTGCTTTAAGGCTAAAAATAGAATTTTTGGTCTTATCTGACATTCCTATCCCATTATCGCTTATTCTGATTATATAATTTGGATAATCAGACTCTACTTCCAGTGTTATATTCCCTCCATTTGGGGTAAACTTGATCGCATTACTTAATATATTACGAATCACGAGTTGCAGCATATTCTCATCTGCCAGAACCTTTATTTCGGGATCAATATCGAATGTTAATGCAATTTGTTTGGCATTAGCAATCGATTGAAAAACTTTGATTACAGGAATGAGTGTATTAGTCAAACTGATCTGCTTTTTATTAGGAGTAATTCCATCCATTTGCGAAGTAGACCACATCAAAATATTTGATAGCATATTATCTGTATTTTGAGTCATTTCTATCAGATCGTTTTGTATTTCCTGCCAGTTCTCTTTTGCGGGATCCAGATGCGACAGTATTTCTAAATAACCTCTAACATTGGCCAGTGGAGCTCTCAGGTCGTGAGAAACTATAGTAAATAATTTATTCTTTGTACTATTTATCCTTTCCAGATCAATAGCCTTAGCTTCAAGCAAACTTTGGCTTATATAGTAATTCTTTTTTATGTATCGCAAACCTATCAGAATGGTTAGAATACTTAATAAATACGTACCAATCATATCCCCGAAACGAAACTCAAGCCCCATCTCAAGCTTATCAACCAATGCTGGGTTTGGATATTCACTCAATGGAAGACCGATAGCCACAACTAAATTAAAG
>Ga0105055_10012141_pt1 | contig 10525 bp, 9 predicted proteins | sample BON03_FD_78090 | JGI IMG/M metagenome (GOLD analysis project Ga0105055, IMG submission 78090) | Freshwater microbial communities from Lake Bonney liftoff mats and glacier meltwater in Antarctica - BON-03 | ecosystem: Environmental > Aquatic > Freshwater > Ice > Glacier meltwater | place: Lake... | reverse complement strand
TCGTCGGTTCGATTCCGTCTAAAACCCGACAACTCAAATTCCCATGAATTTGAACTTCATAGACCCTCAAACAAGGGTACTAAACTACTTTTGAAAGTAATAAAAGCAATCATCATCATATATTTTGCTGTCAAAATGAAATACAGAAAGAGTGATATCATCATCATCAGTGCATGTGAATGATGTATTTCAAACACATAAATGATGTTGTCACACGTAACAATTATACGTAATTGTCGTGTCACAAGTATGAGATGTGTGACTCGTCAATTGATATGGCAGGGGCTGTTGGCATATAAGGTGGCAACGGCAAGTACATCATGATTCTCCAAATTGCTTGTAGAGAAAAGGAAAGAAGATACATACTTTCTCTCTCGCACACACACACCCGTACACACACACACATACACACTCACACTGATTTGCACCAACACACTGAAACGCCATCATTGCGAGACGTATCCTCTTCGCACGCACATACGCACTCACACCGTGGCACACAAAGCTGCAGAAACGAGTGAGCAAGATCTACCTTAATTGATGCCTCTCAGCAACGCACGTGTCTTCATTCCTGCACATGTTCGGCATCCCTTTCTTTGTCCCTTGCTGTCGTGTGCTCTTTCTCTCAGGTTTAGTATTCTTTTTCTCTGTCATGCTCTCTCGCTGTGTCACTCGCTTTTTGATCTCTGTTTAATGTTTTCTGTTTCTCTCGCCGTTTTTTGTCTCTCTCTTTCTCCCTCTTATTCTCTTTCATATTATCTTTTGTTTAGCTGCTTGCTCGTGTTGGCGTATTTGTTCATAATTTACATTCACATACAGCGCTGTGATTGATTGATGATTGCTTTTATTACTTGAAGCCATCGTTTATTACCCTTGTTTGAGGGTCTGTGTAGCTCAAAACCATGTAGATTTGAGGTCCCGACTTTTTTTGGGAGGTTATGCTGGAATCGAACCGACGACCTCTGGATTGACAGTCCCGCTCTTTGACCAAGTGAGCCAGTCTTACATCGTCTCGGATGTCAATAGTGATGTCGGACCAAAATGAGGATTGATAGAATCGGAGGGTTGCGCCTAGATACAGATGCAGAGGTATGGGGTCTGGATCAAACATCATGGGAGCCGATGTGGGTGGGAGAAGCAGTCATGCAAATAGGCATTCCCACTGTAAGACAAACTTGATTAGAAAGTATATCAGATTTGCCTAGAATTCAGAAGACTTATAGAGAGAAAGTATTTGTGTTGATAGCACAAATAATGAGGATAGTATGTGCAATGTCGAACGGCGAGCAAAGAGTTCAGGTTTTAATGCTTGTAGTGCAAGGACTGTCACAGTGAAGTGAAGATTGCTTTTATTATTACTCATAAAGGAATAATGCAGTAGTTTTGTTTGGAACTCTCAAGGTGCAGTCCTTTATTTTCACCGAAGTGAGTCACGGACTGTGGTTTGCTGATTGTCGTTACATCTTCTTTTTTTTTCTTCCTTTTTTTTTATTTGAATTAGCGACAGCTTATGCAACATTGAATACTTCGAACCGATGAATTGGTAAGGACCCAAGCTGCCGTCAGCCGAGAAGAGAAAACAAGATAGTTTGAAAAAAATTGAACGCTCAATCGAAGTGTGGAAAGACTGGACGTCTTAAGAAAGAAATCGCGACACTTGGTAAAGAGCTGCCTCCAGTGGAATTGTTACCAGCCAAGCGCAAGAAACAGAGTCCGGATCCAACAAAGAGTGACGCAAGAAGAGAGGAGCTTGGACGGAGAGCGCCAGCAGGGGGCTTCATGTGGCAGTCGTTGTCATGATGATTATAATTACTTTTATGACTATAAATAGTGGTTTAGTACTCTTGATGGAGGGTCTATGCGCTCAAATCTTATATTTTAGATTTGAGATTACCGGTGGTTTGCGTTCACATCTTTTGCTTTTCTTTTCCGGAAGGAAAAATATGTTATAGACGACTCGGAGAACAGGTAGTCCAAGATCTCATCCCGCCTCTTAGCATATACATACACATGTGTACTTTGTACACTTATACGAATATGTATATGCCGACTCGGAGATTTAGTCCATCCGGATTCTTTGGGCCCTCCAGGTGTCTCATCCCGACTCCTGGGCTCACATTTGAGTACCCCATCTGTGCAGTTTGTGTGTGTGTGCGTGTAATCACACACACACACACACACATACACTCCCACCCGCGTTGAAAATAGAGAAGACACAGACAACACCTCTATCTTTCCTTCTGTCCAAAATAACCCCCGACGCCAAGCAACAAAAGCTTTCATAGACTCTAAAGGGCAAGAGATCATACTTGATCTTCCATTTGGATTCCAATAAACATTGGTTCTCTAGAGGGTCCTGAGGGATTTCCGGTGATTCATCCGTCACGTTAGCTTAGTGGTGAAGAGCGCGGCACTTGAGAAATTTGGTTATCCGCAGGTCCCCGGTTCGATTCCGGCCAAAAACACGTCAACTCAGATTTTCATGGATTTGAGCAAATAGACTCTCAAGCAAGGGTTCTAAACTACTGTTTCCAGTAATAAAAGCAATTTAAATCAAAGCTGAACCATCCCATCCTTGTTCCCCAACGTTAAATGACTAAACTGCACATACGTGAGCGCCTATGCACATCCTGTAGCGAGCATGTAAGCAAATGTGTACGCTGATGTTCACAACACCTGTCTAACGTACAAACCTGCACATGCATGATGCTCACAACACCTGTTGAAATGCACACCACACTCTCCGCAAAAAATGCATATGCGCTCGTGTATGCGCGCATATGCAACGGTGCAGAAGCTTCTTTGCCATAGAAGCTATTGCGAACTTATCTTGAGTCTTGTGCGAGCATTTTGCAGGCTGATATTTGCCGCCCGCTCTTGCCGCCCCTCCTGCTGTCTCGACCAAATCCGTCGCCCGACGCTGTTCGCTCAAGAAATCCGACCAAATTCACGCTAGCTCATGACGCAGTCGCCATTGCGGTGTCGCACAAGCATCATTCGATCATCCGCGTTAGTGCAGGCCTCATCCAGTTTGTTTATGAATCGCACATGTGCTTGGCCACGGAGCTCACTCATCACAGAAATCTACATTCAAATGTAGATTTCTGTGATGAGTGAGCTTTCTCGTGCGGCACGGGTGTAGCACTCAGTGAATGGGTCAAAATATTCAAGCAACAGTCCACGTGGGGGGGTTGTCCCACAATCATTGGCAAAGACACATTAATTCAGCTGATGGAGGCGGCTTTGAATCAAACCACGTTTCTGACACAGGCGCAGGCACTGTTAGGCAAAACGATTGGCAGGCATACACCGCAACACAACGCAGAGGTCAACTTTTGAAGGGTATCATCAAGAATCACTGGGAAGTGGCGCCAACGGATGCCAATTGGCGCGCGCTTAGCGATGAACACAAATAAAATGGGGAGTCGTTTTGTGGAATCAGTAAAAAATGCATTGTGGTTGATAAGCCCGTAAGAGGCAGGGGATGGACTTGAAAGCATACCTGAGTTCCAGGTTCAGATCAAAGCCACCAACAAGCGAGAGTATGAGGACAACTTGAAATGGCAAGGATGGCAAAATCGGACTGATGAAAAGCTTGCGACAAAACTGACCAAGGATGACCAGCAACTTGGGCCTAGCTTGTTACTACCAGCCAGGTGGTGGCCTGACACGTTACTAGAATTCGAAAGTGAATGATGGTGGAAAGGCCACACACGAGAGTAGAGTGTAGGCAGTGTAAATGTAGCGTAGTTGAGAATCCTGGTCACGGTTTTAGGAGTAGCAAGCCTGAGTGTCATGGGTGTAAGGAGCAAATGAAGACCAAAGGTAAACTGATTAAAGGGGTTGCGTGCATCCGGGATGTAGGTTGTGTGCATCTGGGATTTGCCCAATACCTTGCACGCATCCGTTGCCCAAAAGTTCGTTGCGTGCATCCGTCACAATGGCTTTTCTACTTGCACGCAAACGTGCCCAAAACGACCCTTGCGTGTATCTAATTCGGAAATGACCCTTGCGTGCATCTTTTTTACAAGTCACTATAAACCAACGTTCGGATCCGAACATCCGACTCGGAAACTTTGGCTTTTACTATTTTTACAACAGAGGATGGCCCTGACCGCCGATACTGTCAGGGTTTAGGGTTCAGGTAGCGTGAGGAATGGTTCCAGTCGATTGTATACCCCCTCATAGACAAGGGTTGGATAATGGAACCCTATGGCTGTTGTGGTTTCACCAGAGCATGAATCAGCCAAATACTGACAAATCTGGTGACACACTTTATGACTTCAAGTGGCAAGACTTCTTGAGTTGCATGGAAGTCAGTTTCAAGTTCCAACGCGAACATTTTCTCACCCATGGCTTGAAGAACACAGGCAACAAGAATATTAAGCAACACGCGGATTGAAGAATCCAGGAATCGGCACCGACTACTTGATGGCCGTGATTTATATCAAGGCATTCCGCAAACAAGCTGGCGTCGCAGCTTACACGGCCACGACCAACAAGACAGATGATTGATTGCGGATAACCAAGATTTTTAGTATTGGCTCCCTCGGCAATCGACAGTTGATTACAAAAATTAAGTACCACAGATTTGATTTTCTATACTGTGGGTGCCCAACCAGAGTGCGATTTTTCCAATCTTGGGCGGACCACACGCTTCCTTGTCAAAATAAGCGGGCCTTTTTGATTTGTTGGTTTGTTTCTTTCTTTCATTCTTTCAAACGCGACGTGCAAAAAAAGAGAGTCAAAGTTTGATCAATGGCGCCTAATCAGGCCAAATGTAAAAAAACGGTAGTAAAAACCAAAGTTTTACATGTTCGGATCCGAAAGTTGGGTTTTAGTGACTTGAAAACGGATGCCGCACGCAAGGGTCATTCATAAAACGGATGCACGCAAGGGTCTTTTGGAACACTGATGCGTGCAACCAGAAAGGCCATTTTGACGGATGCACGCAGCAAACTTTTGGGCAACGGATACGCGCTAGGGATGGGGCAAATCCCAGATGCGCGCAATCTACATCCCGGACAAAAGCAGGAGGAGCAGGCACTAACCCTCTAACCAGGCAAACTTGAAAGACCGGGTAAACTTGAAAGATACATCGTCCGGAATTGAACCGGGGATCGTATTTCTGTTAGGTGCCGCGCTCTTATCCACTGGGCTAAAGTGACGGATAAATAACCGAACATCCTTCAGGACCCTCTAGAACTCGACTGATCCAACAAACTTTTCAGAGGAATGAATTGCATCAAACCTGTCTCCTGGGTGTCGGCCCTGGCTCACCTACTAGTGGAACGAATTAAAAATGAGCGGAAGCTCCAGATTGACAGAAGTAGTACAAATAAACCAAAAGGGTGTTACCGGTGTTGAAACCCCACCACCAAGAAGCTTTTTACTGCCCTCCTCCAGCCCACACTAAGAAGGACACTTGCATCAGCATGCTCTGGCTGCGAATGTCTCAATACCAGCCAACAGGCGCCAAAAGAAAACTGGAGTGACATGACGACCGTGAGAAGAATGAGTTTTGGTTGTTTCATTCAGGTCCCCTCTAGCTGCGTACAGTAAGTCAATTCAAGTCCCCTCAGGCTCTAGCTGCGTGCAGTAAGTCACAATACCAGTCCATGTACATTGCCTTCGTCCCCTCCTCCCTGTGTGTATGCACTCACACGAGGAAGAGCTGAGAAAGAGTTGTCAATCAAATTTCAATTTACCTCGCGCGCGTTTGGTGCCTAACATAGATGTGTGGCAGTGGGTGGTCTGGCTTCTCCAAGGGGGCAAGAGCATCCGTGTAAACAGCCCCACAAGTGTCTCCTTCCACGCATGATGAGAATGCGCGTCGTGTTTGTCCTCTTTCTTGCCAAGAGAACGCCTTCTCCAAGAAATCCATTCCTCGACGTTCGCAGCACCCAGCAAGCCTGCAAGCTCGCTTTGCATGGCGGAATGGCTGCTTGCGTCAACACACAAAGACTAGCACACCGTGGACTACGGCGGCCTGGGCACGGGCGGCGGGTCGCGACCCGGCTCGAACCTGCGGATCGACGGCATGGATATCGACGGAATTGGAATAGAGAGAGACTCAGCTACAATTGCCAATGCAACACACACCACAATACACACCGCAACGCGCACTGCAGCACACACCGCAACACACACCGCACACACCGCAACACGCACCGCAAAACACACCGCAGCGCACACTGAAACACACATCGAAAGGCCAGCGGCCAGCCCCCGTAACTGTTCACAAAGAAAAAATCCTTCGCAGCGAGGTGAGGTATTAGAGACGTGACTCGGAGATGCCATTTGAATATATATTTTGATGTGAATATATATTCACATCACATATTCTGATTTTGCTAGACGATAGTATGAGAAACTCGCAGGATCTCCCTCAACACCCCTCAACACCCTTCAACACCGCTACAACACCCAACACCCACTCAAATCCACCCCAAAATACCCCATCTTGAAGAATACCCTACAACAATAAAACCGCCCGGTAAGATTTTCAGCGGAAATTCGTGGGCTCACCGTGACACAAATTCCAGACTCAGTACATTGACAATAACAATCAATTCTTTGAGAGTGATCTTGTTTTTTCAAAACTGATAGTGGATATCCTAAGGATGTGCGAGTTACACCAACCTACAAAACCTCTTCAGACTTCACGTGACATGACTCTTTCGTGTGCATGACACAGGTCATTCATATGTGTGGCATGCCTCCTCCACCTCAACACCCCTTGATCGGCTTTCTTTCTTTCCTTGTCTCTTTGTAAAAATCCCCCTTGCAAGCCTACAAATCCCCTCCCAAGAATTTGGAAACATGATTTGATATCCACTCCATGCTACACACATGTGCCAACTCGTGGGAGTGCCACTGAGCGGCTGCGGTGTGTTGCGGTGTGTGGCAGTATGTTGCAGCATGTTGCAGAATGTTGCAGTGTGCTGTAGTGTACTGCAGCATGTTGCACGGTGCTGCAGTGTGTGATGCAGTGTGTTGCAGAGTATTTTAGAATGTTGCAGAGCGCTACATTGTGTTGAAGTGTGTTGCAGCGTGCTGCAGTGTGTTGCAGCGTGTTGCAGCCGACTGCTCGCATTTCCCTGCTGCAGCGTGTTGTGGCAGGTGAATAATTCGAGGGTGCATACGCGCATCATGGATTTCTTTTGTGCATCTGCGTGCGTCTAGAACAAGCGCCACTACAAATCGCGGGAGTGCCATCCTCGAAAAACGCACTGATGCAGGTGATACATAAAGATTAGAGATGATGAGAATTGGAGAGAAAACTCGTGTGAGCCAATATCTGTCCTGCAATATCGGCCCCTTGCTGCATTTGTTTACGAGTCACTGATTACTGTGCTATGGACTGAGGCAGGACTCCTTGACGAATCAACTCGAGGCGCTGGCCTACATACTGAACTGCCATTGGGCTTTGGTGCAAACTGGCGATGAGCAACAGCTCGTATTCTCCAAGACCTTAATTTTATCATTTGAATGCTTGACTGACGTCTGCCCTGGCGAGAAACTTGAATTCGTGAGACCAGCAGGTTCTATTGTATGTTTGCAATTTGTGTTTGTTGAAATCCAGTGAATGTTATCTGATAACCCAGAACTTGTCAGTCTGACACTTCAATTTCAGGTCTCGTGACATTCGAAACCAACGGCGAGCCATACAGGCTCTTGCTTGTGCATAACAAGGCCAAAATGACTGGCTGTGGAGAATATGGCCTGCTCGCCACACACAAGGTACAATACACTTCTGATGTTCTCTTGGTTGCATATATCGCCAATAGCATTACGAAAGCATCAGTGACTATATGTCCACACAAGTGTTCCCAACAGTTATTCAAAAGGCCTGTACATCATGTTTATTTGTTCCTATGACATCACTGTATGATGTATGTATAGCTGTGATGTTTTGATCAGGAGCTTGAAAAGGTATTCAATCTGATTGGGAGACGCAAGATCGCATCACACGAAGTGATGCGACAGTACAGCAATGCATCAGGGGCTCGGGTGCTACCAAACTTCACATACGATAGCAACAACGATTTGGAGCAGTTCTCCAACATGCACTGCAAAATCCACAAGCACGGGTACGATGCTGTCATCGTGCCGGCAAGCAATACAACGATTGAGGTGCCATCATGCCTGTGAAAGGCGAGCTTGCCACGCTTGAACGTTTTGCAAAAGCTTTGCTGGACAACAACATTCTCGACGGCGGAATTAGGGTTCGCGCCTAGAACAAACGACACGCAGACCATCGTCTAGTCGTCATTATGCGGCGTTAGATCAGATGTTAGCAAGCTTGCTCCACGATGCACCACACTGCAACACATTGCAACACACTGCAACACACTGCTACACACTGCAACACACTGCTACATGCGCCATCCGTCTCCTTCCAGCTGCTGCTGCCATCGCTAGCCCAACCCCGCACGCGAGTGTTGGAGGTGTTTGTCTTTGTATGTGTGTGTGCAGGTGTGTGTGTTCGCGCGATTATTTTCGCAATTCAATTCTTCATCTTCTAGAATTGCATGCTTGGAGCAAATTCCTCTATAGAGAGAGAGAGATTTCAAGCACAACAAGAGAAAGAGAAGACAGAGAGAGCAGATAATTCGTCGGCACTGCTCGCAAAATAAAAAGTCAGAGTATGCAGGGCGTGCAGAAAAAAGAGATGTGTCTAGAGTTGAGATGTGTCTAGAGTTGAGATGTGTCTAGAGTTGAGATGTGTCTAGAGTTGAGATGTGTCTAGAGTTGAGATGTGTCTAGAGTTGCAATTGTAGCCTTGATGATCTACAACTCATTATTGCAGCCCAGTCCACCGTAGAAGCAGCAATGACAACAATTGGGGTTGACTGATTATTCGCAACTCGCAAGTGCCCGTACCCGCGAGTCCTGCCTGCCGGGTTCTTGCCTGCACCTTCGCGCACAAGTTTTGCGCTGTTTCCTGCTGTTTGTATGTATACATTCCCGATCGCCAAGTTCGGGCAGGACATTTTTCATAGAGTGTTCGGTGTACTGCTACTGAAAATGTCATTACATTACGCTTCTTGGTGTTTTGGATTGTTTTCCGGTCGTTTCTAGCACACCCACAAACCCAACCCAGTGCGCAAAATTGCAAAGATCGAGTTGAGCCTAACTGCAGCAACTTGGCCCTCACACGCCTCGCTGCCGTGTGAACCAGCATTTGATTTGATTTGATTTCGCTTGCTGGCACCTTGCACAGAAGACAATCGCGCTCGAGAGTCTCCAACACAACGCTGCGGCCAACGACGAGGCCATCAACTCGGACTCCGAGGGAATAGACTCAGCTTTCGCTTGCAAGTCGGGCGGCAACGCCGCCGACAACGACGCAGCCATGAACTCGGACTCCGAGGGAATGTACCCCACTTTCGCCGGCAAGTCGGACAGCAATGCTGCCGACAACGACACCAGTATCGACACTGACAGCGAGAATGTTGACTTCGCTGGCAAATCAGGAGGGAATGCCGCATTCAAAGATGCTGCGAGGCGGATGATTTTTTCGGCGGATCTGCTGTGAAACACGCTCGTGCTGCTAACAGCGATGCTGGTCAGCCGCGCAACTACCTTGCCGGTAGTGTGTGTGTATACATACATATGCACACACGCACACGTGCGCTCTCACTTACTTGCACACACACACATGGTCGGCCGCGCAACTATCCCGCCGGGATGTGTGTGCGTATATATACATGAGTACATGCGCACGTTCACGTACGCACACACACACACGACATACGCACGCACGCACACGTCTGTCACAGGCATACATCGAAGGAAGTGTGTGTATGTATACATACATACACGCACACTCACTCCTACACACACCATACATACACAAACACTGTTTGTCTGCCACACAACTATCGCACCGGTAGCGTGTGTAAATATACATACATATATGCACACACACTCACTCTCACACACACCACACAAACACACACACACACACACACACACACACACACACACACACACACACACAGTCTGCCACAGAAATACATCTCGCTGATAGTGTGTATGCATGCATACATATATACAAACTCAATTATTCTCACACATACACACACACACGCACATTGTCAGCTACATACCTACATCACCGGTAGTGTATCTGTGTATACATATATATACACACACACTCACTCTCACGCACACACACACACACACACACACACACACGGTCTGCCATACAACTACATCGCCGGTCGTGTGTGTATGTATACATGTATATACGCACACACTTTCACGCACACACCGCACACACACATAAACACGGTCTGCCGCACAACTACATCGCCAGCAACACACACGCATTATCACTATCAGCCGCGCAACTATCTCGCAGGTAGTATGCGGGTGTATACATACATGCACACACACGCACACACTCTCTATTTCTCTCTCTCTCATGGATATATATATGTGTTTATATACATGTATATATATATATATATATATATATATGTATGTACATATATTTACATATTTACACATATACATG
>Ga0105055_10012125_pt1 | contig 10534 bp, 11 predicted proteins | sample BON03_FD_78090 | JGI IMG/M metagenome (GOLD analysis project Ga0105055, IMG submission 78090) | Freshwater microbial communities from Lake Bonney liftoff mats and glacier meltwater in Antarctica - BON-03 | ecosystem: Environmental > Aquatic > Freshwater > Ice > Glacier meltwater | place: Lake... | reverse complement strand
TATATATATATATATATATATATATATATATATATATATGTGTGTGTGTGTGTGTGTGTGTGTGTGTGTGTATATATATATATATATATATATATATATATATATATATATATATATATATATGTATGACCGTCGTGCCCACCACCGTGATGCGTGGTGCAGGGTTTACCCGAGCTCCCTTAATTATATCTAGGTGCTTGGGGGGTTAACATCCCCTAGATGTGTAGACGTTTTCTCGGCGCGCGCGGAGCCCGCGCCCGCGCGCCCCTGGCAGGGGGTGCACCGGTATACAGTCTCTGATTCTCTGCTTAGTAATCGAGCCTCAGGATTATATTAATATATCAATAATCGACGCCACGGGTCGCGTGAGCTATGAGCTGTGTGCTGCACGTGCGTGCCCGTGTGGTGTGGTAGACGGTGCGTGGGGGGGGAGTCGATGCCGCGACCCTATGGCCGCCTTACGCGCCGGCCCGCCGCCCCCCACACAGGCTGCATATGCATAGAATACCATCTTCTTTTCCTCGTTCCGCGTATTCAACATATAGGTAAGAGATCACCTGTATGCGGCGCGCCCCACGGGTTAAGGGTTAACCCTAACCCTAACCCCAACCCTTAAATCGATTCAGGTCGCTCTCAACTACGCCATGGCCAAGGGCGTGGTGCCCATTCCCGGCTGCAGGGACGCGCGTAGGGTTAACCCGTGGGTTGGGTTAACCCGAGACAGATATATATATATATATATATATATATATATATATATATATATATAAATATAATAATAATAAACTACCTGCATGCGGCGCGCCGACGCGCTGCAGTGCCCACCGCCGTGATGCGTGGTGCCTCCCGTTGAGATCCGCGGCTCCTCCGCCGCCGAGCCTGGCCGACTCCGGCGCTGCATCGGCGTCGTCGCGCCTGGCGCCGGCTCGGCATACCCCACACCCCGTTCGCCACCCAACCCACCACCTAACCCACCACCAACTCCACCACCAACCCCGCCACCACCACCGCCAGCCCCAGCACCAACCAACTTGCCACCACCTCCGGCGCCAGCAGCGCTACCAACGCCACCAACAACGCCACCACCGACTCCACCGCCGACAAACCTACCACCCCCTCCGGCGCCAGCACCAGCCCCACCACCACCATCACCACCAACTCCACCGCCGACAAACCTGCCACTCCCTCCGGCGCCAGCACCACCACCACCACCACCATCACCACCAACTGCACCACCGACAAACCTGCCACCACCTCCGGCGCCAACGCCACCACCAACGCCACCACCAACTCCACCACCACCACCAATCGCACTGCCTATTCCACCTAGCCGACCGCCGGCGCCATCACCTCCGGCGTGAGCACCACCACCAACTCCACCACCACCACCAATCGCACCGCCTACCCCCCCTAGCCGACCGCCGGCGCCACCACCTCCGGCGTTAGCAGCGCTCCCAAGCCCACTACCAACACCGCCAACGCCACCACCACCTCCAATCGCACTGCCTATCCCACCAGGCCGACCGCCAGCGCCAGCGCCACGACCACCAGTGCCGGCGCCTACTGTACCAATTGGCGGCAGCTCCGCGCGCATGATCCGCGGAGGCGCCGAGGCAGCGGAGTATTTGCCCTCAGACGACACCACAGAGAAACGGTCCGATTCGTCAACCTAACACGCGGAGGAAAGAAGCAAATCAGTATTTTATTTATTTATGTATGTACGTACGTACGTATATATATTTGTATATATAAGTATATATGCACGTATATATATGTGTGTGTGTGTATATATATATATCATGATACGCGGAGGCGCCGAGGCGGCAAAGTATTTGCCTTCCGACGAGACCACAGAGAAACTGTCCGAATCATCCACATAACACGCGGAGGAAAGAAGCAAATCATTATTTTTATTTATGTATGTATGTATGTATGTATACATATATATATATATGTATATATATGTATATATGTACTTATATATATATATATATATATATATATCATGATACGCGGAGGCGCCGAGGCGGCGGAGTACTTGCCTTAGGACGAGACCACAGAGAAACGGTCCGAGTCGTCAACCTATGGGAAGTAGAAAATCATTATACATGTATATATATGTATGTATGTATGTATGTATGTATATATGTATATATGTATATATGTATATATATATATATATATATGTATGTATACATATATTTGCCTTCGGATGGGACCACAGAGAAACGGTCCGAGTCGTCAACCTATGGGAAGTAGAAAGTCATTATACATGTATATATATGTATGTATGTATGTATGTATATATGTATATATGTATATATGTATATATATTTGCCTTCGGATGGGACCACAGAGAAACGGTCCGAGTCGTCAACCTATGGGAAGTAGAAAATCATTATACATGTATATATGTATGTATGTATGTATGTATGTATGTATATATGTATATATATATATATATGTATGTATACATATATTTGCCTTCGGATGGGACCACAGAGAAACGGTCCGAGTCGTCAACCTATGGGAAGCAGAAAATCATTATACATGCATATATATGTATGTATGTATGTATGTATATATGTATATATGTATATATATTTGCCTTCGGCTGGGACCACAGAGAAACGGTCCGAGTCGTCAACCTAACACGCGGAGGGAAGGAGCAAATCAAAAAAATTATTTATTTATATATGTATAGATATATACATATATATATAAACATACATATGTACGAGGCGGCCGGGTACTTGCCTTCGGATGAGACCACAGAGAAACGGTCCGAGTCTTTCAACCTAGGTGGGAGACACGCGGAGGGAAGAAGCGAATCATTATATTTATGTACATATGTATGTACATGTATACATATATAAACATATATATATACGAGGCGGCGGAGTATTTGCCTTCGGATGAGACCACAGCGAAACGGTCAGAGTCGTCAACCTAACACGCGGAGGAAATAAGCAAATCATTATTTTAGTTTATTTAAATATGTATAGATATATACATATATATATAAACATATATATACGAGGCGGCAGAGTATTTGCCTTCGGACGAAGCCTTCGAGAAACGGTCCGAATCGTCAGCCTACGTGGGAGGCACGCGGAGGAAAGAATATATGTATATGCTATATATATATATATATATATATATATATATATATATATATATATATATATATTATATATATATATATATATATATATATATATATAGATATGTGTATATAAATATATATACATACATATATACATATATATATATATACATGTATGTATATACATATATCTATATCTATATATCTATATCTATCTACATATCTGTATATATATATACATGTATATATACATTATATATATATGTATAGGTTTATATTCATATATAAGTGGATGGATAAATAGAAAGAAAGAGATATTGAACGATAGATATGATAGTTATCCGTTTCAGCTTGATTTGAGGATCTCTCTGGATCAGATTTGACCCGAGGGGCCTTCGGACGGAACCACAGCGAAATGGTAGGAATCGTCCACTTGGGGGTTGGGAAAAAAAAAATATATATATATATGTATATATGTATGTATGTATATATGTACATAGGTATGTACGCATACATATGTGTATATATATACATATATATACATATACGAGGCGGCGGAGTATTTGCCTTCAGACGAGACCACAGAGAAATGGTCGGAATCGTCTACCTGGGGGTTAGCCTTTACACGATATTGGCACGACCAATATTGTATGGTGTCTGGCTTACTAAAGGGGGGTCGGAGGGGGGGGCGTATATTGGGCAATGGTGGTGCAATAGTATTGCAATAGGGTAGGGTTTGCAGGTGGGGGGGGCAGTAAAAGGATGATTGACTCCCACAATAAGGCTTTAAAGTGAAACAATATCTTGTAAAGGCCAACCTGGGGCCTGGGGGTTGGGGAACCCGGAGACACAAACAGTAGTGGTGTGTTGAGGTGGTCATGGGACCCGCATCCCAGACCTCCCATTAAAGGTGCGCCGCAGCGCAAGTTGATGAAAGCTGGATGACCCCGGATGCTGTATTTAGCGTGTTTCGTCACAGTTTTCTTGTTATCTGGATCCTCAGTTTTTGGGTGCCTGGGAAAGTCCCCAGGTGAAAGACGTTTTTCAAACAGTAGTGGTGTGTTGAGATGGTCACATGACCCGCTTCCCAGACGTCCCATTAAAGGTGCGCTGCAACGCTTCCCAATTCGAAATTCCGACCGGCTCAGGTTCCGGATCGAGCTTTGACGATGAGTTTCGTCGTTTTGACTTGGAAACTCGAACGACAGTTACTGTACGCGCACAGGGCACCTTTCAGAAGTTGCTAGTAGGTAACTACTTATTCCGTCGCCTTCCCGGGAATGGGGAGGACGTGTGAGAAGGGGCAGTTGGTAGTAGAACAACGTAAAAGCGGTCCAGTCATCCTAGGGGAAGGAGGTGGTATTAGGGGCGGTTGATAGGTAAAAAACGAGCGGCGTGGAACGGGGGAGAGACGGCTCGTGAACATCTGTATTCGATATCTATATGTGCGTGTATGATATAGAGCTGCGTACGCGGTAGCCGCCAGCCTCGCTCGCGCTCGCACGCTGCCGCGCCGCCTCGCGGTCCATCTTGATCCGCTCGCGCAGCTGGGCCGACGTGGCGCGGCCTGGCGGCAGGTTGGCGCCCGCGCCGAAGCCGCCAAAGCCACCGTCGGCCCCCATCCCGCGCAGCGCACCCGCGGCCTGCGCGGCTGCTTCGCGCACGGCCAGGTGCTTGTCGTGCCGCAATGCCTGGACGGCGGGCACGAGCCGGCGCGCCTGGGCGAGCGCGGACGGCTGCTGGTGCGTGGCGAGCGTTTGGAGCAGCGCGGCGGCGGCGCGGCGAGCGGCCCACTCGCGCGACTCGGTGCCGCGGATGCATGGGTTGACAAACGAGGGCGCGTGCGGCGCAGCCGAGGCGGCGCAGCGCTCGAGCAGCAGGGAGGAGGCCTCGAGCGCGGGCGCGTGCGCGCCCACGCAGCAGTGGCCGAGCAGCCGGAGCAGCGAGACGGCGAGCTTGGCGGCGCCAGCGTCGCCGATCGCGCCCGGCGCGTGCGTCAGCAGCCCGCTCAGGCATGAGAGGCCGGCGAGCTGCGTGTGCTCGTTGGGCTCGGCCAGCAGCGGCAGCACGCCGCGCATGATCTGGGCCAGCGCCGCCGGCTCGTTGGCGAGCACCAGCCCCAGCGCCTCGGCGCACGCGTCGCGCAGCTCGCGGCCGCCGTCCTTGTCGCGCGCACGCGCGACGATCGAGTCGACAATCTTGGCGGCGCCCGCCTTGAGTAGGTGGGCCTGCCGCTCGGCGACCACACCGTACAGCCGGACCGCGCCAGTGCGGCACGGCAGCGTGAACTGCGCGTTGGTCGAGTAGAGGCACGAGAGGAAGGCGCCGCCAGAGTAGGCGTCCAGCCCGGGCACGAGGCGTGAGAGCTCCTCCCACGCGCTCAGCCGGGTGTGGGGCTCGTTGAGCCGCGTCAGCGCGTTGAGCACGCGTTGCTGGTCCAGCGGTGGCATTACTGGCTGGGCCGTCCACGCTTTCTGGCGTTGGCGGGTTTGATTTTTTTAATATAAATGGTTAATAGAAGAAGCGACACCGACTTAGGCAACACGCAAAGCGCGCCGCGCGAATATCGCAGGGGACATGGTTTCATTTCACGTGAACGACTTATTCGGTTTACTTGTAGAGATATCGCGGGGGGGGCGGTTTTCTTCACGCAGCCGCCTACCTTTCGAACGATTCACTCATGCTGCTCGTGTGGGTGCTACTCGCGTGCGCGGGCGGCGCGGCGGGCGAGTCGCAGCTGGACGTCGCCAAGCGGGCCAAGGGGCTGAGCGACGAGGAGCTCGACCGATTGGCGGAGCGGTGGCAGCAGGAGGACGGGCAGAAAAAGAAAAAGCCGAAGAGGACACCTGCTCAGTTCACACAGGACGTACTCGATGCCGACCCGCAGGGCATGCTGGGCGGCGGGAAAGCGGCGGGTCAGGCGATGATGTTTTCGCAGGTGCACTACGCCGGCTGCTGCAGCGACGCGGCGACGCGCACGCTCTCGCAGCGGTGGGACTCGATGCTGCGCTCGTCGGGCATGGTGGTCTCGACCTACGCGATCAACGATAACACCATCCTCTTCTCGACGCACCACGGCGCGCACGCCGGAGAGATCCAAGAGTTTTTGTTGATGCAGGTTAGCCCTGAGCCCGCAACTCCCGCTCGTGGTGGCGGGCCGCGCGGGGAGCCGACGAAAGCTGACTCGTTCTTGTGGCTCACGCTCGCGCGCGCTGCACTGGGTGACTCTGGAACCTGTTTACTTCCATGAGATGCTCATCGGCACCGCTTTACGACCTTCCGCGTTTGCTTCCTACCAGATCCGCGTGCTGCCCTCGTCGCAGGCTATGAGCGCGTTTTCGTCGCGGCATACCCCGCTGCGTATATATATATATGTCGAGTTAACATAGATAGATAAAAAGATAGATAGATAGATAGATAGGAAGATAAATAGATAGATACAAACACAAACATATATTTATATATATATATGTTATATATATATATATACATATATATATACATATACATATGTACATATATATATATGTACATATATATACATATATAGAACCACAATACGGCGAGCGGACCTAACCGAGCTGGCGGAGTGGTAGCTTAAAGGTGCCCTGTGCGCCTAAGCGATTCGACTTCGAGTTTCCTGTACTCAAAACGACGCAACTCGGAGTCGAAACTCGCTCATGTACATGAGCAAAGCGAATTTACCCATAGCGGTCAATTAGTAGCTGCAGGGCACCTTTAAGAAACTTCTCCCCGCTCTGCCCTGCTCGCAGCCCGAGTGCGTGGAGGTGACCTGGAACCAGAATATCGCGAGGGGCCCTGCCGCAGAGCTAGAGGAGTGGAAGCTGCTCGACGCCGAACGCACGGCTAAGAAGGAGGCGGAGCGGGCCAAGGCGGACGCCAAGGCGGGGGCGGAGAAGGAGGCAGCGAAGGCCACCAAGAAGAGGCGGAGGAGGAAAAGGAGGGGCAAGGCTGCGGCGCCCAAGGATGAGATGTAGAGTCGGATTCGGTGTTTAGTTGATGTAGTAGTGTGTGTAGTAGGTAGCAGGTAGATACAGATTCGGCCCAGCGCCACACAGCGCGCGGCCGCGTACACACGCGCACAGGCCCGCGACACCACGGTATAACGTGTATGTAGTATGTGTGGATGTATGTAAAGATTCGGCGGCACCAGCACACGCGCGTCGTCCACGCGCACACAATGTGCAGTTGTAATTGTAGTGTTGTAGTTACGATCGGTCGATGTCAGATAATGATAATGATAATGTCTGTGCAATATATCAATATTCATTATTCAATATTCGGCGGCGCACATTCTTATGTGCCTTGCGCGCGTTGGTTGGCAGCGCGATACCACATCAGACTCAGAGCTCCGGGTTTTTTGCGAGACGGGGTGAGGGGAGAGGGGAGAGGGGGCAAGTTGACCCGCGGGTCCGCGGGTTCTTCCCATTCTCATGACCATGGCCATTATGCATTATGGCCACATAGCCATGGGCATGGGTTAATTATAATTAATATTAATTATGTAATTTACCCGATGACCGATGATGTCGTTTCGGTCTATGCCTGCACGCGTCGTGCGTCGCGTGTGTGTCGCGCGTGTGTTGGGCTCTCGAAGCTCGCGGATCGAAAGCGAGAGCGAGAGGACAGGGCCACGGCCAGGGCGCTTTTTCGACGCGAGTCGCGGGCCGCGCGAGCGAGAGGCGGTCGTCTTCGAAACGCGCCTGTGTGCGCGCGTGGCAGCGACGTGGCGCGTGAAGTGTATACTACGGACGGGGAGGGGCGTGAAAGTCTTACGTCTTACCCACAATCCCACAATCCACACACAGTCACACAAATCCCCAAGCCCAAGCAAGATTCTCTTTGATACGTACGTACGCGACGAGTACGACACGAGATGATATGTCCCTGGTACAAAATTTTGAGACGAATGAAAAAGAGAGGTAAGGATACTTAAAAAAACTGTTTCCTGCCAGGAACCGGGCAGACACGACCCCCGCGTTGGATTGGCGCTATACTATAAGGGGGGCGTTAGGATTAGTAGATATACGTACTGGAGGGCTAATTAGCGATACAGGGGGGGGGTTGGGGGGCGGCTCCATTTCGGCGCGAAAAATGGCCGCAACGTGTACAGCCAGTCTTGCCACGGTAAGCACTCCAGGCCACTCTGCAAGAGCTACACTGTTGCATGTCCTGCCGCCCGAGCTCCTGTCCGTCATCCTGTTGCACCTAGACACTCGCAGCCTCGCTCGCCTCGCCGCCACATGTCGGCCACTTTGGCTCGACACACCCACGCCTCCGCAGCCGGCACTGCTGCCGCGCGAAATCGGGCCGGTGGAGGCAGAGCTGCGGCGGCGCGCCCAGCGTGACCTGCGCATCGACTCTTCCCTGCCTAAGGGGGGTCTGTTGTGGGTGCCGTATCTTTTGAAGTGCGTCCTTCGCGACGCGCTGAGGCGGGAGGCTCCGCTTGAAGCGGGGTACAAGTGCAGCCTCTTTGTGGACGCCGAAGGCCGCCTGCACACTTGCGGCAGTGAGAGGGGCAAACTCTTGGGGCACGCCGTGGAGCCCGATGCGGACCCCGACCGTCCCCGCTCGATCGGCGTGCCTACGCTAGTGCCGTCAATGGAGGGCAGGCGCATCGTCAGTGTCGCCGCCGGGCATAGGCACTGCCTGGCGCTGAGCTGCAAGGGCGAGGTCTACTCGTGGGGCGACGGCACTGACGGCTCGCTAGGCCACGCCGACGGGGGTTCGAGGGCCGTGCCGAGCCGGATCGAGTCGCTGGGCCGGATCGGGAGCATCGCGGCTGGGAGACTCCAGACGAGCGCGGCGGTCGATGAGGTCGGCAGGCTATTCACGTGGGGCTGGGCGAGTTTTGACGCTGGAACACGGCTAAACAGTCTAGCTCTAGGCTACGCTCTCGACTCGCAAACTGAGTCCCAGCTGACTCCGAAATGGGTCGAAGCGCTCTCGGCGGATCGCGTGGTGGGCGTCGCCCTCGGCTTGGGGTATAGCCTGGCGGTCACCGACGCCGGCGCTGTTTTTTCTTTCGGGGACGGCGAGGACGGCCTGCTCGGCCACGCTTCGTTGGAGACCGAGGTACTTCCTCAGCGGATCGAAGCGCTGGCGCAAACGGGGTTCCGGTTCGTCGCCGTGGCCGCCGGCGTCGAACACGCCCTCACGCTGACTGAGGACGGCGAACTCTACGGGTGGGGCGGAGATCTCGCCAATGGCCACGGGCGGGGCGAGCTAACTCCGCGTCAGATGGTCGCGTTCGTCGGCCAACGTGTCAAACACGTGATTGCAGGCGACTTCTCGTCATGCGCCGTGATGGAGACGGGCGAGCTTTACACTTGGGGCTGCAGCACTAACAGCCACCTCGGTCACGGGAGGCATGCGCTACAGGGCACGCCGAAGCGCGTGAAGGGGCTGAGCGGAGTCAAGGTTACGGCGGCGGCGATCTGTGGCTCTCACACGCTCGTGGCCGATGAGGACGGCTTGGTGTGGGCCTTCGGTAAACGCTCGTGTCTCGGCCTCGGCGATCCGGACGAGGACGTCGCCCAGGGGCCCGTACTGGAGCCTGCTCGGATCCCCACTCTGCGCGTGCGCGCCAGCAAGTCCCCAGACGTGCTGCGGTGCCGTTGACCGTTGAAGAAGCGTTTCGCGCCGCGTGGGGTGTGCGCGTGGGACGAGTGTAGCCCGGAGCTTCGAGCTTCGGTCGTGCACATACTTTTGTCGGGCTAAGTGCGTGCTAACCCGATAGCCCGAAAACCGACCTTCTAGTCAGTGTTGTGTGTGTGTATTGTCATGGTTGAGCTTTTTGAATTTGGTTAATGCGTTTGTGTGTGTTTGGTATGTGTGTGCTATGTGCGTTATGTGATGCGTGATGCGCGTGAAATGCTCCTCTTCGTCAAAGCACGGCGCGAGCAAAAGCAGTCAGTCGGTGCGTGTGGCGATCAAGCACACAGCACAGCAGCACAGCAGGCGCGCGCTCATTGCCTGTGCCCCGCCACCTGCGCCTGTGCCCTGTGCCCTGTGCCTCCCCCATCTGATATGAATTATATTTAAGGGAAAAAAATCACAAATTATATTTATATAATAATAATATAATATAACAAAATGTGGCCGCGCACGTATACGTATAATACCGTATACACGACTTATAGTAACTTATAATAGATTCTAGACATATATATATATATTATATACTATGGGGCCAGGGCCAGGGCTGGTGGCACATGTCTTGTGGCGGTATTGCATGCGGCTAGCGTCATCAGGTGTTGGGGGCGTGCGGCGGGTGCGGCTAGCATGCGGCTAGCATCATCAGGTGTGGGGGGGTGCATCGGGTGCCGTCCGAAGGCTAGCCGCACCCGCCGCACGCCCCCAACACCCGATGACGCTAGCCGCATGCAATACCGCCACAAGACATGT
>Ga0105055_10012124_pt1 | contig 10534 bp, 9 predicted proteins | sample BON03_FD_78090 | JGI IMG/M metagenome (GOLD analysis project Ga0105055, IMG submission 78090) | Freshwater microbial communities from Lake Bonney liftoff mats and glacier meltwater in Antarctica - BON-03 | ecosystem: Environmental > Aquatic > Freshwater > Ice > Glacier meltwater | place: Lake... | reverse complement strand
CGCATCTCAGCGGGGGACAATCCGGCAATATCGGTCCCGTCAAAGATAATCTTGCCCGAGGTCACATCGACGAGCCGCATCAGGCAACGGCCGACCGTGGTCTTGCCCGACCCGGATTCGCCGACCAGACCCACCGCCTCGGCCCGACCGATGCTCAACGAGACCTTGTCGACCGCCTGCACCACTTTGGTCGAATTGCGCAGCGGAAAATGTTTGGTCAGCGCCTCGGTCCGCAAGAACCCTTTGCCCGCGGTGGTCTGGGCGGGAAAATCGCCGCCCCGTTCGTGAAACAGGCGCAGCACATCCTGCGAATAGGGATGCTGCGGGTTGGCAAAGAATTCGCGCACCGGCGCATCCTCGACGATCCTGCCGTCATGCAGCACCAGCACCCGGTCGCAATAATTGGCAATCACGCCAAGCTCTTGGGTCACCAGCAGAATCGCCGATCCGGTGTCTTGAACCGTGGTCCACATCTGATCCAGAAACTGCGCCTGAATCGTTACATCGAGCCCCGATGTCGGCTCGTCCGCGATCAGCAGTTTGGGTTTGGAGGAGAGGGCCATCGCGATCAGCGCCCGCTGCGCCATGCCGCCCGAAAGCTCGTGCGCAAAGGCTTCGACCCGGCGTTCGGGGTCATTGATCCCGACCATGCGCAGCATCTCGACCGCCTGTTTGCGGGCGTGCGCCTCGGTTGCGTCGTTGTGCGCGCGGTAGGCCAGTCGGATCTGTTTGCCCACCCGCAGCATCGGGTTGAGCGCGGATCTGGGGTTCTGCACAATGATGCCGATATCGCGGCCCCGTATCGCGCGGGCCTGATCCTCGGACAGTTTCAGAAGGTCCCGCCCATCAAAGATGACCTCGCCGCCGGTGATCTTGCCCGGATTGCGGGCCAGACCCAGCAGCGCCAGCGCGGTGGTGGATTTGCCCGAACCGGCATCACCGACCAGACCCACGACCTCGCGCGGGTTGATGGTGAAATTCACCCCATCCACAGGTCGCGACACCGCCGTTTCACTGCGATAGGTGACCTGCAGATTGCGGACTTGCAGCAGGCTCATTGACCTTCCTCATAGCGGCGTTCCAACGCGTTGCCCAACACGGCGAAACCAAAGACGGTCAGGGAAATCGCAATGCCGGGAAACACCGATGGCCACCATTCTCCCAGAATGATCTGGTTCGCGCCGGTCGAAATCATCAATCCCCACTCCGGCGTCGGGGGCCGCACACCGGCGCCGACAAATGACAGGCCAGCCGTCAGCAGAATGGCAAAGCCGATGGTGACCGATGACTGGATGAGCGCTGGGGTCATGGAATTGGGCAGGACGTGGCGTAGTGCGATATTCAGTTCGCAGTTACCCAAGGCGCGCGCGGCCTCGACAAAACCGCGCGATTTCTGCGACAGCACCTCGGCGCGGGTCAGGCGGATGTAGATGGGCACATAGACAAAGGCGAGCGCGATCACGATGTTCGTCGTGCTGCGTCCCGCCAGCGCCACCAGAACCATGGCCGAGATGAACACCGGAAACGACTGCATCACATCCGACACGCGCATCATCAGTTCGGTGGCCCAGTTGCGATAATACCCGGCGACAAGACCCAGAAAGACGCCCAACACCAGCGACAGCGCATTGGCGGCAAGCGCAATGGCTAGGTCGGTGCGTGGTGCGGCAATGACGCGGGAAAATATGTCATAGCCGCTCGCATCGGTGCCCATCCAATGCGGCGGATATTCGAGTGTACCGCTGATCCAGCCAATGAGCTGCCCCGGAATCTCGGTCAGGCCCGGCGGCGGATAGGCGACCCTCGGGGTGGTCAACGTCGGGTCATAGGGCCCGATGTAAGGGCCAATCAACGCCAGCAGACAGACAACACTGACAATGCTGACTCCGATGATAAAGAGCCAGTCGCGCTTGCGCACGATCAGGGTCATGCCCGGTTCTACCTGTTCGATCCTGGCCATCAGTTGGCGATCCTTGGGTCTATGGCCGCATGGATCAGGTCCAGCGCCAGATAAACGATCAGCGAGATGCCAGTGATGACGAGGACGACCCCCTGAATCGCGGGATAATCGAACGCCAGCACCGACCGGATCGCATATTGCCCGATCCCGCCAAGGGAGAATACGCTCTCGACCAGAACCGCGCCGGACAGCATGAAACCATAAAGGATGCCGATCAGGGTCATCGACGGCGCCATTGCCGCGCGCAGGGCGTAGCGGGCGACGCGTTTTTTCGGCAGGCCAATGCAATTGGCATAGAGTACGAAATCAGACTGCAGCGCGCGCAGCATGTTCTGCCGCACCATCTTTATGATCGGTCCGGACAGGATGAAAGCCAGCGTGATCACCGGCAGCATGAGGTGGTGAAACGCCTCGACAAACTTGGAAAAGCTTCCCGCGATCAACGTGTCGATCAGCATGAATCCTGTGACCATATCCGGCGAGGAGGTCATCGGCGACAGGCGGCCCAGCGGCGGCGGTGCGACGCCAAGCTGATAATAGAACACATAGACAAAGAGCAGACCCCACCAGAATTCCGGCTGTGACCCGGCAAAGAGGCTATAGAGGAAAACACCCTTGTCGGCGCGGCCACCCGGATTGAGGGCGCCCAGCATACCGACCGGGATCGCCACCAGCATGGCAAGGATAAAGGCGAGCGTGATCAGTTCGAGCGTGACCGGAAGGTAGGCTCCAACCTCGCTCAGCACCTGCGAATTGGTAACCCATGACACGCCGAGCGAGCCCTGCAACAACCCCGGTTCGACCGATGGCATCAGACCCAGATAGATGGCAAGCTGTTCGAGCACCGGTTTGTCGAGGCCAAGCTGGGCAGCGGCCTGGGCATAGGCTGCTTCGCTGGAATTGAGGCCGACGAGCCGCGACACCGGATCTGCGGGCAGTAGACGGATGAGGAAAAACACCGCAATCGTAAGCCCGAACAGCTGCAATATCCCGATGAGCACCCGCTTTGTGACGTAGCGCAAAAGCATGAGTGGTGGGCCCTTTGGAACAGACGGTCGTAGTGAGAGGGCGCGCGCAGGTGAGGCCCGCGCGCGCCCGGATCGTTTACTCGGCGATCGACAGATCGGCGTAACGGATGGAGTTGTCGGGATACCACTTCAGACCCACGAGGTCAGAGCGGAAAGCCCATTGTGTGTTGTACTCCACAATCGGCAACCATGCGACTTCATCCGCCAGCATCTGCTGGATGTCGGCCAGTGTCGCGGTCCGGCTTTCCGGATCGGGGTCCACACGGGCTGCGGCCCATGCGGCATCCAGATCGGCGTTGCGATAATTGACCATGTTGTTCAGCCCGCCATTCTCAGGCGAAACAAAGAACAACTGCGTGGCATAGCCCGCATCGACACCAATCGGTTTTTCCTGATCGTTGATGGCAAAGGGCAGGTCACGCTTGACCAGTTGCCGGTCGCCATATTGCGTCTGCGGGATCGGGTCGAGCGTGGCAGGGATACCCACCTCGCGCAGCGCAGACTGGATGATGTTCACGATCGGGCCCAGCGTGGATTCCTTTTCGCTGACATAGGACAGCGCAAAGGACGATGCGAATTCTTCGAGGCCTGCACCATCGGGATAGCCTGCTTCAGCAAGCAGGCTGCGGGCCATTTCGGGGTCGTAGGTGTAATCCGCTGTTGCGGCGAACCCCGGATAGTTCGAGGGGACAAAGCCCTGCCACTGGCTTGCCTGACCGAAATAGCCGTTCGCGATGATCTGATCGAACGGGATCGCGTGGGCAATGGCGCGACGCACCAGCACGTTGTCGAAGGGTGCCACGTCAAAGTTCATATGCAGGAACGTGTTTTCGTTGCCCGCAACACCGGCCACGGTAAATCCCTCCTGGCCACGCAGACTGTCGAACTCGCGCGGGGTGAGACCGGTCACCAGATCGGCCTGACCTGATTGCAGCACGACAAGGCGGTTCGATGATTGCGGCACGCGGCGCACTGTGACGCTCTGGATCGCAGGCGCACCGCCATAGTAATCCGGGTTGGCGGTATAGCTGATTTCCTCGTTCTTGGTCCAGGTATTCAGGCAGTAGGCCCCAAACCCGGGCGCGCCGATGTTGTTGACGTAATCGTGCGACCAAGGATCAGCCTCGGTCGCATTGGCTTCCATGGTTTCCTTGTCGAAGATGAACAGGCCAAAGATCGTGAGCACCGGCAGGAACAGCGCGTTGGGCTCCGATTGCCGGATCGTCACGGTATAGTCGTCGACCCTGACGATGGCATCGCCCAGTTCCTTGGCCGCCGCGTCCTCGCCAAACACATCGGGGGTGAACCCGTCGATCGATCCGACATTCGAGAGGAACCAGCCGATCGGTGCTGCGCCAGAGACCGACTTGGCCCGTGCAAAGGTATAGATCACGTCATCGGCGTTGAAAGTCGCACCGTCACAACCGACAACGCCCTGCCGCAGGTTGAAGGTCCAGGTCAGTGTCGCCTCGTCAAAGCTCCAGCTTTCGGCAAGGCGGCCTTCGAAGGTGTTGAAGTCCGGGACCACCACACCCGACTCGGTAGTTGCACCGTCTGCATAGCCCAGCAGCGGCTCCAGCAATGTGACCATGCCGTGCTGGCTGGCCGGGATCGCGGCCGCGGGGCCGTCATAGTTCAGACCGGCCGGAACGTCCTCGGCCAGAATCAGAATACTCTGGGACCAAGCGGACCCAGCCGAAAGCGCCAAAGCGGATGTCACCGCCGCCGACGCCAAAGAACGCAGTCTAGTCATCTCCGCCACCTCCTGTCGTTGAGAACCGTCAAATAGATTTGTCCGGACAAATCACGCATTACAGGTGGCCCTCTGTCAAGCTGCTTTCTGGGCAATTTCGCAAAAAGACCCGTGAGAAAAGGATTGACAGTCGCGCCGAATGGTCCAGATTTGTCCGGACAAATCGACTTCGCTTCCGCTGTTGCCCCGACGCCCGGATATTGTGCAGCACAAGAACCTGATGGCCACCAAGGAGACACGGATGCGCATTATCGTCTTGTTCAATCTACGAAAGGACATGGCCGCCGAGGCTTATGAAACATGGGCGAAAGCCAATGATATGCCCACCGTGCGCGGGTTGCCTTCGGTTACCGGATTCGAAGTTGCCGCAGCGACCGGCCTGCTCGGTTCGGACGCGCCGCCGCCCTATCAGTATATCGAGGTTATCGACGTCGCCGACATGGATCAGTTCGGAGAGGACATCGGGACCGAGGCAATGCAGCGCATTGCGGCGGAATTCCAGACCTTTGCCGACGGGCCCATCTTTATCACGACCCGCAATCTGGACGCATGATGGGCAGGCTCGCAGGCAAAGTCGCGCTGGTGACAGGGGCGGGGCGGCCCGGCGGGCTAGGTCAGGCTATCGCGCTGCGCCTTGCCGCCGAGGGGGCCGCGATCCTGCTGCATGACCGGGGCGCGGTCGCGGGCGACATTGCGCCTGCCCATGGCATCGGTCTTTCCAGTGATCTGGAACAGACCGCCACGATGATCCGTACTCAAACCGGCACTTTGGTCGAGACGGCCACTGGCGATCTTTTGGATGAAGCCGCGATCGAGGCGATCGTGGCCGTGGCCGAGCGCAGTATTGGCACGCTCGATATCCTCGTGAATAACGCGGGCATCGGTTATCTCTTCGGTCCCTTGACCGAAATGGACGCTACCCATCTCGACGCAGTGCTCGGGGTCAATCTGCGCGCACCGGTGCTGTTGAGCAAACACGCGGCGCGGCTGATGATCCGGGGCGGCAAAGGCGGGCGGATCGTCAATATCGCGTCGCAGGCGGGCAAATCCGGCTTTGCCTTTGCCAGCGCCTATACCGCCTCCAAACACGGGCTGATCGGCCTGACCCGCGCCGCAGCGATGGAGCTTGCGCCGCACGGGATCACTGTCAACGCTGTCTGCCCCAACCATGTCACCACCGGGCTGGGGGCATGGCAGAACGAATTCATGTCAAAGGCGCGCGGTGAAACGCTTGATGAATACATGGCGGCCATGAAGGCCCGCATTCCGCTGGGCCGCCCCGGTCTGCCTCAGGACACCGCCGGTGCCGTCGCCTTCTTGTGTTCCGATGATGCGGCCTACATCACCGCCGAAGCGATGAATGTCTCGGGCGGGGAGGAATACCATTGAGCTTTGATTGGCCCGACAAGGCGCAACTCGCCATGTCCTTTGTGATCAATATCGAGGAAGGCTCGGAAATGTCCGTGGCACAGGGCGATAAAGGGCCCGAACCTGTGGACGAGTTGGGTGTCGCGCTCAAGGTTCCGATTCGCAATTACGCCAATGAATCCAACTATCTCTACGGTCTGCGTGCTGGCGCGCCCCGGGTATTTGGCGCCTTTGCAAAGAGCGGTATCACCACCACCGTCACCGCCGCCGCGCAATCGCTGGAAATGGCGCCCGATGTGGCCCGGATGATCGTTGCCGGCGGGCACGAGACCTGCTCGCATGGCTGGCGCTGGGTGCATCAATTCTCGTTCAACGAGGCGCGCGAGACTGAGTTCATCCGCAAAGCGGTCGATTCGATCCAGATTACCACCGGCACGCGCCCATATGGCTGGCTCTCGCGGTATCTGCATACCGATCAGACCCGCCGATTGCTCGTCGAGGCCGGGTTTCTCTATCACATGGATGATTTTTCCGATGATATGCCGCGCTGGGACATTGTCGAGACGACGACGGGACCACGTCCCATCGTGATCGTGCCCTATGCGCTCGATACCAATGACATGAAGTTCTGGCTGGCCCCCGGTTATGCCCCGCAACCATGGCTCGACTATGCGGTCGACACCTTTGTCCGGCTCTATGCCGAAGGGGCGCATGGGCCGGTGATGATGTCGCTTGGCCTGCACCTGCGGATCATCGGGCGGCCGGGGCGGATCGGCGCATTGGAGCGGTTCATCGCGCATGTGCAGGCGCATCAAGGCGTCTGGTGCGCGTCGCGACTGCAGATCGCCCGCGCCTTTGCTGCCGCCATCCCCGCACCACAGGGGCTTGCGCCATGACCGAAAACCCGTTGGACCGCGTCGCCGCCCATATCGTGCAGACCCGTTATGCGGACCTGCCTGCCAATGCCGTAGCCAATGTCAAAACCTTTCTGCTCGATACGCTGGGCGTCGGCATCGCCGGCTCTTCGGGTGCGCAGGTCAGCGACCTTGTCACGCTGGCGCGCAGTTGGGGCGACACGGCCGAGGCGACGGTCTGGCTCACCGGGCAACGAATGTCGGCGCAATCGGCGGCGATCGTCAATGCCTATCAGATCCACTGTCTTGAGTTCGACTGCGTCCACGAAGGTGCCGTGCTGCATCCGATGGCCACGATCCTGTCTGCGGTTCTGGCTTGGGCAGAGCGGGAATCGGGACGCGGGCGTGCGATTGATGGACGCTCATTGATTACCGCGCTCGCCGTCGGGGTCGATGTCTCGACCATGCTGGGCATCGTCACCAATGCGCCGATCCGGTTCTTTCGGCCGGCGACGGCGGGCGGGTTTGGGGCCGTTGCCGCCATCGCGCATCTGGCGGGTTATAACGAGACGCAGACCAAGGACGCGATGGGTGCGCAATATTCCCAGATCAGCGGCACATTGCAGCCCCATGTCGAAGGGTCGCCCATGCTGGGGATGCAAGTCGGCTTCAACGCGCGCGCCGCCATCGTTTCGGCCGATCTGGCACGGGCCGGATTCCGGGGGCCGCATGATATCCTGACCGGGCAATACGGCTATTTCAAACTGTTTGAGAACGACGACCACGATATCGACGCCTTTCTGCCAAGTCTGGGAAAAGAGTGGCAGATCAACGCCATGTCCCACAAACCCTATCCCTCCGGGCGGCTGACGCATGGGGTGGTCGACGGGTTGCAGCAACTGATGGCGCAGCATGGGTTTGCCCCCGACGATATCACCACGATCCGGGCAGAGGTGCCACCCTTGGTGCACCGGCTGGTGGGGCGGCCGGACATCCCGGCCCCGGCCTCCAATTACGCCAAGCTTTGTCTGCGGTTTGTGGCCGGCACCTATCTGGCGCGAGGGCATGTCGATGTGCCCGATTTCCGGGGTGACGCGCTGAGCGATCCGACAGTCCATCATTACGCCGGTCTGGTCGATGTGATCCTGGATGACAATCCGGACCAGAACGCACTTGATCCGCAGCGGATCAGTGTCACGCTGGCATCGGGCGCCACCCATGCGATCACATTGGCGCATGTGTTCGGCCATCCGGCGGTGCCTTTGACTGCCGCGCAGAACGCTGAAAAGTTCCGGCGATGCACCACTTACGGACGTATCCCGCTGCCTGTGCCCGGTGCTGCGACGCTGATCGACACCGTCATGCGGCTGGAGGCGATGACCGATATTGCCGGCCTTGCCCGGCTTACCTTGGGAACCGCGCCATGATCCGCCCACGCCGTTCGCTATTATTCGCGCCGGCCAACCGGCCCGCGATCCATGACAAGGCGCTGGCCTCTGGCGCCGATATCATATGCCTCGATCTTGAAGATGCGGTGCCGACAGCGGACAAGGCTGCGGCGCGCGGCTTTGCCCTGCCCTTTCTGCAGGATGCGCCCGGTCCTGACCGGGTGATTCGGATCAACGCGCTGCGCTCGGCAGATGGCTTGCGCGACATGCTCGCGGTTATCGCCGCACGTCTCGCCGCCGGGACATTGATGCTGCCAAAGATCGCCACCGGTGACGAAGTGCGCATGGCCTGTGACTTGCTGACCGAGGCGGACCTGCCGCTTTCGCTCGCGGTGCTGATCGAATCTGCCGAAGGGCTGGAAAATGCCCGCGCGATCATGTCGGCCTCGCCCCGGATCACCTTTGCGCTGTTTGGTGCGGTGGATTTCAGTGCGGAAATGGGCATTCCTGTCGCGCATGAGCCGCTGCTCTTTGCGCGCTCCCGGTTGGTGCATGCGGCGAAACGGGCGGGGATCGACCTTCTGGATGTGCCCTGCCTCGCCTTTCGGGACGATGCCGCCGTGCGCGCCGAGGCCGATATCGCCCTCAGCCTTGGCTTTACCGGCAAGGCCGCGCTGCACCCCGCCAATATCGCCACGATCAACGCTGCCTTTACCCCGACCGCCGATCAGATCGCCATGGCCGAGCGTATCGTTGCGGCCTTCGACGCCAGCCCCAACGGGCTTGCCGAGCTTGACGGCAAGCTGATCGAAAAACCCGTCATCCGCGCCATGCAACGCATCCTCGCCTCCCGTTCCGTCAATCAGTGAGTATTCCAATGGTCCAGACCAGCGTCCCCGTCGGCCCCAACCGCTACCGCGAAAGCTTTGGGCGCTATTATGAGGATTTCACAGTCGGCGATATCTATGAACACCGGCCCGGCCGCACGATCACCGAGACCGACAATACATGGTTCACCCTGCTGACCATGAACACGCATCCGATGCATTTTGACGCCGAATACGCCAAGCACAGCGAATTTGGCCGCTGTATCGTCGCCTCGCCGCTGACTGTCGCGCTGATGGTCGGCATGTCTGTCAGCGATGTCAGCCAGAAGGCCATCGCCAATCTGGGCTGGACCGATATCCGCATGACCGCGCCGCTGTTTGCCGGCGATACGCTGACCGCCGAATCCGAAGTGCTGGCCAAACGCGAAAGCAAATCGCGCCCCAACGCCGGCCTCGTGACGGTCAAGACACGCGGTTTCAACCAATCCGGCACGCTGGTCTGCGACTTTGAACGCACGATCCTGATTGCCAAACGTGGCCACGCCACCGATGACCCAAAGTGAGGAACGCGCGATGAACACCGCCCCCCAGAATGGCCTGTCCGAAGAAGACAGCATGATCCTCGATTCCATCAACAAATGGCTGGACCGGGATGTGCGCCCGCATGTCCTGCGGCTGGAACATGCGGATGAATATCCGTTCGAAATGGTCGAGCAGATGAAAGAACTGGGCCTGTTCGGCGCCACCATCCCGGCCGAATATGGCGGGCTGGGGCTGTCAGCCTCGACCTATGCGCGGATCGTGGAAGCCATCGCCTCGGTCTGGATGTCGCTGACCGGTATCTTCAACAGCCATCTGATCATGGCAGCCTGCGTTGCGCGGCAGGGGACCGAAGCGCAAAAGGCGTTCTACCTGCCCAAGTTCGCCAGTGGCGAAATCCGCGGCGGTCTGGCGCTGACCGAACCTGACGCCGGCACCGATCTCCAAGCGATCCGCACCCGCGCGGTCAAGGATGGCAACGGATATCTGATCAATGGCACAAAGACGTGGATTTCCAATGGCATCCACGGCACCTGCTTTGCGCTGCTGGTCAAGACGGACCCGGAGGCCAACCCGCGCCACAAGGGTATGAGCATGTTCATCGCCCGCAAGGGCGAAGGGTTCCGCGTTTCGCGCAAGCTGGAGAAATTGGGCTACAAGGGCATTGAATCCGCCGAGCTGGTCTTTGACGACTACTGCATCTCTGCCGATGATCTGCTGGGCGGCGAGGAAGGCCACGGCATGCAGGCCGCGTTGGGCGGGCTCGAACTTGGCCGGATCAACATTGCCGCGCGCGGCTGCGGGCTTGCCTTTGCG
>Ga0105055_10012122_pt1 | contig 10534 bp, 5 predicted proteins | sample BON03_FD_78090 | JGI IMG/M metagenome (GOLD analysis project Ga0105055, IMG submission 78090) | Freshwater microbial communities from Lake Bonney liftoff mats and glacier meltwater in Antarctica - BON-03 | ecosystem: Environmental > Aquatic > Freshwater > Ice > Glacier meltwater | place: Lake... | reverse complement strand
TTTCCCTTCAGAAAACAGGATATCACCAAAGAGTGGATTGGTAACAAGATTGGATGCGAGCTTGAAGATTTCTCTCTTCACGAACTTTGGGATGACAACCCGCGAGGATTCATGGGGCAAACGATCCGAATTGATTTGACTGGACAGTGTCCTAGTTATCTTATTGCTAAACTGCCCACTTCTTCATTCATTTTGAAATCCAAACTGCACTTGCTAGGTGTGTACCTGTCCGAAGTCCAATTTTACAAGGAGTGCGCCCCAACCATGCGAGGCTGGAAATCATCAAGTAAAATGCTTATGGTACCTCGAACCCTGGCAGCCGAATATGATGACAGGGGGAATAATTTCATTATTTTGATGGAGCATATTCCTAGTTTAACCTCCGGAAATGAACGCCGAGGTGCTAGCTGGTGTCACGCATGTTCGGTGGCTTCTCGATACGCTAGATTCCATAGTTTGTATTGGTCTAATTCATTAATCGAGTCATTGTACGGAATGGAATGGCAAAAAGCATCCAACTGGAATCATCCTGCGATTTTGAATATGAACATGTCGACGGCATTCAGTGATCTAATGGACCAACCACGATTTGCAAAACACGTTCCTCCAAAAATGCAGAGACTTTTACGTAGATTGCAAAGCAATATCAAGATGTTATTGGAGGAGCTGCAAGAAGGTCCAGCGACCATCATTCATGGTGATGCACGGATGTCGAATATGTTGTTTCCTCAAATGTCCGGCGAGGAAGAAAGATATGAGATCAAGAAAAGGGTTTCATTTGACGATTATTTCGATCGCGAAAACATCAACTGGCTGGCTATTGACTGGAGAAGTGCTTCGAAAGGTGCCGGAGTTTATGACCTAGCTTATTTTGTTGGTATGGATTTAGAAATAGATCCATCGCTGGGAGATTCTTGTGATCGCATACTTGTTCAAGAGTACCACAAAGAGTTATCCAAATGCTTGAAGGATAACAATAAGGCAATTGGTTCATATGGATTCGATGCATGCTGGGAGAATTACTGCCTATCAATGCTACTATCTTGTTTGTTTCCTATTGTTATCATGAGAGATGAGGGATCCCAAGCAGCGAGAGAGATCGTGCTCAAGAGATGCATATCAGCGCTTGAACGACTGAGTTGTGATCGCGTACTTGATAACCTGCTTGATCGACGATGTCAAGGCAGATTCATGACGGGAAGTTTACAAGAGATATCATCTGCTGATGAAATAGCGCTTGCATCCTTTTCGAATTCCGAAACTGGACCTCTTGAAACCTGTTTAACCGATGCAGACGAACTAATGCACCATCATACACAGCAAAGCATTCTCAAGTTCCCAAACAACGATAGTGCTTATGACCGATGGTTCTTGAGCGGGTACGACAAGGAGGGCAAGTTCTTTTTCGCAACTGCCTTTGGTGTGTACCCATGCAGGAGAATCGTTGATGCTAGCTTCTCTGTCGTTTTTAACGGGGTTCAGCACAACCTTAGAGCTTCTCGACCACTGTCAGAGAGTGAATGGCCCCTGGAACAAGGTCCTATCCACATAAACAACAATTGTGGACCAATTACGATTACAGTGTTGGAGCCATTTCAAAAGGTAATGCTCGAGATTCATATGCCTGGTGCAGATGGTTTATCCTGCTCATTGACAATGACATCTCGACATGCACCTGTGCTGGATCCACACTTCAACCAGGAGTCGAAATGCGGGCCGTGCAATTACTATAGAATGACGCAACTTGTTAGCTGGGATGGAAGAATCACCATAAATGACACTCATAGAATCGAAGTTACTGATTGGTGGGGCGTACGCGATCGATCTTGGGGATATCTTCCGCTACAAACAAATTCAAAATCGCTTAAACTACTCGGTATTAAACCCATCCGTGACATTGTATCATCTCTCATTTCTTCACCGCAATTATATTGGATATGGATTCCTGTGAACCTTGACAACGGCGGACTTACTTACTTATCGCAGCAATCAAGTACCAGCAACAATTGTGCTGCACATGTTTTGGGAGATCCATTTGAAGCCGCATCATGGGCCACAGTCAACGAAGAAGAATCTTCAATAGGTAAAGTCGAAACCGCAGGTCATTCAATTCAATACTTGAAAGACACCCGTCACGCTTCCAAAGCCAATGTTGTTTTCGGCTTTCGTGACGGAAGAAGAATGATGGTAGAATGCACACCATTGTTCCCATTCTTTATGAGTGGGATTGGATACGGACACCCTGAATGGGGTCATGGATCTAATCATGGAACTGCACTTTCAGTGCAATTGGACAAATTTAAAACAGAAATGGTCGATCGAAATCATCCGCTCTTTTGGCACGTTCAAGAAGTATCAGCAGTAAAGGTTTCAATATTTTCAAAAGAGGGAAAGGAGACACCTGTTGCAAATTGTAGAGGCATCGGTGCAGTCGAGCAACTTGTAGTTGGGGCACATTTTCCGTCGGAATTCACAGGTATTTATGATGTTTAAGATACACACCAATTCTAGATACCTAATCTGAACAACCAAGTACCATTCATTCCACGTATAATTGTATATAAAAATATGAGAACGAACTTCCTGAAAGAGAGGAATTTCTGGCTATTTAATTAACGAGGGGAACGAAAGACCTCCGAGATAGTACAGTAATTAGTACAGTCTTAGTACATGTATTTATAAAATAAAATTTAATGCTTCGTCTCAATATAGTAGGTCAAATCCCATGCCGCCTGTTGTCTGGTCGCAGCGCGAGATTGATTAATGCTGGATTGTATTTACCTGTCATGTGTCCTCCTCGAATGGCTTTGTTTCCAAGATACCTCTCACAAAGTACTGATGCGGAGAAACAGACCATGTCTTCTTTTGAAAAAGCCAAATTCTACACTGCAAAGTACGGTTTGTATGCAGGGGTTGGAACTGTGGCAGCATATGGGATTGGGAAATCGCTTCTATATGTCTCAACCACTTTCCTCGGCTTTACATTATATGACGTCGGGTGGTACATGTTTTACGCCGGGATTATTACCGGAACCGGTGCTGCTACCACCGTAAGCGTTCTTTTCGAGAAACTTCATATACGCCCAGAATCAGTTCGAAATGAGGCCTTTGATATGGTTGCAGCTTCCCCCGATGTTCGAGACAAAATGGGAGTATCGATGATTTATCCGTTACATCCTGGCGTCATGCGCGCGTATACTAAAGAAGGTGGACACTTTTCAATTGATTCCATTTCTAGAAGTTTAGTTTGGCGAAAACCAAGAATTAAAATGATCTTTCAAGTGTACGGCGGTGATAATCATCAAGCGGTTGTGTCGTTAGAGGCTGAAAAGGCCTTAACAAAGCTTAAGTACACACTTTTAACAGTGGATATGCTAACGAAGGATGAAAACTTGCTGTTAATTGGAAGTGAATCGAAAATGGAAGAAAAAGATCAACTGCGAAGTTTGGTGCAATTGAACAAGAAATATGTTTAACAAGAATGGTCCAAAAGAGTATACCATTCCTTTTGTATTCAAATATAATTTTCTTTTGATCCTCTAGCATATCCAATTGTTTGCAATTCCGTGCAAGCAATCGTTTCGATGTTCCACATAATTATTAGATATGGAGGTGCGCATCTTTTAACGTACATGGAATATTGATATTATGAAATCCCGAACAGCGTCAACAGTAAAACGTCAATAACCTTGAACAATGTGCAAGTTGATTCAATAAAACTTTAATGTGATAAAAAATACGCCGCACGAAGATTCAATGAAGACTCCGCCATTCTAGGAATACCCATCTGTTCCAAAATCGCAAGAAAACAATATTTTTTGTTGAAAATAAAAAACGAATCATCGTTCAAAAACTGTCTAGCACATTCAAATAGTACGATATACAACTGGCTGCGGGCGCTCTTTGCAAAAGTGCACGAAAAATCAGCTTAGAAAAGACACCAAAATTATGAAGCCAAACAAGATATTAACCAGGAGAATATCTCCCAATCTACCTTCTAACCAATCTTGTCGAATACTCACCAGCTCCAAATCTTTTTTTATGGAAGCCATTGAACTAGTGTACTTGTCAATATGGGATTTCGTTGTTTTTGAGAGAATACTCATATCATCTTGGACATCAATCGATCGCGTCTTAGCCTCACCTGCAAGTTGTTCTGACTCCTGTAAATCTACTTGGAGTTCCCGAATGGCTGCTGCATATTTAATATTTGTTTCTTCCAAGTACTTTTTAAATACTGATTGCTCCACCTCGATACCTAAAATTTTGGTAGTCAGGCTTTGAAACACCTTTTCCATTGAATTCTTGCCACCAGTTGCTGCCGGCGGAGAAACCACGCTTCGGCGAACTCCATTCATAATTGCACCGTCACTTTCCTCGATAGATTCAGCTTGCTTCTTTTCAATCTCCACAATATCTGGAATAACTTTTTCTTCGATAGCATCGTCGCTAAATTCTTCAGCAACCTGAGTGATGTTGGTTTCGTTATTCGGAAATCTCGCTTCGCATTCTTTTGTGCCGTTTTCAATCGGAGGAAAAATTGTGTTTTCTTCGATGTCAACAATTTCCACGATGACGGATTCTACAATATCTGGAACTAGTTCCTCTTGCGCTTCTTCATCTTCTACCGTAGATTCACTGTCCTCAATCAATGTAGATTCAATCTCAACAGGATCAACCACCGTTTCGTTTACTGATTCAGCAGGCGCATTACTATCCTCATTCGTACTCAAAATGACAGGTTCTTCAATACCTGACGAGCCTTCCGTCTTACCCACTTGTTCTTCTTCGTCTTGCTGAACCTCGTGTGTTGGACTAACCATGTCGTCATCAGCATCATGTTCTATAGTATGGTCTGCAACAGATAGTATTTCTACTTCAACTTCAGCGGCTCGCTGCTTGGTGCCGCCTTCTAACATAACAGCCTTATCGATGGATAATTTCAATTTCTCAGCCTCAATATTCTTAGAGTTGAAGTCTTCATGAATCGTGTGAAACTGATCCGTTGAGCCATAAACCCGAATTTCACTGACGGTACAGTAATAATCTTCTCCGTACCAACTGGAGAACCTGAAAAGCAAATACCTCACCCACGCCGAGTTTTGAATTTTGAAGCGCTGGACTCCTTGTTCTTCACCAGCTTCATACTCCCCAAGAACAAACCATTCTTTACAAGGGTATGTATTTGATCCGAGAAGCGTGAATTTCGAGATGGTAGAGGAGAACTTTTCATAATTAGCCAAAAGAAACTCTTCTGGTTTAATCTCCTCGCTAAGCCCAAGAACTACCCATTTTTTCTCCTCTTCACACGGAGACAAAGCATATTTATCACGATCTTCAACAAGTAGAGAAGAACTGTGTTTCATGCCTTTGTTAGACGCCAATATAATTGCACCAGCATCAAGCGAGGCATAGTTAAATCTCTCTTCTACCATATCACTAATACTCTGACTTCCATCTTCAGCAGTTCTTAAACTTTCTTCCAATTCTTTTTCTTCCATTTCTTCCGCCAACAAAACATTTTTCTCTCTTTCTCTTTGCTTCATACTTTCTTCAGAGTCAGTTTCAACAATGAGTTCAACAGTCGTATGGTTGATTTTCTCTTCGGTATTCAAGTTTACATGATCCGGTTCCTCAGAAGGTATTTCAGATATATCCACAGATTTAGAAGCATTCGATTCTTCTGTTTCGGTACCAAGGAGAACTTTCTTTTTGAACTCATCTGGTGAATCCACAACCAGCTGCTCTCTTGGTTTTTTAACAACCTTATTTTTTGGTTCAGAAGTCTCTACGCTCATTGGCAACTCCAATACGCTCCAAGGCACCAAAACTTGGCACTGACTTGAGTCCGAATACGCCAACCGAAACAACAGCGGGACAAAATGATGCCACCTCATTTCATAACACAAAACAATGGTCTACCGAAACAATCTAAAAAAAAATCATGTCAGAAGATGCTGATGCAGTGATAGCCAACTTAGTATCCTCCGACGACGCTATTGTCCCAACCTTACGCAGCGTCCTTGATAGGCAATGGGAAGACAGACTGGCCACAAGCTTGGATATGTTCTGCTCTTTAAAAGAAAGGTAGGTGATTCGGTTTTCGGTTTTGATTTGATTGAAGGTTTACTAGCGAACTAAAGGGACTTTGTAATCTTCGATTCGATGAGTTTTCAGGTGGGGTTTCAAAGATCATGAAGTTGCGCGAATCGTCAATGGAACTGAGAAATTCTTTAGTGGACATGAATAACACATTGCAGCTGAAGGGGAAAGAAGTGGAGAAAGTCGCAGATGAACTGGTTCGTTTTTATAAGATACGCAGTAATCTAGATGCTGCCAAAAACGAGCTTTTAAAGGTATCGAAACTTATCAATCTGATAAAAATTGCTCGACAGCACGTTGATCGAAATGCGTTTTTTGACGCCTTGCAGATTGTTGACGTGCTAAGATCTGTTTTACATAATAATACCATGAGCAATCTAAGAGTTACGTACGACGACGACAAGTTGGATTCTAAATTAGCGGATAGTGCAAACTCTCAATTCATGACGGCACTTCGAAGGTACATTCCGGATATTGTTTCCACGATCAAACAGCGGGTCTCAAAACGGGTCACGGATTGGTTTGTTCACAGCAGAGAAGCAGCTGGGATAATTGGTGCCAAGGCATTAGATGCTGCTAACATTCAACAACTGGAAGATAAAAAAGTACAAAAAAGCAGTAAACCCAAACCAAGGGCGTCAAGACTTCGATCTCGCTCCTCTTCCGATAACAATATAACTTGGGAATCAGAATTACCGTCAGATACTTTTGATGCTACTTTGCGTATTCTCAAAGAAGAATTGGATTCAACCCCCTTGGAGGAATTCATAGGTATTTTTGAATACATCGGGGAGAGACATGCTGCTGTTTCATTTTACACGAGCAACCGAATTCCGCAGTTATCTATTCAAACAATGGTCCAAGTTGATGTCAATAGGCTAAAACCGGGTCAATTTGTAAACTGTTGTAGAGAGCTTTTTGAGAAACTGATTGGGTATTTCGTCGTTGAAAGATCTTTATCTGTCAAGATGAATCTTATTCCTATGCAAGAACTGAATGAATTATGGGATACTACTTTAGACCAGGTAATTCCACTGGTTATCCGTGAATTAAATAGTACGGATGACCCGAACCAAGCAATGGATCTATTCGAACTAGTGCTCCTCTCTTCACTAGTTCTTGGTAGCAAGGGCCAGTATCGTAGATATGCTGGAGGCGATTTTTTATTAAACACTACACGGTTGAAAGACGTTTGTATTTCGGAAAAAGGCCGCATTCCATTGTGGGTGGAAGCAAATGCGAAATCTTTGTTGCGGGGTTTTTACAATACTGACAATTTGATTACTTGCACGCTGAAGAATGCCGAGGATCCGAGACTCGCGATTGTAAACCAGTTTGGATTTTTGGAGCTTGACGAAGGAGTCAACGTAGAATACCCAATAGAATGTACTTTTTCAGAAAGTATTTTGGACATGCTAGGTATTCTAATGCAAGCTATTCGAGATATGTTTAGATTTGCCAAAGTTTTATCAGATGATGATCCGAAATCCGACACTTCATCGGTTGTTGCGGCCAAACTAGCTGCCAGTGTCGCCAATTTATTGATCTTGGATATTAACCAGTATATCGAAGAAAAAATTAGGGATTCAGGTATATCTCCCAATACTTTATGCCAATATGCTGTTAATGCTTGGTTCCTTTTCAAAGGCGCGGGTGTTATTGAGGAGCACATCCAATCACTTGCAACTAACGACCAATCTGATTTTTGGAAACTTGAAAATGCTGCATCGTTGGATGCAACGCATGAGTTAGCTCAAAGTTGTCTCCTTGAATCAATATCAAGTCGAATAGACGAATTGTTATCTTCTTCTGGAAGCATTGATTGGACCCCGCAACAATTGCCTAACGAACCTCATTGGTTTGTTACTGATATCGTGCAGTACCTTCAATTTCAATTTGGAATGGATTCTTCTCTTCGAATGCTCCCTCGCTCCAAGCATCATGCAATTCAAGTGCTGGTATGTCGACATATTTCAGATGGTATCGTCGATTTGCTATGTGGCCCGAAAATTAGAAACATTAATCCTGCCTCTGTTTATGCTCTTTGGCTTGATATGCAAGAGCTTTTAAAATTTGCCAACAGTAGTGAAGTCGAAGATCTGAAGCATTGTTTTGATCAGTTCTCGCAGTTAGTGAAACTCCTACACAAGCCAGATTTGGATGCCTATTTAAATCCTGATGCCCGCAACAAAACCTATTATTATGTGAGCAAGGATCAATTAAGATCTATTTTATCCAAGTACAAGCAACTTGGAATTGGATCAAGGATGTTTTCTTCCTCCTCGGAAAAGGTAACAGTGATTAAACAATCAGAAATTGACCGTGTTCTCCAAAACCTCAGATAGAAGCCCCCCTCACGGTTTACAATGATCGGACGATTTCAAGGTTCTACAATACTGATAACAGGTTATGATCAATATTTACGGGGCTCCTCTTTCGCAACCCACCCGCGCGGTCATGTGGGTTTGCATTGAACTAGGTATTGAATTCATGCTTGTGAATGTTGACGCTGTAAAAGGAGAACATTTGACAGCTGACTTTCTCGGAAAGAATCCTAACGCAAAGTTTCCAGTTTTAGAGACCCAAGATATAGTACTGTGGGAAAGCCATGCGATTATGAAATATCTCATCCGAAAATTCAATTCAAATTTGTCCCCTGATTCACCGGAAGATCAAGCGCGGGTGGATGCGTGGTTAGATTGGAAGCACACCACTCTTCGTGTAGGCGCGGCCGGACTCGTGCGACGAAGAGTGATGGCCAAGCTAATGAAAGACTATTCCAAGCATAGTATGTCTTTCGACATTAAAGAAATTCCAGAAAGTAGAGAAGTTCGAATTTTGATGGAGTCATTAAAAGTGTTGGAAAGTCAATTGGAGAACGGTGGGTATGTGGCTGGTACTAGCACACCTACACTTGCAGACATTGCAATAGTTTGCGAGATCGAGCAGCTTGAAATGCTTCCTAAATCAGAGCCACCTCCTTTTGGAAGTAACTTTACCACCAATTTTCCGAATATTGCTAGATGGCAACGGGCAATGCACGAAATGTCTGGCTATAAAGAATCACATAAAGGCCTTGCAATGGCATTAAAAGGTATAGAAAGGCTACGAAAAAAATCTAAACTGTAGAGTATATTATTATAAAAGAATGTCTTCCTCAACCCGGAAAGAAAATGTGGTGTTTGAATCAGTGAGGCCCCGACTCCGAATTTCCAAAGACTCGTCCATTTCTGCATTCTGCAGCCTTTTCTCGGAAGCTTTTCTTTCAATGTCCTTTAATTTTATTTCTCGTAACTTGGCTAAAATAGAACGAAAATCATCGAGTACAGGGTTTACAAGAACTTCATCGCTACCTTTACCTGTCTCAAAATCTGCCTGAGATTTATGACTGTAAGATGCGCTTTTTGATTGTATGGGTTTCTTTTTTTGACTCTCGTTGTACGATTTGTGCTTCTTCTTCTTCTGAGGAGGAATCAACCAGCTACTAAAAGCGTCTAGACCTGCGGTGGAGGCATCTACTATCAGGATTGGTTTTTTACTCGCTTTAGTTTTCGATCTTATAACCGATAAATCATCGTTCATTTTATGGCTATTTGTATAGGGTGAAAGAGGCGGAAAGAGCCAATTTGAAACTGCGTCTTCAGGAATTGTGAGTATTTTCAGCAATTTTAAATTCTGACTAATGGTGCTCGCCTCGTCAGTGGTTTCGCCAGAAATGGTTTCGATTGTATGAGACATGCTCTCATCAATTGTTTCTCCAATAGACTGCCTGATGCTCTCATCAATGGGTTCTTCTGTAATAGACTGATTCGTGCTCTCATCAATGGGTTCTTCTGTAATAGACTGATTCGTGTTCTCATCAATATGTTCTGTTAGAATGGGGCTTTCTGAAAGAGACTTAGTCTGCTCAATGGTTTTCTTCAGAGCGACTTCATCCAGCAAGGATTCGTTTCTTACTGGTACACTAGTTTGATTTCTATCACCAACAATGTTTTTTTGAAGCAGAATAGTCTGACTATCATCGGAAATACTTTTGTTTACATGGTCGCTTGTTTCAGTTGCTTTCTTCTTCGTGTCAGCCTTCTTCACTTCTGGCCATGCCTCTGTTACCTTTAACTTCTCGGCGTCAGGGCGAGATTGATGCAAAGTAGGTGCTAGATTCTTAGGAACTGTCCCTTGTGTTTTGCTCTTACTACTGTGTACACAACCCATGAAAGGACACGCGAGTGTTGTTGCAAGGAATACAATGTAGACACTTTTTTTTATACTCTATAATTTTAATCACAACAAAAATCGATTTTTTGAAGCACTACTAGTAGTGGATAAAAGACTTCAAATGCAAATTTCTTAATAAGCAAGAGTATCTTGTTGAAAGAAAAGAGCCTGATGGCAATCCGTGAGGTAATCAGAAGCAAGAACATTATGTGGAATC
>Ga0105055_10012120_pt1 | contig 10536 bp, 12 predicted proteins | sample BON03_FD_78090 | JGI IMG/M metagenome (GOLD analysis project Ga0105055, IMG submission 78090) | Freshwater microbial communities from Lake Bonney liftoff mats and glacier meltwater in Antarctica - BON-03 | ecosystem: Environmental > Aquatic > Freshwater > Ice > Glacier meltwater | place: Lake... | reverse complement strand
GGCATGCCGATGGTGTCGAGCAGGTGTGAATAGGCCGCGATATGCACTGTTTCCATGTTGGAAAAGGCAGCGAGCATCATCTTGATCTCGGTCGGTTTGAACACGCGCGCATATTTTTCGTGGTAGCAATCCTGCACCTCGATATCGGCCTGGGTGAAGAAGCGGAAGATCTGGGTGAGCAAATTGCGTTCGTGATCGGACAGGTTCTGCGCCCAATCCCGGCAATCCTCGCCCAAGGGCACTTCTTCCGGCATCCAGTGGATTTGTTGCTGCCGTTTCCAGAAGTCATACGCCCACGGATATTCGAAGGGCTTGTAGGTCTTACGGGTCTCGGTCAACGACATGTTGTGTCTCCATCGGATTTGCGCGAACAACCTCTATATAGAATCAGACCTGAAAAGCGAAGGCAAGTTTTAATGATTCGGAGTGGATAAAGGGGGTATATTTTTATTTATTCGCATTCCGAATCTTGGGGCGCGAAACCGGGAACCAATGCGCAGCGGCGGTGCGCTGGCTTATTTCCAGAACATCCCGCCTTGCATGTTCTTGGACCGGCGGTTGCGCCACATTCGAACGTACATCCACAGGCCGGAAATGCTGAAGAATAGCAGCGCGAGGCCGGACATGATCGAGATGATTACCCCGCCGAGGCCGAATTCCTCGCCCGAATGGAGGTGGTGGAACCAACCCTTTAGCGATGCGAAGCCGGTGCCGACTTCCGGCGGGCGGCAACGCCACCCCTCGGGGCAGGTGAATCGAGCGGGCGGGGCGGCGGCGGCAGCCAGTTCTGCTGTAGTGGGCTCGGCTGCGGGCCACAGATCAGCCGCTTGGCTAAGCAGGCCGGTCGCCGCGATCCAGAACAGGAAGATGCCGAAAAATACCGACAGCCAGCGATGCTATTTACGCAAATTCACCTCGTTAAATGCAATTGCCTCGTATTAACAACAAAGGGGCGGTACGCAAGGGGCTAAATGGCGAAAATCTTGGTAGGGGCGGCATTGTCTGCGCCTGCTTTGGCTGGGGCGGAATTGGCCGGGCTAGGTCAGCAGATCAAACAGCTCGTTACCGACATATCCCGATGCGGCCAGGGCAAGCAATGCGAACCCGCGCCCCATGGCGGGCCTGCTACGCCCGACCCCGCCCCACATCACATACCCCATGAGCAACAGCAGAAGCAGCGCCCCCACCAGGAATACCACTTGCGAAATCATCTGCGCGGCTTGCGCTTGGACCCGAAAAAGGAACCGCCGCCCAGCACCGTGATGCCGAGGAAAAAGCCGAAATCATACCAGCCCCCGCGATTGGGCACCGCATACACCGCGATGCCGGGATCAAACAGCGATCCGATCCATGCGAAGGGGAATACGAACCCATGCCACAGACCCCACCAGAAACCGGGGGCTGCGGCGGATTGTTCGACACCAGCAGGAATTTGCGATGCGCAGGCGGCAAGCAAGGCGAGCGCAGCCAAAGCCGCGCTCGCCTGTATTATTCTGGTCGTTGCAGTTACTGGCAGCTCAAACATTCCTCGTAATCCGTCTGCGGGACGCCCGCGAGCAGTTCCATCTTGGCAGCTTCGGAGGTGTTGTCCGCTTCCACGCCGCCAGCGAAACCGGCGCGCTGGACTGATTTCGAGCGCAGGTAATAAAGCGATTTGATGCCCTTTTCCCAGGCCTGGAAATGCAGCATCGCCAGATCCCATTTGTCGACATCAGCCGGAATGAACAGGTTCAGGCTTTGTGCTTGATCGATGAATGGCGCGCGGTCGGCGGCATATTCGAGCAAATAGCGTTGGTCGATTTCAAAGCTGGTCTTGAACACAGCCTTTTCTTCCGAACTCAGGAAATCGAGATGCTGGACCGAGCCGCCTTTTTCCAGAATGGTATTCCACACATTGGTCGAATCCTTGCTCTTTTCGCTGAGCAGTTTCTGCAAATAGGGGTTCTTCACCACAAAACTGCCGGACAGCGTTTTGTGAGTGTAGATATTGGCCGGGATCGGTTCGATGCAGGCGCTGGTCCCGCCGCAAATGATCGAAATCGATGCAGTTGGCGCGATTGCCATCTTGCAGCTGAACCGTTCCATCGCGCCCATGTCTTCTGCATCGGGGCAGGGCCCGCGTTCATGCGCCAGCAGCATGGAGGCTTCTTCTGCCTTGCCGCTGATGTGCTTGAACATCTTCAGGTTCCAAACCTTGGCCATCGATCCTTCGAGCGGCAGGTTCTTTTTCTGCAGGAAGGAATGGAAACCCATCACGCCCAGGCCGACAGAACGTTCGCGCATCGCGGAATAGCGCGCGCGGTCCATTTCTGGCGGTGCGCGGTCGATGTAATCCTGCAGGACATTATCGAGGAACCGCATGATATCCTCGACGATATTCTTGTCTTCGTTCCACTCGTCCCATTTTTCCAGATTGAGCGACGACAGGCAGCAAACGGCCGTGCGGTCATTCCCAAGATGGTCGATCCCGGTTGGCAAAGTAATTTCGCTGCACAGGTTAGACGTGGAAACCTTCAGGCCCAGATCGCGGTGATGTTTCGGCATCATCCGGTTCACCGTGTCGGAAAAGACGATGTAAGGTTCGCCAGTGGCCAGCCGGGTTTCGACCAGTTTCTGGAAAAGGCTGCGCGCATCCACGGTGGCGCGTACTTCGCCGGTCTTGGGTGAGAGCAGGTCAAACTTTTCGCCTGCACGGACCGCTTCCATGAATTTGTCAGTCAGCAGCACACCGTGGTGCAGATTGAGCGCCTTGCGGTTAAAATCGCCCGAGGCCTTACGGATTTCGAGGAATTCCTCGATTTCAGGATGCGACACATCAAGATAGCAGGCCGCCGAACCGCGCCGCAGCGAGCCCTGCGAAATCGCCAGTGTCAGGCTGTCCATCACCCGCACGAACGGAATGATGCCGCTGGTCTTGCCGTTCAGGCCAACCGGTTCGCCAATCCCGCGAACATTACCCCAATAGGTGCCAATGCCGCCGCCCTTGGACGCCAGCCAGACATTTTCATTCCAGGTGTTGACGATCCCTTCGAGACTGTCAGACACAGAATTCAGATAGCAGGAAATTGGCAGGCCGCGGCTGGTGCCGCCATTGGACAATACCGGCGTTGCAGGCATGAACCACAGGCGGCTGATGTAATCATACAGACGCTGCGCATGTTCCTGATCATCGGCATAGGCATCGGCCACACGCGCAAACAAATCCTGAAAACTCTCACCCGGCAGCAGATAACGGTCAATCAGCGTGTCTTTGCCGAATTCGGTTAGCAACGCATCGCGGCTGTCATCCGTGACCACGGTGAAGCGGCGGTCGCGCACTTTCTTGGTGTCGGCCTTGTCCGCGGCAGCGCCGGCGGAACTGGTCAGCACCGTAGCGAGCGCACCAGTCATGGCAGCAGCGGCCTTTTCAGCCACTAGCTCGTCTGTACCTGTGTCTGCCTTGTCCATACTCACCGCGTTTTTCTCTTTATCTTTGGTTGGCTGAGCCGGGGCATCCTCTACTGTGTCATTCATATCCACATCGAGCCCCATGGCTGCTTCGTCGCTGCTTTTGAAATCCATTTCCGCACTATCCCCGTATGTGGCCCCAACACTGCGCCCAATAGCGTCAATGTTCTACTTCCGTTCGATTCGGCGGGATTACCCACCTTGTAGCAATTTTCGATGGCCAGCGGGTAAAAACTTATCCCCGCTATACCCACAGTCATCGTCAGCTGCCCCCTTGCACCGCCCCGAATCCCCCCATTCCGCACTGCCGATGCGGCCCATGAAATTACAAGGTCTAGTAGGTGCCCCCAGGTAACCAACCACTAGATAGTGAATCAGTCCGGCAATTCACGCAAGAGGGTAAATGCAATTTAACGATGAGTTGAGCGTTAGCGGGACAGGTGTGTTACATCTCCCAGACACCGCGACGCGTGGAGAGAGCTAGGTTAGTGGATTGCGCAAGCCCAAAAATGATTCCGGGAAAAAATATTTCGCGGGATAAGATGTCATCCGGGCTTTGAATCAATCGAATCGGGCGGTGTAACTATTATGCGCAATTTGCAGCAGGAGTTTGCCCGTGTTCAACATAATCGGGGCCGTGATTTCCGGCCTTTTGGTCGGCGCACTGGCCCGCTGGTTTTATCCCGGCGCGGTCGACATGAGCTGGCTGACCACCATTGCGCTGGGCATTGGCGGTTCGCTGTTGGCGGGCCTGCTGACGCACCGCGGGCGCGAAGGGTTCAATCGGGCAGGCTGTCTGGCTTCAATCCTCGGAGCGATGGCGCTGATTTTGCTCGGCCGCACCATGGGGTGGGGCTGAGCATGATGCCGGCCACTATGCCGGAACCGAATCAACCGAGGCGGCGGCATGCTCCGAAATGGCATCAGCCATCGGATCAACCAGCTGGACGGGCAGATCGTGACCCATGCCGGGGAACAATTTCAGCTTAGCACCGGGGATATGTGCGGCGGTGTCATGCCCGCCCTCCACCTTCACTAGCGGGTCAGCTTCGCCGTGGACCACCAGGGTGGGCGCGGTAATGTGCGCCAACCGTGTACGGCGATCCCCGTCAGCGATAATTGCGGCCATCTGGCGGGCCATCCCGGCCGGGTAAAAGCTGCGTTTGAAATTGCTCTCGATCCGCTGGTGTAACACTGCCTCGTCAGCCGGATAGGCGGGGCTGCCAATGGCGCGGGCAATACGAACACCATGGGCGCGGATTGTGTCCATTTCCATATCGGCCGGGCGCGTAGTCAAAGCTGACATTGCTTCCTTATCCGCCTGCGGCAGCTTGCGGTGGCCCGTGGTCGACATGACAGAAGTGAGTGACAGAACCCGGTCTGGATATTCCGCTGCGATCAGCTGCGAGATCATTCCGCCCATCGAAGCGCCGACGATATGCGCCCGCTCGATCCCCAGCGCATCGAGCAGGCCGACACCGTCCGCTGCCATATCGGACAATGTGTAGGGAACCTTGGGCTTGATGCCGAAGCGCGCCTTGAGAAATGTCCACGGAATTGAAACCGTGGCCGCATCGTCAAACTTATGACTGAGCCCGATATCGCGGTTGTCATAGCGGATCACCCGAAAACCCCGCGCCACCAACGCCTCGACCAATTCCATCGGCCAATAGGTCAATTGCGCGCCAAGCCCCATGACCAGCAGCATCGGCGGGTTGGTTTCATCGCCATAGGATTCGTATTCGATGGTGATATTGTTGGCAGTAATTTGGGGCATAATTATCTTTCTTATTTCCATTCCGGCTGAGGAAAAGGAGAATTAAGGCACCAGCACCGTATCGCGCGCCACTTCATCCGTTTCGGGATAATCCAGCGTATAATGTAGGCCCCGGCTTTCGTGGCGTTGTAATGCCGATGCCACGATCAACTCGGCGGCTTGCAGCAAATTGCGTAGCTCGATCAAATCAGTGGTCACGCGGAAATGGCCGTAATAATCGGCAACTTCCTCGTTCAACAACCGGATGCGGTGCTGGGCGCGTTCAAGGCGTTTGGTGGTGCGAACGATGCCAACGTAATTCCACATGAAGCGGCGGATTTCAGTCCAGTTCTGCTTGATGATCACTTCTTCGTCGGAATCCGTCACGCGGCTTTCATCCCATGCGCGCACAGGCGGCGGGGCACCGAATTCATCCCACCGTTCGAGGATATCAGCCGCCGATGCCTCGCCAAAAACGAAGCATTCCAGCAAGGAATTGGACGCCAGCCGGTTCGCGCCGTGGAGGCCGCTTTCGGTGCATTCGCCCGCTGCATATAGGCCGGGTAAATCGGTTCGCCCGGCCAGATCGATCATAATCCCGCCGCAGGTATAATGCTGCGCGGGCACCACCGGGATCGGGCCGGTAGTCATGTCGATGCCCAGCCCCATCAGCTTTTCATGGATGGTGGGGAAATGTTCTTTCACGAATTCCGGCGGCTGGTGGCTGATATCCAGATGGACATAGTCGAGGCCATACCGCTTGATCTGGTCATCGATGGCGCGGGCGACCACATCGCGCGAGGCCAATTCCATCCGCTCGGCATCGTAATCCGCCATGAACCGGTGGCCGGTTTCCGGGTGCAGCAGATGGCCGCCCTCGCCGCGAACTGCTTCGGTAATCAGGAAATTCTTGACCTCCAGATTGTACAGGCAGGTCGGGTGGAACTGCATCATTTCCATGTTGGAAACCCGCGCCCCGGCGCGCCATGCCATCGCAATCCCGTCCCCCGTCGCGCCTCTGGGAGAGGTCGAGAACTGATAGACACGGCCCGCTCCGCCCGCCGCCAAGATCGTGGCATGGGCGGTGTGCGCTTCCACCTTGCCGGTGGCATCATCCAGCGCATAGGCGCCCCAGACGCGGCCGGAACCGGAATATTTTGCTTCATGTTTGCCGGTGATCAGATCAACGCAGGTGCGCCCCGGCAACAAGGTAATGTTGGGATTGGCGTTGGCAGCTTTCAGCAAGGCTTCCTGCACCGCCCAGCCGGTTGCATCGTCCACATGCACGATCCGCCGGTGCGAATGGCCGCCCTCCCGCGTCAGGTGCAAATCGCCTTCCTCGGCATTGAACGGCACGCCCAGTTCCACCAGCCGGGCGATCGAATGCGGTGCGCGCTCGATCACATATTCGACCGTCTCCAACCGGTTGAGGCCAGCACCGGCGCGCATCGTATCGTGAATGTGGTTCTCGAACGTATCGCCTGCATCCAGCACCGCCGCGATGCCGCCCTGCGCCCACGCCGTACTGCCGCCGTTAAGCGGCCCCTTGGCCAGGACGAGCACTTTCTTGTGTTCAGCCAAGGCAAGCGCAGCCGTCAGCCCCGCCGCGCCGGAACCGATAATCAGGACGTCGTGTGTTTGATCAGTCATGTGTTTGCAGCCGCGCTCGTCAGCGAGACGAATACATCTTCCAGATCCGCCTCACGGGTGGTCACATCCTCGATCACCAGGCCCTGTTCCTGCAGGATCGCAAGCACTTGTCCGGCAGTCAGGATATCCTTGTTATAGGTCACTTCCACGCCGCGCGGCCCGGCCAGTTCGCTCTTTACAAAGGCATCATGGACCGGCGCAGCGGCCAGATCGCTACCGACTGTAACCGCCACGATTTTCTCCCGCGCCATATCGACCATTTCGCGGGTAGGCTTGTTGGCGATCAGTTCGCCATGGTTGATAATCGCAATCCGGTCGCACAATTCCTCGGCTTCTTCGAGGTAATGGGTGGTCAGCACTACGGTGACCCCGTCATCATTCAGGCTGGTGACCAATTCCCACAGCAATTTGCGCAGTTCCACATCGACCCCGGCGGTAGGCTCGTCCAGAATCAGGATGGGCGGGGAATGGACCATGGCCTTGGCGATCAGCAGGCGGCGCTTCATTCCGCCTGACAATGTCCGCGCATAGGCATCGCGCTTATCCGCCAGATGGACCGCCTTCAGCAGCGCTTCGGACCGGCGCATCGCCTTGGCAACACCGTAATACCCGGCCTGATTCTCCAGCACTTCGTAAGGCGTAAAGAACGGATCAAAGACGATTTCCTGCGGGACAATCCCGATCGAGCGTTTCGCATTGCGGGTTTGTGCATCGATATCAAAGCCCCAAATCTCGGCACTGCCACTGGTCTTCGTTACCAATCCCGCAAGGATATTGATCAAGGTTGATTTGCCTGCACCGTTGGGGCCAAGCAGGCCGAAAATGCCGCCTTCCGGTACATCAAAACTGACACCCTTCAGCGCCAATTTTCCTTCCGATCCCTTCTCGCCTGCATAACGCTTGACCATATCGCGAATGGCGATGGCCGGCGGGTTGGCTGCCAGTACAGAAGGCGGGGCGTCAGTCATAGATGCATGCTCATTCGTCATTCCGCCCACCTAGAGCGCGGCCCTATATGCCGTAAAGCGCTTTTAGCTAAAGCAAATGCTTACTTCCGCGTTAACCATGAAGCCTGATCGGCTTGTTTACTATATTGGACGTAAAGCACACGAATGTGGAACGGGACTTCTAATTTCGGCGACTTTGGCCGGGGCTTTGCGTGTGCAGCCGCAGCGGCGCTTGCGGCCTGTTGCACGCTTGCGTTGCCATCTGCTGCCCATGCGCAGGCATCTGGTGTGGCACGCATAGTAATCGTCGAAGAAGAATCGATCGTGAAGGTCGAAGATCTCGATTTCGGCGCAATACTTGGCACCGCAGCGGGAACGGTGGTGATGACCGCCACCACGACCCCCACCTGCACCGCCTCGGCAGGGCTGGCTCAATCGGGGGATTGCCAGCCAGCAGAGTTCATCGGCAAGGGTGTCTTGAACCAGATCGTGCGGATCAAGAGCCCAAACGCTGACCGAATTACCCTCACCGGCCCAGGTGCCGATATGCGGATCAATTCGCTGGTCATCGACGGCGGCACCGACATGGTGTTCCAAAGCGGAAATGGTGCTTTCAGACGCTACCTGATCACCAATAGCACTGGATTTTTCACCTTCCGGCTGGCGGGCACGCTGAATGTCGGCGCTAACCAGGCGCCGGGTGTTTATACCGGTACGTTCGAGGTCCAGTATAATTACGATTGAATTGCGCCTCGCGCCGCTTGCGAATCCGCATTTGAGTGCGTATCCGCATTTCGCATGAACATTCCGCCACCTGAAACCATCCTAGTCGATCAGACCCGCGTCAGTTGTGACGGGGCGAGCGCCATTCGCGGCCCTGCCGCCGGGGCCGATAATTATACGCCCGCTGCTCTGGGGCATCCGCGCGTCTATCTGGAAATCGACGAACATGGCTATGTCGATTGCGGCTATTGCGACCGGCGATTTGTGCTGAAAGGCGGCCCTGCGCAGGGCGCTGATCAGGCCGCGCTGCCTGATATCTCCCAAGGCGCCAGCTAGGCTGCCGTTTCGCCGGGCATTGGGTTTGGTAATCCAAAGTTAACCCAGCTCATTCATCACGTTCCATCACCGAAAATTCGGCTCTCGCCCCCTATAGCGGCTATTCAATCAGGGGGCCTGTTCATCGTGTTTCACACCATTTCAAATACCAACCTCAACGGCACCCGGGCACGGCATCTGCTGTTGGCGAGTGCGCTGCCGGCCTTGCTGGCAGGGACGGTTCCGGCCCATGCCGCCGACGATGCAACTGCCGACGCGCAGGCGCTTGTGATCGAGGGATTCCAGCTACAGAATGTCGACCCGCTGCAATTCGGGCGAATCGTTCCCAGCGGGCTTGGCGGATCGGTGATGATCGATGCGAATACCGGCACGGTCAGCACCATTGGCCAAGTAATCGCGGTCGGCAGCGACCAGACCCGCGCCCGCTTTACAGTCGATGCACCAGTGGGCGTAATCATGATCCTGGCGGGCGATCCAACCGTGGTACTGACCCGGGCTGGCGGGACCGAGACCATGACCGCATCGTTGATTCATCAGGGCACCACCAATCTCTCGGTGACCAACGTATTTGGCCTGCCAATCGGCTTGCTCGCGACGAACCCGAACCAGGAAATCTATACCGGAGGATCGCTGGTAATCGGCGGGAATCAACCGGAAGGTACTTACGAAGGCACCTTCACTCTCATGGCATCCTATCTTTAACCGATCTGCCGTCCTATATTAGGCGGCATGAGCACATTCGATCCCGCAGACCTGCTGTATAGTGACGGCAAACTGACCCCAGCGCAGGCACAAGCGCTGGCCGCCGAGACCCTCGCCCGCTGCGACGATGGGGAGCTGTATTTGCAATATAGCGCCAGCGAAGCATTCACCTTTGATGATGGGCGGCTGAAAACCGCTGATTATTCGCGCGATTCCGGCTTTGGCCTGCGCGGCATCTCCGGCGAAATGACCGGGTTTTCCCATGCCAATGACATCAGCGAAAGCGCAATTCGCCGCGCAGGGGAAACTCTGCAATTGCTCGATCCGGCGAAGGGTCAACCGGCCCCGCCCCCGCGCCGAAACAACCGCCACCTTTACACCGATGACAACCCGTTGGACGGGATACCCTTTGCGCAAAAAGTGCAATTACTGGAAACCATCAATGCCGCGGCCCGCGCCCGCGATCCGCGTGTGGCGCAAGTTACGGCTTCGCTATCTGCCAGCTGGAATGTGATCGAGGTCATCCGCGCAGACGGTTTCGTGGCGCGCGATATCCGCCCGCTTGTCCGGCTCAACATTGCCATTGTGGCAGAAGCAAATGGCCGCCGCGAAACGGGCACTTTCGGGATGGGCGGGCGCTATCTTTATGACCGGTTGTTCGATCCGGCAGAATGGAATCGCGGCTTGGATCTGGCAGTGGCGCAGGCCATGACCAACCTTGAAAGCGTGGATGCCCCGGCGGGTGAAATGACCGTGCTGCTCGGCCCTGGCTGGCCCGGTGTGCTGCTGCACGAAGCCATCGGCCATGGGCTGGAGGGCGATTTCAACCGCAAGGGCACCAGCGCATTTTCCGGCAGGCTGGGCGAACGGGTGGCGGCCAAGGGCGTGACGGTGGTGGATGACGGAACGCTGGAAAATCGCCGCGGATCGCTGTCGATTGACGATGAAGGTACGCCAACATCCGAGACCGTCCTG
>Ga0105055_10012115_pt1 | contig 10537 bp, 4 predicted proteins | sample BON03_FD_78090 | JGI IMG/M metagenome (GOLD analysis project Ga0105055, IMG submission 78090) | Freshwater microbial communities from Lake Bonney liftoff mats and glacier meltwater in Antarctica - BON-03 | ecosystem: Environmental > Aquatic > Freshwater > Ice > Glacier meltwater | place: Lake... | reverse complement strand
CGTAATTGTCGGGGTGGCAGGATTCGAACCTGCGACCTCCGCGTCCCAAACGCGGCGCGATAACCGGGCTACGCTACACCCCGAACTAGTTATCTATTTTCTTTCCTGGGGTGGTCACGCCCTAAGCGTGACGACCTCCTCGTCCCAAATATTTTGTTTTAATGACCGGGCGAAACCTCACTTGCCTTCGGAGTGTTATCCCCGAAATGGTCATCTATAAAACGTTTTGCTCCTCTGTTCTTTATACGTCGCTCCAAAATCAAGGCTTCCGAGCGAGATAATACTTCCAGTTGCAAAACTAATTTCCAAGGGACCCCACTCTTGGTGGAAGGAACAATCCCGAGGTTATGTCTTTTCAATCTTTTTATGATATCCGTAGTTTGACCTACGTAATATCTTGAACGTTTTTCGCTATATAAAATATAAACGAACATATACTATCTTTCTTAGGGTGGTCACGCCATAAGCGTGACGACCTCCGCGTCCCAAACGCGGCGCGATAATAACGCCTTGCGTTACAAACCGGGTGAGACCTGCCACGCCTCAGGCGTGGTACATCCCCGAAATGGTCATCTATACAGTTTCAATGAAAAAATATAGCTGTTTTTTCGGACTGCAAATATAGTACAATCCTTCTAAATAAAAAGTTATATGTCATAAAAAAGAGCACTAAAGATTTTAGTGCCCTTTTCATGGAAATATACAGATAAAAAGTAACCGATCCTAGGATCAGCGTATTGAAACATAAATCCCGACAAAAAGGCCTAGTTCCCTCGATCACCTTACTCCTATTAGCTTATAGATTTTAATATTCTGGTCTAAAGAATAATTCCACTATCTATAGAGGGTAAAATGCCCAAAGAATTGTTGTTTATCCTCATCATTGGCATTCACTTCATACCAATAATCCCCTGAGGGTACTGCCTTGCCATCATAATTACCATCCCATCCGGATACCTGGTTTAAGATAGCCACAACCCTACCGTAACGGTCGTAAATCTTAACTTCTATATTTGGAAAATAATCCCTATTTCCAGGATACCATTCGTCATTCATATTATCCCCATTAGGGGTGAAGAAATTGGGGACTTCCAACATTCCAGTAAATTTAAATGGTATAGTAATGGTAGCTTCACACCCCATTATATCTTCCACTCTTACCGTTACATTGGCATCTTGGTTGGATAAAAATACATTTACCGACCCAAAAGAATCTCCTTGGAAGAAATATTCATAACCTCCAAATCCACCTGTAGCCATTGCAGTTACTTCATTGGGACCTGTTTTTATCGCTGTCAGGGTCAAAGGTTCAAAGGCATCCACTGTAAAATCAACAGATGTGGCACATCCATTTTCATGATAGATATAAACAGTATGGTTACCGGCACTCAAATCACCAAACACAGTTTGGGTATTTGCCATGGTTATATCATCTACGTCCAGTGAAAACAGCAGCCTCGGCATTAAACTAGCATCCGCCATACGAATTGTAACCGTGCTATTGGGGAATATTCCCTCACAACCATATTCTACGATCGGCTCTGAGTTTAAATCGACACCAATAAGGATAGGAACTACCGCATTTGCCTCACAACCCATAGAATCCCTAATGAACACCACATAGGTCTCACCACCCATTAGGTTATCGAAAAACAATGAATCGTTTCTAACAAAAACTTCATCCCCAACAGAGTTTGGTCCAATAATTTTGGTCTCATAATATTCCACTCCACTTAAGGTATCCGTAAAAGGCGTTCCTCCCATCATGGTTAGCTGTGCCGAACCATCTGAAGCCATAATACAGGTTTCCGGGGTGGTATCCACATTGGCCACTACCAATTCTTCCGGTTCCAATATGGTCACTTCCTGTAATATATTACAGCCCAATTCGTCCTGTACTATAATTTCATATGTTCCAGGGGGCAAATCCGTAAAGGTGAAAAAATTAGGATTCGCTGGATCTTCCCCTTCAAAAAACTCACTTAAGGTATCGGAAATGGAAAAACGAATTTTTCCAGTACCACCGCTGGCTTCAATAATAACCTGACCATTGGTATCTCCATTACAACTTACTGGGACCGTTTCTAAACGATCCAATATTAATGGATCTTTTGGCGTAATTAAAATTTCACCGGAAATTGCAGTACATCCTTGACTAGTGGCATATACATAATATGACCCCGGAGGTAAATCCCTGAAAATACCCGAATTTTGTGGCCCGCTAACAATATCAGCAGCAAGGGGGACTCTTGGCACTCCCGGTACCCCAGTATCCAAAATATTATTCACCAAGGTGTAAATATAATTCCCGACCCCACCAAATGCCTCGGATCGGACAATACCCGTAGGTTGACCCGCACATTTAATATTGGCATCTACCAAATCCAAGGCTATGACCAGCGGCAAGGCTGGATCCAGGTTAATTTCATTGGACTTCTGCTCAGGACAGCCGTTCCCATTCTGTACATCAAACTGATAAGGTCCTGGGTTTACATTTACATCAGGTATTATTATTTCTGCGGTAATTATACCAATACCCCCAAAAGAAACAAAGGGATCTGCGGTACCAGACCTACGATAAAAATACTCCATTCCCGGTACTGGGTTAACAATAGTAAGTTCCATTCGACCTTCATCCCCGCAACCAGGCGCCAAGGTTTCCAGCAAATCGGCATCCACAGGAAGTGGGTCTTGGATAAAAATGGGAAGCGTGGTAAAGCTACATCCCCAACCATCATAGACCACGATAGTATAATTTCCTGTGGGTAAGTTTGGAAAAACGGCTGATTCTTGCAAACCACTTGTATTTACAATATTCCCCAAAGTATCTAACCTATTCAACTGGAAAAGATATTCTTCACCATCACCGTTGATGTCCTCCCCACCTGTTACATTATAGGCTTCAATAATTCCGTCGTTCGAGCCAGGACATAATAATGGCTGCACTATTCTAATATCTGCAGCAATGGGTACAGGAGGATTAATGGTGAAATCTTCCATTACCACACACCCACCAGAGTCACTAATACTCACCTGATAAGTACCACTTATTAAATCACTAAACACATTATTGGTAGAAAAAGGTGCTATCATAAGATAGACTCCCGGCGCAGTTTCCAACTCCAGTTGATATTCATAGCCTCCCCAGCCACCATCACCGGAAACAGTAATCTCACCCCTACCAGGAATAAAACAAGTTACATCCGCTGTTTGTGCTGGTGTTGGATCCAAGGGTCTATCCGGACCATGTACCGTAGTTGTATTACTGACGGTATCACAAAATGGACTATCCACTGCTTCTACACGTACTAACAAATTGCCCGCTGGCACACCTGTTATTATTTCTGGGCTACTAATAGGATTGGCTGTATCAAAACTTCCGGTTACTCCAGTACTCGTCTCAACACCTGCTGCATCGCGGGTAAATACTTCATAATTATAAATACCCGTATAATTGTTGACCTCTATACTTATCTCTCCATCAGTTCCATTAAAACAGGTTACCGGTTTCACCTCATTAATAATGGCCTCGATAAGATTGTAATCGGGAACATTATATGTGGGGGTAACAAATAAACAACCCCCATTGGCAATATCCCGAACCGCAAATATATAATCCCCGGGAGTATCCAAATCCCACACAAGCCTATCGGATCCACTTGTAAGACGTTCGGGCTGTGAGCCTAAAGGCAATATTTCCACACCGTAATTTCCCGGTCCTTCATTAATAATTATTTCTACCGTACTGGCCATAACACCTGATCCAGATGCATCGCAAGTAATAGAGGTAAGTTCATTAAAACTGAAGGTTAATCCGGATGGAGGCGTTAAGTTGACCGTATCGGAAACTTCGCAACCATTATTATCCCTAATAGTGACAATTATAGTTTGAGGTGCTCCGTTGTCGATAATTTCAAAAGTATTACTACTCTGGAAATTGGTCCCATCAAACACTGCCGTTCCATCATTAATACTGTAAGTATAAGGCCCTGTTCCTGTCAAAGTACCGGAACCATCACCGTTGGTATCGGCGTATGCCGTAATAGTTGATGTATTAAACGTATTGCTGGCGGGGTTACATGTAAAGGCAGGGGCATTAGCCGCGCCAATTAGTGCTGTAGGTTCTACAATTGTTGCAGATACACGAGTTGACATACACCCTCTACTAGACACCACCTCAACGGAATAGATATCGGCAGTTAAGTTTTCGAAAATAGCGTCTGCCTGACTTATCACCAAAGTATTGGAACTGTCATACAAATTATATACGAAAGGCCCGTCAGTGGCCGAAGCATCAATCAAATCCACCGTAATACTGCCATCGGCACTTCCAAAACAAGTAATATCTTCCGGTAATGCCGTATCTATTATAGGCTCATCTACTGAAATAATTTCAACCACAGCACTATCCGTACAAAGCGTAGGGGTGTTGGAACTTCTATCTGTAACAGTTATGGTATAATTTCCTGGAGGTAAAGTCGTAAATAAAGGATCATCAGACTGACTGACTACAAAACCAGCACCATCATCCAGCACATAATCAAAATCCCCACTACCACCTGAAGTTACTACCGTAATACTTCCATCTGCATTATTACAGGAAGGTTCCGCGGAGGCAGATGCCGTAATGGAAAAGAAATCGAATACTTCAAAAATATTGGTTGCTGTACATCCATTACCATCCCGAACCGTCATGGTATAAGTTCCGGGATTGGGAACAATAAAATTAGGGCTATCTTGAAATCCAGAGCCTATATCGTACTGAAAGGTAGTCTCAGGGGCTGGGCCACTATTTAACGGGGAGGTTACCGCTACATTATAAGAAGTCACTACAAAACATTGATTCGTTACATCTATAGTAAGTGCTGGCACTCCAGGATCCATAGAAATGGTTACCGTACTTACAGATTCACAACCACTGGCATCCTGTACATAAACATCGTAAACACCAGGTGCCAAATCATAGTTGGTAGTAGTCGAATATGCCCCCACCGCTGTTGTTGTAGGCACTACGGAAAACTGGTAAGGTCCTGTTCCCCCTACACCCCGCACGATCAGATGTCCGTCTGGGTCGTTGCAGTTGGCATTGGTATTACTATCAATGCTAACGGTCGGGATATCTTGGATTATGGATACCAATGCCTCACCAACACAACCACTGGTAAGATCTTCAGCGAAAATTTGATAACTCCCAGGGTTAAGACTGGTAAGATCGGGATAGGGTCCGGCGGATGGTATAGTTGCAGGTCCGAAAATTAGATTTCCTGTATCGGTATCATATACATTAATCCTAACATTAGGTCCTGAGGTACCACTTACATTATAAGAAATGGTTCCTTTACCAGCTACATCGCACGAAGCAGAGGTCGAAGTGGCATTGACCGTCAGTGAAGGTCCTGGAATAGGGTCTATCTGTTCAACATACCTACATCCCAAAGCATCTATAACCTCAACAAAATAAGTAACACCATATTGAATCTGCCCTGTAAAATCGTAGCTATATGGTGCTACGGTAACCGGATTAAGCGTCTCACCAAGTAAGCCAATCTGGTAACCAGGTGTCCCTCCAACGATATTTACAATATATGTAAATGTAGTTGTACAATCTTGTGGATCTGTTGTAGAAACAGGAACCAAATCGATTGTGTTTTGACCTATAGTTACCGCATCACGATCCTCACATCCGGAGGCATCCCTTGTTATAACCGTATAAGTTCCCTGTGGTAGATTAAAAAAGCTTTCCGACGTACTAGCTGTTGGTCCAATAGTACTAACTATTCCTCCGGCTGCGTTCAAAAGAGTATAAGTATAATCAGGGTTCCCATTGGATATCGCAGTAACATCTATAGATCCATTAGCTATCCCTGCTGAGCATACTGCATCATTGGCAACTACAGTTGCATCAACTCCTGCTGCTGGTGGTCCTACTGTAAAATCAACATCTATAAAACACCCTCTACTGTCCCTAACATAATAGGTATAATTTCCTGGTGAAAGATTCCCGTATACGGCTTGACTTGTATAAGTAATACCGCCATCTGCGCTATAAGCGTATGGTGCTACCCCTACGGTTGTATCCGGTATCAACCGCACTACCCCAGTATTGGGATCTCCACATCGTGGATCCGTAACATCTGCCGTAGCTACCAATACATCAGTCGCACTGATAGTAACCACATTGGTTTCTACCACACAACCATTACCGTCAGTAATCTGGAACTGGTAAGTACCCTCACTAGGTGTGGTATACACAAAACTACTTCCTGCAATTGGCGTAGTGGAACCGTATCCCCCACCATTAAAATCAACGGCGTAAGTGCCATATGGAGTGTTCCCATTACCAATATTAACCCGTATATCTGCATCTCCTGCACCCAGAACCAAGCTACAGGTAAGTTCTTTTTGAATACTAACTGTCGTAGTCGTCTGGGCTCTTATGTTCCTAACAACATCGTCTATACAGTTATTTCCATCTCTAACCTGAATGGTATGGTTGCCCGGAGTAAGACCACCAAAACTTGCACTGGCACCACCGGCTACCCAAGCACCATTATCAATTCGATATTCATAATTACCATCTCCCCCACTGGCATTGACCACCATGGTCGTTGCATCGGCACTGTCAAAACAGAAATCGGAAGCTCCAGTATCCAACACCAAAGTAGGTGCCGTAAGAACTGTAAATGTATAGTTGGCGGATGCAGTACAGCCCCCACCATCTTCTACCTGAATCGTATATGCCCCTGAATCATCCGTTAAGCCTGTGAAATTTGGATTACTCTTTGGTCCTACAGTACTTCCATTAGGCCTAGTAAGCGTATATTTATAACTGCCCCATCCACCGGAAGCATTCCCGTTTACTGCTCCCCTATTGTTATTCTGGCAACTCATATCGGTCCAGATAGGTGCAATGGTTAGGGCCGTTGCTGGCTCAGAAATGGTCAAGGTAGCTGTATCAGCACAGTTGGTATCTTCATCGGTTACCGTAATAGTATAGGAACCTGCAGATAATCCTCCTATAGGTACAATATTGGACGTTTGACCGGTTACCTCTGGATTTGCATCTATTTGATATTTATAAGTACCACTAAATCCGTCTACAATAAAACGACCGGCACCATCACTATCTCCAAAACAAGTTACGTTAGTGAGCAACTGACTGGCAACTCTAATAGAACTAATATCGGTAATGGCAAAACTTTCATTATAGCTACAGCCCGCAGAATCGGTTACCCTAAAAGTATAACTACCCAATCCCAATCCAGAAAACACCCCAGTAGCGTTACTGTCAGTTATTGGGGCTATTATTTCAAAAGTACTTATAGTCGCCCCCCCAGTTACAGACAAGGAAACAGATGCCGTGCCCGTTGCACAATTAATACTGGATACGGTAAAATCGATATCGGTAGGTTTATTCAATGGACTAAACACAATGTTCGGTAAAGTGGTAACACAGCCATTGGCATCCCGTATTTGAGGGGAATAGGTTCCTGCGGAAATCCCATTAAACACTGTATTGTTAAGAATGAACCCCGAACCAATACTATATTCGTAAGGTCCTACACCTCCACTAATTCCCGAAAAGGTAATCTGCCCCCCACTTTCATTGATACAACTTGGGGTTTGAGTGGCGTTGGCATTACCCAAAATGGTAGATGGAGTGCCTATGGATCTACTTACCGCCGGAGTGGTACAGGAAAAAGTATCCTGTTGATACCTAAGTACTACATTATAATTACCAGGTGCTAAATTGGAAAAGACATTACTGTTCTGAAAAGAACCACCATTGTTAATACTATACACCAAGTTGTAACCATTACTATTGGTAACATTAACGGTAATGCTTCCGTTATTGGATCCCCCACAATTTGCATCAACAGTGGTGATATTATATACTGGAGGGGGAATATTTTCAACATCTACAGATGCATTTTTGGTACATCCATTGGCATCCCTTACTATAATATTATAAGTTCCAGGACTGCTCACGGTATGCGTAGTAGTACTAGCAAAACTACTTCCGAAAGCTCCTCCATTTACATTATATTGATATGGTCCCGTACCGCCGCTAGCATCTATGGTAATATTTACAGCTGTGGCACCGCAACCAAAACTATCGGTCGCAAATGCTGTGGCATCTACAGGAACAAGCCCTGCACCAATAGTAATAGGATTTCCATTAATGGTACTTATAGTTTGGGTACAGCTACTACCTGCCTGAACCGATACTGAATAGGTACCAGCTCCAAGATTATTAAATGTGTGAGTATTTGACCCGTTAGGACCATAGGTGTTCATGGTGACACCATTTCTAATTAACCTATAACTATAAAATCCAGGTACTCCAGAAATATTAATGCTTATACTACCCTTGTCCCCACTACAGGTGATGTCTACCTTGGAAACAACCACGGTCATATCTACTTCACTAATAGTTACTGTTTGTGAAGGAAATACACAAGCACTTGGAGAAGCATTCTTTAACCTAGTATATACTTGATAATTACCAGCAGTCAATATATCGAAATACGGATTGTCCTGATAAGGGCCTGCTGGAGAATTTAGACTGTATTCATATCCTGCAGGAACATTGGTTACCTCTACCCTCCCTGGATTACCACAAATAATATTCTGGGTACTAAGCTGCGGATTCAATGGATTGGAAGAAACCCTAAAATAATAAAAGGCTCCGGACCCTACCCTAACGCGATATTCCCCCGCAACGGAGGGATCACTGGCGTCAAGAAAATAAGTTGCACTAGTTACCGCAGGTCCATAACAACCATTATCCTTAACAGGACAGGTGTCTGTTCCTACAAAAGGACAGCTGGCTGAAAGCTTCTGCCAAGTTATGGTTCCAGAACCGCTAACAGAAATGGTTCTATTATCACCAGTTCCACATAGGAAGAATTTTGCCAGGGTACTACCATCATTGGTACATGTTACCTGCTCGTTGGCCCCGTTGATAATCGTAGCGAACATCATTGGACTCGAAAAGGTATCACTATCAACCGCTTCTACCACGTTGGCTTGAGCGTCGACTAGTAGGTTATTATCTTTTGCTTGCCGAACGAGCATTTCCGTCGAGTTTATATTTTCGACCGCAGAAGTAACATCCGCAATAAGCTCATAAACTATCGAATTTGCCTTCGATACACTAAACACAATGCTTAGGGCTATCAAAAGTAGGGCATAGTAAACATGCCTTGGTTTTTTTGGGAGCATAGGTTAAGTAGGTTTTACAAAATATATTCCGACTTGGGGAAATCAAAGTATATTTTTATTGTAATAGTTTAAACTTATATTTTATAATTATCTTTAGCGTCCTTAGCTTTATTATTAATTATTTAACGTTGAATTATGAAAAATAGTATCTCAATTATATTCATCTGTTTATTGTCGTTAAATTTTTCTTGCGCACAACAAACTGAAAATGAAGTAAATACATCAGATAACCCACCCTTTACTGCTGAACTAATAATCGATGAACTGCAGGTTCCGTGGGGATTTACCTTCCTTCCTGATGGCAGTATGCTAATTACCGAAAAGGCAGGCCAATTGATCCATTTTAAGGATGGCAAAAAAAATGTGGTGAGCAATTCACCTACAGTGTATAACAGAGGTCAAGGAGGTTTGTTGGATATTGTTTTACATCCCGATTATACCAATAATGGATGGATATATATATCACACGCTTCCGAAGAAGGTGAAGATAAAGGTGGAAATACGGCCATTATAAGAGCAAAATTAAATAACAACAGCCTTACCGACACCCAATTACTATACAAAGCCACTCCAAATACTACAGGTGGAAACCACTTTGGATCCCGGATTGCCTTTGATAATGAAGGATATTTATACTTTTCGATTGGGGAACGTGGGGAAAGGGACGTTAATCCACAAGATATTACCAAGGATGGAGGAAAGATTTACCGCTTAAACGCAGACGGCACTATACCTGCAGACAACCCTTTTGTAAACACCGAAGGAGCAAAAAAGGCTATATTTAGTTATGGACATAGAAATCCGCAAGGCCTGGCCAAAAACCCAATTACCGGGGAGATTTGGGATAACGAACATGGCCCACAGGGTGGAGATGAAATAAATATTATTGAAAAAGGAAAGAATTATGGCTGGCCAGTAATTACCTATGGTATCAACTATAGTGGAACGCCCATTACCGACAAGACCGAAATGGAAGGTATGGAACAACCAATACATTACTGGGTACCGTCCATTGCTCCCAGTGGAATGGCTTTTGTAACTTCTGACAAATACCCGGATTGGAAAGGCAATTTATTGATCGGTTCTTTGAAATTTCAATATTTGGAGCGCTTAGAACTTAAGGGAAATAAAGTTATTTACAGAGAAAAATTAATGCCAGACCTGGGACGGGTGCGCGATGTGCGCCAAGCTCCGGATGGCTACATATATGTTGCCGTTGAAGGCAAGGGAATCTACAAATTAGTGCCAAAAAAATAACCGTCATTTTCTTTATTAAAAACTTCAAAATATAAAACATGAAGCTATTGCTCTT
>Ga0105055_10012105_pt1 | contig 10550 bp, 4 predicted proteins | sample BON03_FD_78090 | JGI IMG/M metagenome (GOLD analysis project Ga0105055, IMG submission 78090) | Freshwater microbial communities from Lake Bonney liftoff mats and glacier meltwater in Antarctica - BON-03 | ecosystem: Environmental > Aquatic > Freshwater > Ice > Glacier meltwater | place: Lake... | reverse complement strand
TCTTAGAAGACTTTCGGAACAAGGTGGCTGTGGTCGACGCCTCCCTCCGTCCCTCCTTCGCGCCCTCCCACCCTTCCTCCTTTTCTTCCGTGGCTTCGGAGGCGGGGGAGGGAGGGAGGAATGGTGGGGGGTGCGTGGATGAGGAAGAGGAGGACGACGACGACGATGAGGAGGAGGAGGAGGAGGAGGAGGAGGATGGGTACGAGGACGAGGAGGAGGACGGGCAGATTGCCGATGAGAGGAGGATGGTGTTTTCTGTGTGGGGAGCAGGGCGGGGGGGAAGAGGAGGAGGAGGAGGAGGAGGAGGAGGAGGAGGAGGAGGAGGAGGAGGAGGAGGGAGGAGGGTGGGATATGGAGGGCGGGAGGGAAGCCGGCGTGTTGTGTTCATGGAAGGAGGTGGAGAGGCGCCGTCGCCGCAGCAGCAACAGCTACAGCAGCAGCAGCCGCAACACTACCACCGTCCACCGACCCACCACCACCACCCTCACAACGCGCATTACACGCACCACCACCATCAACAGCACCAGCACCAGAACCAGCGGGCTGTCTCGATCTCTCACTCCCCCTCCCCCGCTTCCTACCAAGGGCAGCACCAGCGCAAGCGTTCCTTCCTTTCCTCGGGTGCGTCCCAGCCGCAGCCACCGCCGTGCCAGCGGAGGAGGGTCGTGGAGGTCTTTCATGAGTAGGAAGGAAGGGAGGGAGGGAGGGAGGGCGGGAGGGAGGGAGGGAGGGAGAGATGGATGTGAATGTAGTGGGGAGCCGCAAGAATGGAAGATGGTGGGGGACATGTACAGATAAAGACGAGAAGAAAGGTCATAGTTCCAAAGAGAAGTTATACGATAAGAAGAAAGCGAAGTAGTGGAGGGCGCGCGACAGAGAGCGGGCAGAGAGAGGGAGGAGGGAGGGAGAACATAGGGAAGATTAATAAGAAGGCAGCTCTCAAAAGGTGTGTTTACAACAAGCATCACCACTTTGTGGGTTCCTTGTGTGTGTCAGTAGTTCGGAGTGAGTTAGAGAGAGGAAAGAAGAAGCGCGTGTCTATTTTGCCATTCTTTCAGGCGGCCCGCCGTGACAGAGGAAGGAGAAAGAGAAGGAGCGGTTAAGGGCGCGGGAGGATGAGAAGACATATTCACGAATTTGGAAAAATGGGAGAATTAGGCAATCAGCGAGGTTAATATCGAAAGAGGCAATGTCAACGACACAGAGAAACACTAATAGAAGTCAGGAGAAAGACAGGAAAAGCGCGATAGAAAAAGACGAATCAAAAACCACCTTCATAGCTTGAACCGACACCTCGTGTGTTTGCCAAAACTATGTAACTATGTTTATGCTTTCGTTACTTTTTCCTCTCTTTGGACAGGCAGTTCCCTTAAGGCTTCTCTTCTTCATCAACGTGTGCGCTTGTGTCTATTGGGCTGGTTGTGCAGAAGGTACAGCATCGAGCTCGCCTCACGAGCAAAATTTACAAAAACTGTTTCTCCTTTTCTCTTTCTCACTCCCTTGTTTGTGTCTCCCATAATTATCACCCATTTTTTTATGAATTAAAAATCGACCGTATGCCATGGCCCAACCAAGCGCCGCCGTGCTTGTTGGTCCACCTCAAAGATCGTCGACAGCCCAAACACCTTCCCAGTCATATCGCTCGCCTTCAAGTAATACTCCCCCTTCGCCTGCCCTCTTGGCACCGTCCATGCAAATGCCGCCCCGCCCTTCTTGTCTGTGGTCACTACGCGCTTCACCACTGCTGCCGTCTGCTTGTCCCCCGTGGCGTCCCGCCCGAACAGCGAGACGGACAACAGAACCCCTTGTGGGAACCCAGCCAGCTCCACGTTGTACTCTTTCCCCACCACCGCTCGCGACAAGGGCATGCCCAGGTTCGCCGGATCCACCAACCGGACCGACTGCGCCCCAGCTGCCGAGCCCACCTCGTCGGCGAACGCCTTGGTGAAATCCAGGCTCGCATAAGCCGGGAGGTTGAACTGCTGGAGCACCGCGCCGTCCAGCGCTTGAATCAGTACCCCTTCCCGCGCGTTCAGGTAGTCGCTTACATACAGGTCCATGTCTTGGTAGCCCTCCGAGGACTTGTCGCTCAGCGCAGTCGCCAAGGCCTGTGCCTTGGCCGTGTCCGCAGTCACAAAGACAGCCTTGAGCGCGTGGGTATTGGGATACTCCGCGTTGGCCAGCGTGGAAGTTCGGCGCCGGAGCTTCTTCCTCTGCCTTGTCTGCTCCTCTTCATCCTCATCCTCCATGTCCGTCCCTTCTACCCCTCCTTCCTCCCCATTTTGCCGCAGTCGACGCAGAGCGCGCCGCCGAGCCCTTGTCGCGGGGGCCGTAGCGTCCGCCAAGCCCGTGAAGAATTCATCCGACATCCCCGAGAACGTCGAAACATGAATGCCTGAAGTCCCGTTCACCTTAAAGTAGCCCTGCAACGCCCTTCGGAGCCCCTCAGGGTCCAGTCCTCCCTCCTCCACCTCCGCGCCCGTGGTGGGCAAGAACTCGGCCACCACGATATGGGTGGGGTCAAAGGCGACTTCGCCAAAGTCAAAGGCTGCTTGCGCGCCTGCTGGGGCTCCGGCCTGAAGGACAGCGCAAGAATCTTCGACCTCGCAGGTATTGAGGCCCTTGCCGCCCACCAGCTCCGTCTCGCACACTCCGCAGTAATCCAGGTGCTCGGTGTTGATCTGCAGCGTGACAGGGTCCTCGTTCAGGTGATTGTTCAGCTCCGTGTCCTTGGTGGCCTCGAGGAAGGCCGGGCTCTCGCGCAGCGCCGCAATGTCTGCTGCCGCGTCCATTAGCTTGTCCGGCACCCAGCTCTTGAACTTCTTGGCCATGCCCGTCGCCCTTACATCCAGCAAGTTGTCCACATTCAAGCCAATGGCCAGAAGCTTTGATGCCCCGCCGTCCGCGCCATCGTCAAACAAACTCAAGGCGTCATTGAAAGCCGCACCGGACAAGCGCCGCTTCCGCAGGCCTCGGACACGATCACGGCTACTCATGGTCATGTTGTTCGGGACTCCCTCGTACAAATTGAACTCGGGGTCCGAGTCCAGCATATGCGACGCCCACTTGATATTACCCTCCACCATCCCCCCTCCCGTCACGAACGCGCTGCCTTTGCCCGTGGCCTCGGTGTTGCCCTGAATCCAGAAGTTGGCGGCGTGCGGCATGTGCATCATCATCATGCCCATGTCATCGTCCATTCCCGTGCTGTCATCATTCATCGGCCCTCCCCCCCCACCGTGGTGCCCGCCCATAAACGTCGAGTTGGGCATCATAACATCATCCGTCATCATCGTCATGGTCGGGCTCGAGAAGGCCATCAGCGCCGTCGGCATGTACACCGGCGACAAAGCAATCACCGCAGACCCCCCTCCCACAAACATCACCATCCCCAACCCCGCAAAGTACGACACCGCCACGGGCATGAAAATCGGATTCCCAACCCACACCACAATCCCGGCCCCTTGCGAGACCATCCCACCCAAGCCCAAGAACGAATAGACAGCCCAGAACATGGCCATCGGGCACCCTACCCACACCGACGACCCCGCCCCGTTGTAGCTGAACCCACCCTGCCCATGCACGGCCACGGTCGAGCCATACATGGAAGCAGGCACGCCCACGTGCGAAGAAGCACCCGTCCCCACAAACTCCACCGCGCCCGTCATGGCCATATAACCCGGCCCGGAAAACTGCACAAAAGTCGCCCCAGACTCTACCAGCACGCCAGCACCCACGGCGTTGTACATACCCACGCCAAAGGCCGAGAAGGCAGCATACGCCTGCTCTTGCGTCACGCCCGTGGCCACCAACACCCCCGCGCCCGTCGCAAAGGAGCCAAAGCCCATAAAGTTCATGACCACCGAGACGAACCGGAAGTCCACGCCCGTCAGAATCGTCACGCCTCCCCCCGTGAAGATGACCATCCCTGCCACATACATAGACATGGCGATAGACTGCCACTGAATCGTGCACCAGGTCAAGACCGTGGTCCCCCCCAAGGTCGCCACATGCCACCCCGCCCCACCGTAATTGCAGAAAAACATGGTGTTGGTAAAGGTACAGCCCGTCAAAAACACACTCCCTGCCACCACCAGCACGTCAGCCCCAATCATGACCTGATCCGTAAAGGGCATCAAAATCATCGAGTCCCAAAAATGGCAATTAAAGAAGCGAACAGTACCCCCCGTCACGTACACATGCCCCCCATACACCCTCCACCCAGTCATATCCAACTGGTCCTGAAAAGCCCGCTCAGTCATTGCTTGGTCCGTCATGACGGCCAGGAAAATCACGCCCACAAAATTCGCGCCCTCCGCCCCTTCCTCCAGCAAGACCCCCCCTCCCTTCACCTCCAAAACCTTAGACTTGACGTCCTCCCGCCCCTCCAACCCGTACCTGTCCCGGTACATCCCCATGCTCTGCCGAATCCTCACGTACTGCAACTCGAGGAAGCCACCCTCCATGACAGTGAAGGCCCGCATGCCCATCATTGCGTCGATGGTGGGGAGGAAGGCCGGGTGGCCCATGACGCGGACGTGCCGCATGACCATGATCTCATTCATATCCATCAGCATGTACGCCTCCGGATCAGGGTTGGAAAGGACGACCAGAGGGCAATCACCCTTCTCCACCGCGACTTGGAGCTCGTCAATATCCATGGGCCAGCAGGTGTCTTTCCCCACAAACTGCTGCAGGTCCATGGCACCCTTGGGGCTGTTGCTCCCGCCGCCCATGTCCATGCCCTCCATCTTCTCCTCATTCATCCCCGCCATGGTCAAGTCGCCCTTGTTGACGGCTCCCCCAACTTGCAAAGGGTCACCGACGCTGTTTTTCGCGATGGCTGCTTGCAGTGCTGCCTCCATCTCTGGGGTGAGAGGGGTCGTGGGCACGGACGGGGAGGAGGAGGAGGACGAGGAGGAGGACGAGGACGAGGACGAGGACGAGGACGAGGTGGAGGACGCGTCCAACGAGCCCTTGGAGCCGTCCAGGATGCTCTGCAAGACGTTAGCCAGCGCGTCTCCGGTGCTCTCCTTGGTGGCAGGCGGAGTGATGCTGCTGCTGCTGGTGCTGCTTCCGCTGCCAGCACTCTTGCCTCCCACCGTGAAGACGATGGCCAGGACCCCGCCCACCACCGCTGCTAAGAGGAGACCCCCAAGGACGTAGCGTCGCACACGGCGGCTGCCTCCATCTTGAGGTGTGGCCAAGGACGGCGCAGGGGCTGCCGCCATGGGGGATGATTAGACGGGGAGCGTCCGAGCTGCTGCTTGTCTGGCTGGCGTGTGCTCCCTTGTTGCTTCTGCCTGTTGCGGTGGTGTGGTGGGGGCATGATGGGCGACTTAATAAGACACTGTCTTGAGGGGGGATCAATCGAGTAATAAGGACGGGCGGGCAAGGTGGGCACGAAGTCCGTAGCGGGGGGTGATGGCCACAACTCCGTGCGTGCCCAGAACGGCCTCTTCTCCGCGCCTTCAACGGAGACGGAGAATGGCACCAGGACGGGAGGAGGCACAAATGTACCTTTTCTTGTCCTCCTTCTTCTTGTCCTTGGGCGCGACCTTGGCACATCAGCCCTTGTGATTGTCCTGGTCCTTTGCATGGGCAATGGACATGCGAATGCAGAGACGACTTGCCGCTTGCTGCTAGTAAACTGTCCCATGGCCATATCAACTGCCAAGTCGTTCACATTTGAACAGGCTACCCCTGCATGTCCCACCCCAACGCACGCAGCAGCCCAGGACGAGCCCTGCAAGCCCCCAGCACGCTTGACTTGTGTTGAGCTTCCATGATTGGCGCTGGTTGCACCGGCGCCCAGGCTGTCCAGGCCGTCTAACCACGGGTCAAGGGCGCATCACCATGCAACGCGCACGGCACGCAAAGGAGTGCTCCTGCTCCTGCCCCCGCCGGAGTTTGTACAGGTGCCTCCATGAGCGCTACCAGCGACCCTAGGACGACCCGCCCACCTTTGACAATGGGGGAGACTACGCATTCACAGTCGATCACGCACCTGGGCAGGACCACGCGTGGTGCGGAGCGACACGGCACTTGGAAGGACGCTGACCATGGGCCGCCCCTCCTGGGCGCCTAGCAGGCCAGCAGCAAGCACTGGCACGCATCTCCGGTGCCGTCGCACTATCTGGGACGACAATGTGTCTCTCTCTTTCTGCATGACTCACACACAAAGGCAGATTGTCGCTCTCTAAACGCTTGCACCCCGTACTCACGCCCACCCCGCACCCCACACGCACACCCTCCACAGGCGTCAGACACTCGTCCTCGTCCTTGGCACTTCGGACACATGCAGCTGCACTCCTCCATGAGGCCGTCGGGCCAGGTCAGCACCGCTCCGGTGTTGCTCTCCCTCTTCCTGGCAACTGCGGCACTGCTCCTTTCGCCCCCCGTCCTGGCCGAGACGTATGGCATGTCCTCCAAGGCCATGAAGAACTCGACCATGGAAGGCTCCGCCAAGGCCGACCACGCCTTCTACGATTATATTGTGGTTGGTTCGGGTCCCGGTGGCGCCACTGTTGCCCGGCTGTTGAGCGACGACCCCAAGATCAAGGTGCTTCTAATTGAAGCGGGCGAGAATCGGGACAACGACCCCCCTATCACGGACTCAGCAGATGCCTGGGTGGTGCCTGTGGATTACGTGCCCGAGTACTTCTGGCAAATAGCCATGATGCACAATGACTTCGAATACGGGACTCACGAGTGGCCCAGCTACCCGTCGCGCCGTGCGGTCGAAGAGTTCTACGCGGACGAGGTTGACGAGGCCAAGCGTCGGCAAGAGCTGGAGGACGCCATCCTAAGTCGGCGCTTTGGCGGAGGCAAGACCAAAGGCACCTCGCGCCAACGTCGCGCGCTTGCCGAAAAGGTGCACCGTCGTTTGCACGGCTACGAGGGCGAGACGGGGATGGAGCAGTACATGGGCGGGCGACTGATGGGCGGCAGCAGTTCCATTAACGGCGAGCAGTATGTGTGGCCTACGAGACAGCTGCTCGAGTCCATCCAGAGAGAAGTGGGCGGCGACATAGACTGGTCGCCCGACCGCGTCTTCGCTTTGTTGCGAGAACTGGAAAACTACGATGGCAGCTCTCCTCAACCACGGGGCACGAAAGGCCCCTTGAACGTGAAGCAGGCGCCTGCCGTTGCCACCGCGTCCAAGGCCGGGAACGATTTCGTGGCGTCCATCATCGAGGCCACCAACGTCACCTTGTTGGACGACTACAACGATCCGGAGACACCAATCGGTGCCTTCCGGCAATGGCAACTGACACAGAACCCTGACGGCAGCCGCGCAAGCTCGTCGACCTCAATGCTGAACGCGGAGGCCAAGGCGCGTACAAATCTGGTTATCAAGACGCGGGCCACAGCCATGTACATCAAGTTCAAGAAGAATGTGGCACAAGGCATCTACTACACACACGCCGGGATCGGTCAAACCGCATATGCCCGTAAGGAGGTAATTATTGCTGCGGGCCATCGCTCCAGCCTGCTCCTGGAGAACTCGGGCGTCGGCGACTCGCGCGTGATAATGCCGTTGCTGGAACGCGTGGGGTTCGAGATGGTGGCTGATGTGCCTGGCGTGGGGGCTTACCTGGGCAATGACGGCGTGCTCCTGCTGACCATGAACCGCTCGGATTCGGTGGATCACAAGAATGCGACTCTCAATGACTTGTACTCTGGTGGCGCTTTCCTGCCGTGGCCCAACGCTACTACCGCCAATCACTTCCCGCAAACGACGCAGCGCTTTTCCCAGCTCTTGGGCACGGACCAGCTCGGCGGCAAAGATGGACTCGACCTCTTCCACATCGGCGTCATTCTGCTCAACACCAGCTCCAATGGGTATGCCCACATCCAGAGCGCGGATCCCTTGTACGCGCCCCTGGTGACGGCTCGCACCTTCAACGACAAGATGGACCGGGGCAACTGGTGGTACCTGCTGCGTTTCCAACTCAAGCCCATCATTGACAAGATGATGGAAAAGGGGTACACCATGATCAGCCCACCCTACAGCTACTTCACCGACAACACGCGGAATGAGAACATGAAGAACTTGTTTGAATTCCTCTTTCAAAATTACATTCCCGCCCATCATTGGTTTGGCACTTGTAAGATGGGCACGGACCCCAAGAAGGGGGCGGTCACCGATAGCGGAGGCCGAGTATACGGAGTGAAACGTCTACGCGTAGCGGACGCCTCCATATTCCCAATCAAGCTCGACGGCAACACTGGTGCGTAAGTAGATGTGGAGGGGAGAGGAGCAGGGGAAGGGAGGGGAGATAGGTGAGACGTGCAAGTATATTCTTTAATTATTCATTTACTGATTTCCTCCTCTCATTCACATCAACCTTACCCAACACAGGCGTTCCTGCGTACATTGCCGGTGGGGTCATTGCCAAAAAGATTTTGGCGGGGAAATGAGGGGGATGACGGGGACATAGGAGAGCGGGAGGGCGGGAGCAGGGGTTGAGCCTATCTAGCCCGGGGAATGAGGAGAAGAAGGAATGTTTATCCATGTAGGGGCAGCATGCACACGCGTGATCTAGGGTGTGCTTTCTAATTTTATTGACCATTTTTTGGCAGAAAAGAAAATAAGCAAGGTAACGGGCCGGGGAAGGGCAAAAGAAAAATTACTCAAGCAACCAAAACCAAGAGAGAAAGATCTAAAAAGCACCAAAATGTGGGAGTAAATACTGCCGTGCCCTTGCCTTGCCTTTCCTTGTCCGCCACTTTTCATTTTTTGTTTGCCTTGGTTCATGCATGTGAACGTTGTGGGGGGTATTCTTTTGCTTTTTCTGTTTGTGGTCCCCGTTTGCTTCGACACACCTCACACACAACCCGCTTCCCACACCCACAACACACAGAGCGAAGGCATGGAAGACAGCAAGGCTGGATGCCGCAGTGCCGCTCCGACCCCGACCCCTTCAGAAGGCGGCAGACAGCAAGCAACATCGAGGCAACCCAGCCCCCGCACGAAGCCGACGCCCGGCGAAAGCCTGAGCATCCATGTGCCGCCCCTCGCCCCGATCTCACCCCACTACCACCGCCATCACCGGCACCGCCACCAGGACGACGATGAGCAAGGCTGGGACTCAGACGATGACGAGGAGCAGGATGAGACTTCCATCCATCGGGAGCACACCAGGGAATTTCCAGGCCTTCCTCCTTCATTTGCCGCGCTTGAGTCCCAGATCAGTGACACCCGCTCCCGCTCCGACTCGCTCAGCAGCGTGAGCTGCAGCAACTTCACTCGCCGCCCCTTGCTCACGCCCAGCATCAGTCCAGCCACCAGTACGCCGCACCATGGGGTGGGATTTAGCTTGGGCGGCGGCACTTTCGGCGGCGGTTGAGGCGAGGGCGGTGGGGGTGGAGGAGGGTTCAACATAGCAGATAAATATGGCATCACCAGTGATTGCGGAATGAGTGCGATAAGCGGCGCGGCTAGCTTGGCCACGGGGTCGACTATGAAGAAGAGGGGCGGGACACGGGGGGGAGAGACGGGGGGAGGGGCAGAGCATTTTCACGGGGCCGCCTCCTCTGCCCGGTGCTTGCATGAGAACCTTGGGGAGTATACGCCGTTGACCATGCTGCCGCAGGAGCAGGACGACGCTAACGTTATGCCCTTGCTTCGGATCTATGATATTTCCACCTACTTCCGTCATTTCTTTTTCCCTAAGAAGGGGGCGGGGTCGTTTGTCGAGAAGCTGCGGCATGCCATCTGGAAGCCAGTCGCGGGCCTGCTGTGGTTTTTGGGGTTGATTGCGTGGCAGGTCTTGCTAGGGCTGGCGATCTCGACGGTGGCACTTTATCTGATAAATGAGAAGAACGATGACGGGCTCGACTCGGTGGAGCAGCAGAGCTACGCGCATGAGTACCAGGCCAGCCATCGGAATTTTGGGGTAGGATGGGAGGGAGGGAGGGCAGGGAGGGAGGGGAGGGAGGAAGGGAGGAAGGGAGGGAGGGGGAGAGGGAGGATTAGAATAGTGACGGTTGGATCTGACTTGCTCTGTTTACGGAATCTATGGTAGGGTGGGAGGGTGGGAGGGAGGGAGGGAGGGTTGGAATGGTGGTGGTTTGACCTAACTAATTCTTCTACTTTTTCTTTCACCATCATCATCACAGAGTATCCTTGGCTTTGTCATCGGATTTCGCACCAACATTGGTGAGTGGAGAGGGAGGGAGGGAGGGCGGGAGGGCGGGAGGGAGGGAGGGAGGGAAGAAGGAAGTTGAATATGGCTTGATTGTGTGTCCGGATGGCCCGATGTAAGGATGGACTCACCCATCCCCTTTTTCTCCTTCTTAAATTGACTGCTTACCTCTCCCTCACTCGCTCCCTCCCTCCTCCCTCCCCTCCTTACCCCTTTCCCCTTCCCAGCCTACCAATCCTACTACGAAGGCCGCCGCGTCGTCGCCACGCTCATGCAAGCGTCCGCGAGATCGTTTTGGAAGCCTACACCTCCCTCCCCAAGGGCACGCCGGGGCCTCGTTTTGCTGACACGGGCGAGGTAGTGCCGGGCGGGCCTGCGACTACTAATGTAGAGGTGCTA
>Ga0105055_10012101_pt1 | contig 10553 bp, 6 predicted proteins | sample BON03_FD_78090 | JGI IMG/M metagenome (GOLD analysis project Ga0105055, IMG submission 78090) | Freshwater microbial communities from Lake Bonney liftoff mats and glacier meltwater in Antarctica - BON-03 | ecosystem: Environmental > Aquatic > Freshwater > Ice > Glacier meltwater | place: Lake... | reverse complement strand
GCCGCTGGCTTTGTGCATTGCTTTGAGGCGTTGGAGTGGCTGGCCTTCCATGGACTCGCTTCCGGAGGCGGAGGGGTGCCGGGAGGGGAGGGGGGGGCGGGAGGGAAGGAGGGGGTTGGAGGAGGAGGTGGTGGAGGAGGAGGTGTGCGAGAGGCCGTTGCTGAGTGAGGGTGGTGGCATTGGTGGTCGTCTACTCCTGCTGCTGCTGTTGCTGCTGTTGCTATCAAACTGTTGTTTCGGGACGATAGCTAGCGACGTGCGACTGCTACTGCTGCTGCTACTGCTGCTGACACTGTTGGAGAGGGAGGACCGCGAAGGTGTAGACGGGTCAGGAAGCAAACGTTCACTTGTGCTCAACTCCACCACCTCCCTCCTTTCCTTGTCCTCCTTCTCCCTTCCTCCCCCTCGAAGCACCATCAACCCCTCCCCTCCCTCCTTCCTCCCATCACCCCCCTCCTCCTCCTCTTCCTCCTCCTCCTCCTTCTCCACAGCCGCCCAAGCCTGATACCTCAAAACCCACCTAGTCACCGTCACGGCAATCCCAACAAACAACAACAAAGCCGCCAATGCCCCCACGACCAACAAAGTCAATGATCCCTCAATCTCGACATGAAATCCTGCTTTACCCTCCCCCTCCTTCTCTCCTTCGTCTCTGATCGTAAGAGTGGTGGTAGAGTCACAAGCTTCATCCTTGTCGACTTCATCTATTGTAGAGAGAGGACCTTGGTAGGTGAGGAGGAGAGGGGTGGTTGGTGGGACCGTCAGCATCACATCGTATACACTGTCTACTGCGCCAGAAGTCGAGATCTTCCCTCTTCCTGCTGCTGCTGCTGCTGCTGTCGCTGTTGCTGCTGTTGGAGTGCTTGCAGGGAGAAGCAAGGTGTTACTGCTGCTGCTGCTGCTGCTGCTCGTAGGAGTAGTAGTAGTAGCTAAAGCAGTGTCTTTCGACCCGTTCCCCCCAGTCTTCTTCCCTCCCTCCTTCCCTCCCTCCTTCCCCGCCAAAGCCCACGACGCCGGCAACAACCTCGGAAAAGGCGTGACCTCCCAAAATCCCTTCAACGAATACACACTCTTCCTCCCCCCACCACTCCCACCACTCCTACTAACCAACTCCCCTCCTCCTCCCTCCCTCCCTCCCGCTCTACCTGTCGTCGTCGTCGGCATCACTCCAACCCCCACACCCATCATACCATTCAACCCATACTTCCTCGCTGCACGCGCTGTAGCAATCGGGCCACCTCCCGCCATCGGCCCCACCAGCTGCCCCCCCCCAATCCTCGCCCCCCCAATCCTCGCCCCTCCTCCTCCTCCCAACCCTCCCACCAACATCCCTCCTCCCTCCCCTCCTCCTCCTCCACCCGTCAGCAACCTCCCACCCCCAACCCTCCTCGTCGATACCTCTCCTCCCTCTCCTCCTCCCTTCCCCCCCTCCTGCTGCTGCTGCTGCTGCTGCTGCTGCTGCTGCTGCTGGGGCAACTCCAAATGCAACCACTTGTTCTCCCTGACAGTATACATACCCATAGGCGCAGACGGCAACTCTCTCTCCCACAGCACCTCCCCACTCACCGGATCCAAAACCCTCAACGTCCTCTCGTCCAACCAAACAATATCAGGCAACGCCGGCGCCAGCAGCCCCCCCTCCCCTCCCTCCCTCCCTTCCTCCTCCTCGTCCTCCTCCCCCCACCAATCATCATCATCATCATCCTCCCCGACCCCCCTTCCTTCCTGCCGAGCAATCTCCTCAATATACCTCGCGCTTGGCCTTCCTCCCCCGCTTCCTCCCTCCCTTCCTCCCCCTCCACCTCTGCCTGAAGTACCCACAGCGAATAGCTCAGACAGTGTCACGTTCCACTCCTCCATTCCACTATGCACATTCAAAGACCTCACCACATAATCATCCCGCTGCAACAAAATAGGTGGTCCTCGCCCCCTCCCTCCCTCCCACACTCCACCTTCGCCATCAAAAGGCGCAGGCGCACCCGCAGGGCCCGCAGGGAAGGTCGTTGTCGTCCTCCTCCTCCCCTCTCCTCCCTCCTCCCCCACGGGGGACACCCGCGGTGGTAGCCCCACACCACCCCTTCCTCCCTCCCTCCCTCCCTCTCCTCCTCCACCTAGATTAAACTTGCTATTCACCCATTTCACATGCCCGCTCCCGCCGTCCAAAGCAAAGATTTTGGTCGTCTTTTCTCCTAGGAGCAAACCACACCCTTCTTCATTCCCTCCCCCGCCCCCCCCACCAGCAGCACCAAAAGGAGAAGAGGAAGGAGAAGAATCAAAAGCAGGGCAAGACATAATAGGGTTATCCAACAAATCTAACACATTCGGTGCAAGGATCTGCTGGCTCCCATCTTCCCTCACGCAGACAATCCGCCCTTCCAAGGTGGGCATCACGAAATACTTGCTCTCCCTCGCCCGCCCCACGTTCACCCTATCCCCTCCTCCTCCTCCTGCTTTTTTACTGCTGGCCTCGAGGAAGAAGGAGGAGGAGTAGAGAGGAGGACCAGAGTAGAATAGGCCCTTGGCTTGCCCGGTCCAGGCGTCTACAGTGTGTACCCCGCCATCGATGGTACTAATGACAATGCTCAAATCCCTTTCGCCTCCTGCTCCTGCTGCTGCTCCTGCTGTTCCGGTTGCACCCGCTGCTCCTCCACTTCCTGCGTTTCCTGGATACGATCGAAACGGTGGCGCTTGCTGGCGGACGGTGGTTAGGTGCTGCTGCTGCTGCTGCTGCTGCTGTTGCGAGGGGAGGGGATCGAGATCGCCCTGCACGCGGAGGACAGGAAGGAGGGTGAAAAACAGAGAAGACACAGTAGCAACCAAGGCAGCCAGAAGCACTTTACTTCTCGTGGTGATGCTGCTGCTCCGGGTGCTGATGAGCATGCTACGTCTTCTCTTGGATGGTCTTCTTCTCCTCTTTCGATTCTCACCCTCCGACTCGCTGCTCTCCTTCCGTCGCAAAGCTGGTGGTGCGGGTGGTGATGATGACGATGGTGGTGGCGCCGGCAGCACCGGTGGGAGTGGAGGCAATGGAGGCGGGAGCATCAGTCGACTAGACGAGGACAGGGAGGGCACGGACGCTGCCCGCCGCCGACGCCCCTCCGCCCCTGCCTCGTCGTCGAGCGCCTGGTGCTGATGCATGGCGCTGCGTTATAGGACTTCTCTTCTAGTTTCTAGGTGCTGCGGACGTCTGTCCTTGCTGCCACTCTCCCGCATCCCTTTACCCTCCCGGTAATGCGCCTGTATGGTAGTGATGGTAGGAGGGAGTGGCGTGAGTGCTCGCTCGCTCCTGTAGCTTCAGAAGGATGGCCCTCTCAGGGCAACCTCGCCTCGGCCTCTGTCTTTCGTACGCTACCAAGCCGCCCCTCCCGGCTCCACCCCCTCGCTACGTACCTCAGTGTCGTCCAGTCGTGATGGTGTGACCAAGTCCTCGTGTGTAGGCCGGGCTAGGAGTCCATGGCTTGCTCGCTTGCTTGCCCTTCTTGCCTGTTGGGGTGTAGTTGAATGAGTAAGGCAAGTCAGAGGTTGTGTAAGTTTTAGACCATACCAACACGCACAAGCAGGACAGACCCAGCACCGCAGGCTCTACATAGACGTGTGCAGGCTGCTTATACAAGCTAATGGTCTCATTACGTCGTTTTTGTAGACAAAATCGATGCTAATAATTGAGAGTATTCATCATCATCAGACCTGCTTCTGCTTGCTGCAGCACCCTTACTATCGACCTCATTTCTCACCCCGTACCCCTCCCCTACACCACACACACACAGGCATGTCGTCCTCTGTCTTGCCTCCAGCAGAAATCATTGGCAGCAGCATGGCTCCAGAAGGCGGGGCCAGCACGCAGCAAGCCCAAGACACACCGCATGAACCCCACGACGACGATGCAGGAGGAGGAGGAGGAGGAGGAGGAGGTTCTTTTGTGGAAGACATGGTCTACCAACGCGACGTCTCGATGGAGCTGGCCCGCAAGCTGGCGCAGGACCTGGACGCGAAGAAGACCTTGTTGAGTGGCCGGCTCGAGAACGCGTTGCGGCTGTCGGCAGAGGCGGAAGTGAGGCTAGGCAAGGCGAATCGGGAGTACCAGGTGAAGCACTTGACGCTGCGGAAGCGCATGCTGACAGTGGTGGCCACGTTGGCCTCGGCGTCTTTTATTGGCTGGTTGGTGAGTGCCTTGATCACACAGAAGTTCCCCTTGGGAGCGGTGTTGATTCTGCCTTTGTCTCTGGTGATGGGCATTCATTTGTTTGGAAAGCTCGAGGGGGAGGATGGCCTGCTGCAGCTGGCCCGGTCTTGAGAGAGAGCGCGCGGGCTAGTTTGGAAGGGCACACAACACAAATACGCATGTAGATGATGATACGCACATAAGAGAAGAAAGAAGAACGCAAGTTTGTTGTAAAGAGATCGTGATGGATTCTTTTGTCGCCTCCTCGCTTTTGCTTCCGTGTGCTCTCCTGTTTGAGGGAGAAGCATGAAAAGGAGGAGCACCGAGAAACTTGAACAAAAAAGTTTTCTATCTTTCCATTTCTCTGTTCTATCTTTTAATTTTGTCGTTTTCTGCTCCATCAAGTTCTTTCTCCCTTCCAGACTTTCATTTATGTGTGTGCTATACTTTGAGTTTTGACCTACTTTCTGTCCTCTTCTCTCTCTTCTCCTCAAGGCGAACGAGACCTTCTTTCCGCCCACCTCCGCGAAGGGGGAGGACTCCGTCGATCCGACCGTCGGCCCCTCTCCCGACTCCTGCTGCGGCTGCCCCTCCTCCTTCCTCCCCCTCCTCCTCCTCCTCCTCCTCGATCGCGCTCACAGCCCCTGTCCCTCTCCCTATCCCTACTCCGGTCATCTCGCTCTCTCTCAGGCCGTGGAGACTCATGGCGCCCTCCCTCCCTCCCTCTCTCCCTCCCCCTCTCCCTGCTCCGACTTCGACTGCTGTGTCGTCGTCGGGCGTGCTCCCGTCGCTCCCGTCGCTCCCCTCCCTGCCTCCCTCCCTCCTCCTCCTCTCTTTCCCTCCGTCTTCCCCTCCGACCTGAGCTCGGGCTTCTACTTCGTGGACGACGAGAACGTTCGCCTTCCTCCCTCCTGCCCTCCCTCTCCCCCCCTCCCTCCCTCTCCCTCCCCGCGGCCTTCTCCTCCCCATTGTGCTTGTGCTTTGCCGGAGCGTCAGCAGCACCAGCAGCGCCAGCAGCAACAGCAGCAGCAACAGCAGCAGCAGCCGTCGTCTTCAACTCATTCCCACCACCACCACCACCCGAAGAAGAAGAAGAAGAAGGACAATAATGCTCCACTTTCTTATTCTTCTCCTCCTCCTCCCTCTTCTTCCCTCTCCCTCCTCCTCCTCCTCCTCCTCCACTAGACCCACCCTCCTCCTTCTTCCTCCTCTTCACCCTCACCTCTGTCCCCCCCATATCATCCCTATCCAATTTCATCGCCGCAAAAACCGCCGCCTCTGTTCCAAACAACACAATCGCAAACCCCCGTGGCTCCTTGGTAGTCTTATGCCTCGGCAAGCTTACAGATAGAACAGTCCCACATTCAGAGAAAAACTCAAGGACCATCTCTTCCGTCACGTCTTTGGGGAGGTTATTAACAAAGACGCCTAATTCCGGCCTTTCTGCCGCGAGTTTGAGAGGGTCCTCTAGGACTTCATACATAGCCAAGGAGCGTTTCGCGTCTGCGGAGGCGTCGAACGTGAAGGAGTAGCGACGGGTGGATGTGCCCAGGGCGACGATGGAGGTGGGGGTGAGTAGCGCGCCCTTAAAGGGTTCTAGGCGTCTATCATCGAGGAAAGTACCATTGGCTGCCTCCAGATCAATGAGCAAAGGACCATACGGCTCCGAAACAACTATCAAAGAGTGGAAGCGACTCGTGGAGGGATGAGCGACCGGGACATCGTTCTCCGCGAGTTTTCCAAAGGTGATGATGGCTTTTCGGTTGAGGGTGAGGTCAGCTTCAGGTAGAGGGGCTCCTTCCCTCGTTACCGTCATTTCGACGTGCACTTTCGCATCAGGGAGGGCAAGAAAGATTTGTTTTGCCCAGAGTAGAATGGCGAGAAGGCCTTCTTTCTCGTCGGCCCGGACTTTTTCGAGGAGCTGCCCTAAGTGGTTTTGTCCTCCGCCGCTGCCTCCTTTTCCTCCTCCTCCTTTGCAGGTCCCCCAGAATTGGTCGTTGTGCTCGTTTTCGTAGATTAGGTGCTTGGTGCCCGTGCCTATGAGCTGGGCCCGCAGGCCTTTGTGGCGTCGGAATTTGTCGCGGAGTAATGCCTCCATTATGACGAGGGATTTGGTCTTCCATCCCTCCTTGTCCCACCCCGGTGCCTTGGCGCCGCGCCGCTTCGCTTCCACCGGGTCCTTGCACGCCAGAATCGCTTGTCGGTACACGGGATCTGTGCTTTTGGCTGCTTGTAACGTGTGCTCCACGGTGGGGTACGCCACGAACTTGTCTCCTTCCACCACGCCTTCGCCTGGGAGCACCACGCAGGACTTGCTCAGGGTGCTGAGGAATTCATGCTCTCCCGTGAAGGCCGTGATTCGGGAGGCGACTAGCCGCCGTGCCGCTGCCCCTGGGTCATCCAGAACGCGGACGGAACCTTTCTTGTCGGGGTCAAAGACCCGGCGGTCCACCCCGTTGAGCCCCGCCATATTGCTCTGTGCGTAGGATGGTGAGGGTAGGGTGGTGTGTGGGGTGAGGAGGTCGCCGTGGCTTGGCTTAGAGTAATGGTTTTCGACAGCGGCAGACTTGCTATGGCAAACGGCTTCTTGACCTCTGTAGTTCACTGCCTGTGTGGTGTGTGCGTGGAAGGGGGTGGCGTGGGTTCAGCATAAGCATGATGCTGCGCGCAGGCTTTGCGCGGGGCGGAAGCGAGGAAATCCGCCTTCAACCTCGTTCACTTTGCCTTGCTTTGGCATGTCCATGTCCAAGCGCCGCTAACACGCACTTACCCACTCCCCCACCCACTCTATCACGACGCACAGGACGTGGACAGCCGTATTTCGTAGTAATCCGAAGCGGGGGAGCGGCCAGGGCGACGACAAGAGACGACGAGCGAGGGGGCTTCCATCAGAGACGCACTTGCTTCCAGCATCAACAACAACTCGGACAGCACAACACCACACTACCACTACACAACCATGCATCCCCTCCACCTGCTGCCGCTGCTTGGCGCGGCGTTCACCCTTCTGCATATGAGCGACGGCTTTATCCTGCGTCCCTTGCCCTTGTCATCGTCCATCTCCCGAAGCCCTTGCAGCCGCTCCGCTGGCACTTCCACCACGAGCAAGCGCTCCGTCGCCTACCAAGACAGCCAGCACCCGCACAAAAGCCAGCGACCACACGCGAACGACAAGGGCGGTGACGCCCTTTTGGCTGACTTGGAGGCGAAATTTTATCACTGGAAGCACGGGCTGGTGCACTATGTCGAGGCCGGCGGAGAGACGGCCGCTGCAGAGGCGTTCCCTGTCCTGCTGCTACCAGGTATGATGAGCAGCGGAAGAGAGAGTGGAGGGATGACAGCGATGTAGATGTAAATGTCCGAAAGCTAATGCATGTGTCTATTCATCCCGACCTCATCCACTCTCCCTTCTTCCCTCCCTCCCTCCTTTCCCCACCCACCCCTCCCAGGTTTTGGGGTCTCTTCCAGCCACTACGAACGCAACATCGGCCCCCTCTCCTCCGCGGGGCACCACATCTACGCCATCGATTACCTAGGGCAAGGCAAGAGCTGGCCTGACAAAGACCCGAAGCAAGAAGATAACTTGGTGTTTTCCATTGACATGTGGAGTGAGCAGATCATTTCGTTCATCAAAGACGTGATTGGTCGTCCTGTGTATATCTCGGGGAATTCTCTCGGAGGCTTCCTGGCGACAACGGTGGCGGCCCAGCACCCTGAATGGGTCAAGGGGGTGATACTGCTCAACAGCACGCCGTTTTGGTCCTTTGCCCCGAATCGGAAGAAGCTGCAGAAATGGGTTAAAGAGGTATGTTTTTGTGGGGGGAGGGAGGGAAGAAGGGAGGGAGGACGGGGGCCGATTATCATAAACAGCAGGATAACCGTACATGCACACTTACCACCCCTCCCTCCCTTGGATACGCGTACTCACCGTCCCCCTCTCCCTCCCTCCCTCGGTCCTTCCCTCCCTCCCTCCCTCCCTCACTCCCTTCCCCCAGACCATCATCCCCTACGACGGCGTCCTCCCCGCCCCCCAACCCCTCTACGAGATCGGCTCCCGCTGGTACAACTCCCTCCGCAACGAACAAGCCGTCAAGAGTATGCTGGGCGCCGTCTACGCCGACGACAAAGCGTGGGGCGACCGCTTGGTCGAGCAAATTATGGCTCCAACCGAAAATAAACACGGGCAATCAGTCTTCACCTCCATCCTATTCGCTCCTAAGCCCGAACACACATTCGAGGAAACTCTGACGAGCCTCCAAAAAGCCAATATTCCCCTCCTTCTCCTTTATGGGAAGGAAGACCCTTGGATTTTCCCTTCCTGGGGTCAGAGGGTCAAGAGACAAGTGCCTGAAGCTACCTATTTTGAACTGAGTCCTGCGGGGCATTGTCCGCACCATGAGACACCACAGGCAGTGAATGCTTTGATGGTGGAGTGGTTGAAGGAGCAGGAGGAGGGAGGGAGGGAGGGAGGGGTGGACGCAGGGAGGGAGGGGAGGAGGACGTTCTTTGAGCCGGTGACAGGGAAGGAGATAAGTGCAACGTTGTTGGATGGCCAGCCACGAGATTTGGTGGAGTGGGTACTGGCGAGTACGTTTTTTAGGTGATAGGGAGGGAGGGAGGGAGGGAGGGAGAAGGGAGCTGGGTTCTTATTTTTGTGTGAGAAAAGGAGGGAGGGAGGGAAGGTAGGAAGGGAGGAGTAATTAGCATTACAATTGTACACTGTTTAGAATGCGCGGCTTTTTTGCCTAGGTTGCGCGTGTTGATGTAAAAAAGATTTGACGGAGACAAACGAGAGATAGAAGTAGATTGACCACGAAGGAGAAGAAGACCCAAAAACGAAGAAACAAAAACGAAAATCACGGGCCACAAACGACGAGAGGATATAAACTTCGCCCTCACTTTCAAAAAACAAATTCCTAACAATGAATGTTGATACTACACGCATATTTGTCTTCTTGTCCTTGTACATCCCCCCCCTCCCTCCCTCCCTCCCTCCCTCCCTCCCTTTCCCATCCTTACTCCCTACTCAACCACCTTCCCCACAACCTTCCCTCCCCCCACGGCAGCTCCTCCCACCCTCCCTCCCTGCTGCTGTACCAACTGTGTCATCGTGCCTGCAGGCAGCTTCTTCACAAACCGCATCGAATGCACCGACCATGACAACAAGGTCAACAACACCAATGACCCCGCTTGGTGAGCCGCCGCCAGCGGGATAGGCACATACAGCAACAATGTCGAAATCCCTAGAGCTACCTGAGCGCCTGCCATGCCAACAGTAGCAATCAATGCGGTCTTAGTCTCTGAAGGTAGAACCGCCCATACCTGCCCTCGGCGGGCCGCGACAAGCGTAGCGCCGATCAACCCAGCGGTGGACAAGGCGAGGATACGATGGTCAAGTTGCACCAGGGCGGTATTTTCAAAGAAGTTGCGCCATTTCGGGTCGAAATTTGAAAATTCAAATACTTCAGGCGCAATCCACGCATCAGGCAACATCTTGGGGAACTCGTTATAGGCGTGCCCGGCGTCATTACCCGCGACAAAGGCACCAGACACGATGGTAGTAGCAAGCAAGGCAGCAGAGACTATTCCTAAGGTACGTAAGCGGGAGACCCGCTGCAGCAACTGTTGGGAGGCTTGGGGAGAAGAAGCAGCAGCAGCGGTAAGGTGCTCTCGAAGCACAGCAGCAGCCCGCAGAGCCTTCTCGGGGGGATGGAGGAGATCGAGCCCCGTCCAGATGAGAAGCGAGAAAGTGGTGAATGCCATGCCTAGGTGTGCTGCTAGTCGGTAAGGACTAACCCTGATCTCCTTCCTCTGCTGGGGGTCCATCTCCAAACCACTCTTCACCATCCACCATCCAATCAACCCTTGGCCTCCTCCTAGTGCAAACAAGGTCGCCAGGCGCGGATACAGGCTGCGCGGAATCCGTCCACGTGCCGCAAAATACATTAACGGGACTCCGTAGGCCAACCCGATGAACCGACCCATCATCCTATGGCCCCACTCCCAGTAATAAATAAATTTGAAATCCTCCACGGTCATGCTCTGGCGTTGCTGGTACTCCGGAAATTGCTTATATCTTGTGAATTCCGCTTGCCACTCCGCGTCATTCAAAGGCGGCAACGAACCTTGGACCCTCCAATCCGTCATTGCTAAACCCGATTTAGTTAAGCGGGTGATCCCACCCACCGTCACCATCCCTGCCACCAGGACCCCCGTGCCCAGCAGCCAGTAGGCCAAGGGACGGACGTTGATGTTCGAGGAGGAGGAGGAGGGGGAGGAAGCGGAGGCAGAGGAGGAGGAGAAAGTGGTGGGGGAGCGGGCGAAGGGTTGGTGCTCGGGAGGGAGGGTGGTGGTGGCCAGGCGACGGCGAGGCTGCTGCTGTGTGGGGTGG